>Ga0116152_10003044_pt1 | contig 13524 bp, 11 predicted proteins | sample AD_UKC119_MetaG_FD_89894 | JGI IMG/M metagenome (GOLD analysis project Ga0116152, IMG submission 89894) | Active sludge microbial communities of municipal wastewater-treating anaerobic digesters from Hong Kong - AD_UKC119_MetaG | ecosystem: Engineered > Bioreactor > Anaerobic > Digestate...
CATAACGCCCGAAAGCCAGTCGTATAATTGGTCATGGTCAATTTCACTCGAAATTCGTTTCTTTTTAAAGAAATAATCCAGCCTGTTTTCTGCTTCCAGCTTCTTATCAATCGTCGCTTTAAGTACAGCATGGCGGGCTTCCAGGTTCCCGTTACAGTGTAATGCAAGATCACAACCCGCTTCAAGTGCATCCAGTGCGTTTTGCTCTGGAGCCTTATTAAGTGCCTTCATGGAAAGATCATCAGAAAAAAGCACCCCTCTGAAAGCAATTTCACCGCGGATAATGTCCCCTATAATTTTTCTGGATACGGTAGCACACTTTTCGCTGTCAATGGCGCTATAAATAACATGTGCCGTCATGGCACATGGAAAATCATTTAATTTCCTAAAAGGGATAAAATCCGTTTTCTTAAGTTCATCAAGCGCTGTGTCCACTCGTGGTAATGATTTATGGCTGTCCACATCTGCGCGGCCATGTCCAGGAATATGCTTGATCACCGGGGTAACCCCTCCGGCGATCATGCCTTCTGCGGCTGCGCGGGCTAATCGGGTGACTTTTTCCGCATAATCACCATAGGCGCGGTCACCAATAACTTTATCGGCCCCTTCATAAAAAATATCTGCCACCGGGAAACAATCCACATTTACGCCAACGTTAAGCAGGTCAGAGGCAATTAAGCGTGCATGGACCTGAACAGCGGCCGCCGCCAGTTCTGGATTATCATCATAAAGTTTTGAATATGCCCCAGCCGCAGGGTAGTTGGGCCAATGTGGCGGTTTTAGTCGGGCAACTCTTCCCCCTTCCTGATCAATAAGGATGGGTGCATCAGGGTTGCCAATTATTTCTTTCATCTGATCGGTAAGTTTTTTTACCTGATCAGGATTATCACAATTTCTTTGAAACAAAATAAACCCGTATGGTCGGAATTCCTTAAACAGCGCGCGTTCTTCAGCACTTATTTCAAGCCCCTCAACGTCTGTGATTACTGGATGAAACATTTAATTGGTTACCACCAGACAATTTTGATTGTTCTGCTTCAATTTTGTACAAATATTATCCGCCGATTTCCGATCATCGATCATACCACCACGAACACGGTACAATACCCCTTTTGCACCCAGATCAACACGCATATAAACCGGCGATAAATTTGCCAGTACTGAACTGTTATTTTTCTTTACAGTTGCCCAAAATGCCTCGGCTTTACTTTTTTCGGCAAAGGCACCGATCTGTATCATATAATTTCCGGTTGGAGCGGCTTTCTTCACAGGAACAGGTGCAGGAACTGCGGCAGCGGCAGGGGCAATTTTATCTGCTTCATCCGCCGCTTTTTCCACTGTTTGTGGTGCCTTGGCAGGGGCTTCTTCCGCCACCTGTTCTTCTTCAGGTTTTACCGGACGTTTAAGGGGGATTTCTGAGCTTGACGCAATGACATCAACTTCTTCTGCTGGCATATTATCAACTCTGTTAAAGACTTCCTTATCCTGAAATCTTATTTCCTTCCCTCCCGGTTCATCCGGTTTTATCTTAACAACAGCTCCATCAGCATGAATGACCGGTACGGGTCCCAATTCCGTTGTATCGGATGTATAGCTCATCCAGATAAGCAGACAAAACCCAAGCAGTACAACAACTGTCACGGCTGACAAAATCATCCTTCTTTTGGATGTCATTCCTTTTCTTGTAAATTCCTCAGGGATTGGGCGCAACCATGATGCGTTATCTGAGTTTTGTTTGGCCAATTTCATAACCCCTTGTTACCATTTACATTTCTTCGACAGGCTCAACGCCCAGGATATTTAGTCCCGCAGCAATAATTTTTGAAAATGCTTTAATCATTGCCAGACGGCTAAACGTTAGTGCCTCATTATCATCAATAATAAAGCGCAGATCAAGCCTGTCATTCCCTTTACTCCAAAGCGTGTGAAACTCGGATGCCAGATCATAAAGATAGTATGAAATTCTATGTGGTTCATGGGCGATCGCAGCACTTTCAACGACACGCGGCCAATTGGCCATTGTTTTAATAAGCTGCAACTCGCTTTCATCACTAAGCAAGCTCAGATCTGCGGTCATCAAAGCTTTGTCGGAAACATCCATACCTGAAAAGGCCTCTGCCGCCTTTTTCAGTACGGAAGAGACACGGGCATGGCCATATTGCACATAAAAAACGGGGTTATCTTTTGATTGTTCCGTAACTTTAGCAAAATCAAAATCAAGTGAGGCGTCATTTTTACGAGTGAGCATAATAAAGCGCACAACATCCTTACCGACTTCTTCAACAATGTCACGAAGGGTAACAAAATTCCCTGAACGTTTCGACATTTTTGCAGGATCGCCGCTGCGCAGCAGCTTTACCATCTGACAAAGCCTGACATCCAGTTCAGCTTTCCCATCACTGAGCGCCTTAACCGCTGATTGAACACGTTTGACATAACCACCATGATCTGCCCCCCAAACGTCGATCATTTTATTAAATCCTCGATCAACTTTATCGCTATGATAAGCAACATCAGCGGCAAAATATGTCCATGATCCGTCCGATTTTTTAAGAGCCCGGTCAACATCATCTCCAAATAATGTCGATTTGAAAAGTGTCTGCGGACGCTCTTCCCAATCATCCGGCAACTTTCCTTTTGGGGCCTCTAGAACGCCTGTATAAATAAGGCCTTTTTCTTTTAAGTGCTCAAGAGCTTTATCAATTCCACCATTTTCATGGAGTGTCAGTTCAGAAAAGAATATTTCATGGCGAATTCCCAGCGTTTCCAAATCCTCACGGATCAGGCCCATCATGGCATTTGTTGCAAATGCTCTTATGGTATAAAGCCATACACTTTCATCTTTGCCTTTCCATTTATCGCCATACGTCTTTGCAAGAGCTTTCCCGACAGGAATCAGATATTTCCCCGGATAAAGGCCTTCCGGAATTTCGTCAATTTTTTCACCAAGCGCTTCCAGATAACGGATATATGTTGAGCGGGCCAGCACGTCGATTTGACCGCCGGCATCATTAATATAATATTCGCGTGTCACATCATAACCAACATGATCCAACAAAGTGGCCAAGGCGTCACCGAAAACCGCCCCGCGGCAATGTCCAACATGAAGCGGGCCAGTCGGATTAACGGACACATATTCAACATTGACTTTTTCGGCTTTCCCATAGTCACTGCGGCCATAATCAATACCCTGCTCAATAATGCTTGATACCTGGTTCTGAATAAATGCATCATTTAGGCGAATATTGATAAATCCGGGACCGGCAATTTCAACATTGTCAACATCGTCTATTTCACGAAGTGATGCTGCAATCAGCTCTGCAATATCGCGAGGTTTCATGTTCGCCTGTTTTACAAGCACCATGGCAGCATTGGTCGCAATATCACCATGACTGGCATCACGTGGCGCTTCGGCAGTTATATTCCCAAGGTCCAACCCTTTTGGTAATTTACCGCTTTCACTCAAGGATAAAATTATACCCTCAATATTTTTCTGGAAATCTTTAAATATATTCATAATTCAAATGTCGATGTATCATATAATCTTTTATGTTCAAGTAATGCAAATCGATCCGTCATTCCGGCTATGAAATCTGCGACCAATCTGGCTTTTTCTATTTCTTCTTTTCCTTCAGTTGCTTGCCGCCAGTCTGTTGGCAAACAATCCGGTTCATTTAAGTATAGGGTAAAGAGTTCATTCACAACCCTTCTTGCCTTGCTTGACATGCGGTTCACTTTATAATGACGATACATATTCTTCATTAGAAATTTTTTCAATGTTTTATCTTGATTTCTCATCTCATCTGAAAAATTGGCAATGGTCTTTCCAGCGTGTCTTATATCATCCACCGATTGCGGTTTAAGTTCATTAAGGTTATGTTTCGTCGTATTAATGACATCATTTATAAGCTGGCTTATTATCCTGCGGGTTATTTCATGCTGTTCCCGGCTAGGGTCAAGTCTGCAATATTTATCCCTTACCTCACGCACGTGATCATGGACAAGTGGAACATCTTCAAACTGCTCAAAACTTAAAAGCCCTGCTCTTACGCCATCAGCAACATCATGGCTGTTATAGGCAATATCATCTGATATTGCAGCAACCTGAGCCTCCAGACTGGCGTATGTATGAAGCTCAAGGTCATGTAAAGTGTTATATTCAATAAAATTGACATGAATATTTGAATAATCGCCCTTCTGGCATAAGGGGCCATTATGTTTGGCAAGACCTTCAAGAACATCCCAGGTCAGATTTAGACCGGGAAAATTGGCATATCTGTTTTCAAGCTTTGTTACCACCCTAAGCGACTGTGCATTATGATCAAACCCGGCATATGGCTTCATGGCTTCGTCGAGGGCATCTTCCCCGGCATGACCAAACGGAGTATGACCAAAGTCATGGGCGAGGGCCAATGCTTCCGTTACATCCTCATTTAGCCCCAAAGCCCTTGAAATACTTCGCGCAATCTGCGCCACTTCAATTGAATGGGTGAGCCGTGTCCGGTAATAGTCGCCAACATGATGAACAAAAACCTGCGTTTTATGCATTAGTCGGCGAAAGGCGCCAGAATGAATTATCCTGTCCCGGTCTCTTTGAAAAGCCGACCGGGTTGTTGCCTCCTCCTCCGGGTAGAGTCTTTCTCGGGCATTTTCCGGATTTAAAGCATATGGGGCAAAATGTGGTTCAGGGGAGAAAATTTTAAATTCAGACATAAATTTCACATATTCTATATATTAAATTATATAACTTTTTCTATCATACGCATTTTCTGTTACTATTGACAATTCATTAGGGTAACATACATATAATAAAATGTTCAGATAAGAACAAATACTCAGGATATAAAGAATGACAAACGATAATTCACCCGTAACCCTTAGTGCGAATGCCGCCAAGCGCATTAACACGCTTGTTAAAAGTCAGGGAAACGACAATCTGAAATTCCGCATTTCCATTAATGGCGGCGGCTGCAGCGGCTTTCAGTATGATTTCGCCCTTGTGGAAGATAAGAAAGACGACGACCTTGTGGTTAAACGTGACGGCGCCACCATGCTGGTTGACGGCCTTTCGATCATGTATCTGATGGGCTCAGAAGTTGATTTTACCGAAGAACTCGCAGGATCGATGTTCGTTGTGAAAAATCCAAATGCCACTGCTTCCTGCGGTTGCGGTTCTTCGTTCGCGGTATAAAATTTATGAAAATAGCTTCCTGGAACGTAAACTCGATCAAAGCCAGACTTCCCCGGGTAACAGACTGGCTTGCCGAGTTTAAGCCGGATGTGGCACTGCTTCAGGAACTCAAATGCCTTGATGAAAATTTCCCGGCAATGGAAATCGAGGATCTTGGTTATAACATCGCCACCCATGGACAAAAAACCTATAATGGCGTTGCTATTCTTTCCAAACACCCAATAGAAGATGTTATGACCGGTTTGCCCGGTGATGATGAAGATGATCAGGCCCGTTATATTGAAGCCACAATAAAAAATGTCCGCGTTGCCAGTATTTATTTACCCAACGGCAACCCGTTTCCGGGACCCAAATTTGATTATAAAATTGGCTGGATGGAAAGACTGGTTGAGCGTGCAAAAGAACTCCTTTCCCTTGAAGAGGATCTTGTATTGGGCGGAGATTATAATGTCTGCCCAAAAGATGAAGACTGTTATGATATGCACCGTTTTGCCAATGATGCCCTCGTTCAGCCGGAATCCCGGGACAAATTTTTCACTCTTCTTAATCTTGGACTGACTGATGCTCTGCGCGTTTTTCACCCAAGCGGTCATCACTTTACATATTGGGATTATCAGGCAGGGGCCTGGCAAAAAGATAACGGTGTTCGCATTGATCACCTGCTGCTTAGTCCGACAGCTGCTGATAAACTGCTTAACTGTGATATTGACCGCACCCCAAGAGGCAAGGAAAAACCATCCGACCATACACCCGTCTGGTGCGAGTTAAGTATTTAATATTGATAAAAAAGGGCGAGCCATCAAAGCCCGCCCAAATTATTTATTTAAAAATATACCCTTAAAGTTCAGGCAAGATCAAAGCGATCAAGGTTCATCACTTTTGTCCACGCCACAACAAAGTCCCGGATAAATTTATCCAGTGAATCTTCGGTTGCATAAACCTCGGCAAGAGCCCGCAGTTCGGAATTAGACCCAAAAATCAGGTCAACTCTGGTTCCGGTCCATTTTGCCTCTCCCGTTGCCCTGACGCGACCTTCAAAAAGCTCATCATCGTCAGACACTGGTTTCCAGGTGATGCTCATATTAAGCAGATTTTTAAAGAAATCATTGCTTAAAACGCCAGGGCGATCCGTGAATATACCGTTTGAACTGCCGTCACTATTGCTATTCAGTGCACGCATTCCACCGATCAGTACAGTCATTTCAGGCGCCGTCAGAGTTAAGAGCTGTGCTTTATCCAGCAGTAGCTTTTCACCAGGAACAGTATATTTTGCCTTGCTATAGTTTCTAAAACCGTCTGCTATGGGCTCAAGAACCTGAAACGCGTCGACATCAGTCTGTTCCTGCGTTGCATCAGTTCGCCCGGGTGTAAACGTCACTTTAATATCCGACCCTGCATTTCGAGCAGCCTGTTCAACGGCGGCACTTCCGGCCAGAACGATCATATCCGCAAGAGAGATTTTTTTGTCATCCTTCTGCGCACTATTAAATTCGCTGCGAATTTTATCAAGTGCGTCGATAACATAAGCCACATTTGACTGTCTATTAATTTCCCAGTCTTTCTGTGGTGCCAGACGAATACGGGCCCCATTGGCCCCACCGCGCATATCTGAGCCGCGAAAAGTTGAGGCTGACGCCCAAGCGGTTGAAACAAGCTGGGAAACCGAAAGTCCTGAATCCAGGATTTTCGCCTTCAAAGCCTCTACATCATGTTCATCAACCAGTTTGTGGTCAACGGCTGGCACCGGATCCTGCCAGATCAGTTCTTCCATAGGCACTTCCTTACCAAGATAGCGGGCACGTGGACCCATATCACGGTGGGTAAGTTTAAACCAGGCACGGGCAAACGCATCCGCAAATTCTTCAGGATTGTTCTGATAATGACGGGATATTTTTTCATATATCGGGTCCATTCGCATGGCCATATCTGCTGTGGTCATCATAATTGGCACTTTTTTACCAGAACCATCAACTTCCGGCGCATGATCACTCTCGGCAAGGTCCTTTGCTTTCCATTGGTGAGCACCGGCAGGGCTTTTTGTCAGCTCCCATTCGTAACCGAACAATACGTCAAAATAGCTCATATCCCATTTAATTGGGGTCGGGGTCCATGCCCCTTCAATACCGCTGGTAATGGTATCAACGCCTTTTCCGCTGGCATAGCTGCTGAGCCAGCCTTTTCCTTGTGCTTCAATGGGCGCAGCTTCCGGTTCAGGACCGACGAGCGCAGCATCACCCGCACCGTGGGCTTTACCAAAAGTATGACCACCGGCAACCAGAGCCACCGTTTCTTCATCATTCATCGCCATGCGGGCAAATGTTTCTCTGATATCCTTGCCTGAAGCGACCGGGTCGGGATTTCCATTCGGGCCTTCGGGATTTACATAAATCAAACCCATCTGAACAGCAGCTAGTGGATTTTCCAACTCACGGTCACCGCTATAGCGCTTATCACCAAGCCATTCTGCCTCAGCACCCCAATAAATATCTTCTTCCGGTTGCCAGATATCCTCACGACCCCCGGCAAAACCGAACGTTTTGAACCCCATGGATTCCAGAGCGCAGTTTCCGGCCAGTATCATAAGGTCGGCCCAAGAAATTTTTCTGCCGTATTTTTGCTTAATCGGCCAAAGTAAAAGACGGGCTTTGTCCAGGTTACCGTTATCGGGCCAGCTGTTTACAGGCGCAAAACGCTGGTTGCCGGTTCCGGCGCCACCCCGACCGTCACCCGTACGGTATGTTCCGGCACTGTGCCAAGCCATTCGGATAAAAAGCGGACCATAATGGCCATAATCAGCCGGCCACCAGTCCTGTGATGTTGTCATCAGATCAAAAATATCTTTTTTAACTGCATCAAGATCCAATGTTTTGAATTCTTCCGCATAATTATAATTTTCATCCATCGGGTTGGATTTGGATGAATGCTGACGCAGAATGTTAAGTTTTAGCTGCTGCGGCCACCAATCCTTATTGGACGTACCGCTTCCAGCTGTATAATCCTGTTGGCCGTGCATTACAGGGCATTTACCTGCGCCATTTTCAGTCGTTTTAGTCATCGTTTTCTCCTTAATATTATTCGTTTATCATTCATGTCAGCTGATCATTGAGCGCAGCATCCAGGCTGTTTTTTCATGTATCTGCATTCTTTGGGTCAGCAAATCGGCTGTCGGCTCATCACTGACTTTGTCGGCGGACGGGAAAATGCTTCTGGCAGTACGCACAACTGTTTCCTGGTCCTTAACCAATTGCTTGATCATTTCTTCCGCGGTCGGTGTTGATGTTTCTTCTTTGATGCTTGTCAATTCTGCAAACTGTGCGTATGAACCGGGAGCCGCAAAGCCGAGTGCACGAATGCGTTCCGCAATATCATCAACTGCGATAGCCAATTCCGTATACTGGGTTTCAAACATCGTATGTAAAGTGTTGAACATTGGACCTGTCACATTCCAATGAAAATTATGTGTCTTCAGATAAAGTGTATATGTATCTGCAAGAAGGCGTGATAATCCGTTTGCAATTTCCTGACGGTCTTTTTCCACTATACCTATGTCAATTTTCTTATTCATTATAATTATCCTTTCTTTTGTTTAATGGACTTAATGTAGCCGACCACAATAAAATTGAAAAACGATATAAAATTGTTATACTATATGTAAAAATCGAATAATAACGGAGTGTCTCATGAAATTTCTGCCCAGCCTTAAACAACTGGAATATCTGACAGCGCTCGTGCAAACCCGACATTTTTCACAAGCTTCTGATCTTTGTAATGTTACACCATCTACACTCAGTGCCGGAATTCGTGATCTGGAAGATGTATTGGGTGTCAGCGTTGCTGAACGTACAAAACGTACGGTTATCATTACCCCAATCGGTCTTGAAATAGCCACTCGGGCACGTCAATTACTTCGTGATGCCGAGGATATCATGGTTTTGGCTTCTTCAGAGCGCGATCCCATGACGGGCAATATCAAATTTGGTGTTATCCCGACAATTGGGCCATTCATGCTTCCTAAAATATTAACTGCTATTGAAAATGATTACCCGAAGCTAAAATTATACCTTCGGGAAGAGCAAACGGCAATTCTTCTAAATCGGCTAAGCGAAGGAGAGCTTGATATTATATTAATTGCCCTACCCTATGAAACCGGCAATTTTGTAGTTTCTGAACTTTTTAATGATGAATTTTATTTCGCCTGTCATAGTGATCATCCTTATGCCACACGAAAATCAATCGCCCTGGATGATCTAAATGATCAGCCCCTTTTACTTCTTGAAGATGGACATTGCCTGCGTGATCATGCTCTTGATGCCTGCCGAATTCAAAATTCTGCCACCCGCGTTCAATTTGAAGCCACCAGCCTGAACACCCTTATTCAGATGGTTGCTGAAGGTATCGGCGTAACCCTTATTCCTGAAATGGCTGCGGATACTCTGACTGTTCCGATGGGCAAAATAAAATTAATCCCCCTAAAAACACCAGCTTCACGCAAAATTGGGCTGGTCTGGAGAGCATCATCACCCCGCGCCGCCGAATTTAAAATACTGGCGGAAGCCCTTAAAAATCTTTGGGCAACTTAAATCCATTAAATATTAACTTTAAAGTGATAAGCCATATAAAAAGCTAAGAATAAATGAGTTCTATGACGGAAAGATATCACACATTACAAATATTGAGGGCCTTTGCCGCATGGATGGTGTTTTACTATCATTTCATGATGCAGTTTCATCAATTTCAAACTGATAACATTCTTGGGTATGCCTTCTCAGAATATGGTGAATTTGGCGTTGATATATTCTTTGTTCTTAGCGGCTTTGTGATGTATTTTTCAGCAAGTCCCAACAATACTAAAAGCTACAGTTTTTTTATTAAAAGGGTTTTCAGGGTTGTTCCAACATACTGGTTTTATACCTTTATGGTCATTTTCTGCCTCGCCTTATTTCCGATCGGTTTTTCATATACCGATTATACTGCTAAATCATTAGTGTTATCATTATTTTTTATTCCCCATGATAATCCTTCGGGCTGGATGCCCTCTCCTTTGCTTACGGTTGGCTGGACACTTAATTTCGAAATGGCCTTTTATACGATCCTTTCAATAAGTCTGGCGATATCCAGGAAACATGCCCGAATTTTATGTTTTCTGATTGTCGCGGCCCTTCCTCTGGTCTGGCCAAAAAATACGTTTTTTTCGGCTGTTCTGGGCAATACTCTACTTTATGAATTTCTTGCCGGTTTCTCTGTCGCCTATTTAATCTCAACCCAATTTTTTAAGATTATTTTTAAAGCACGATTGATCGCTGCCCTAGTCACGGGTTTTGCCGGCCTCGTTTTATGGAAATATTTTCATGTGCACGACATTTTCCGACTTTTAGCGGCAAGCTTCATAGTGCTCAGTGCCGTTTTATTTAACCGCTATATTCATGAAAAAAATATTTTTGCCAGTTTTCTGATCAAACTTGGTGATTATTCTTACTCAACATATCTTGCACATACCATCATTTTAGGGATCGTCTATCATTTCTTTCATGAAACACTTTCCTCCACACAGGAGACCATATTGCTGATTGCAATGACAATGGCATTGCTTATGATTTCCAAAGTGAGTTATGATCTCATCGAACAAAACAGACATTTAATCAGGTTGAAGAATATATTGCTCGGCCGATTTGCTCTGGCAGAATAAAACGAAACCTCATCTGAAATTAAAATATCCAGGGAGAATAATGATGGTGCAACGCCCACCGGCAGAAATAGGAATGACGATAGATGAAATTGACACACCGGCTCTGGTTGTTGATTTGGATATTTATGAACGCAACCTGGATAAAATGGCAAAGCTGGTGCATGATGCGGGAAAAAAGTTAAGACCTCATGCCAAGATGCATAAGTCACCCGACGTCGCCCATGATCAGATTACACGCGGTGCCGTTGGTGTCTGTTGCCAGAAAATATCTGAAGCGGAAATCATGGTTGAAGGCGGCATCAATGATGTTCTTATCACCAATGAAATTGTTAGTCCGGCGAAATTAGCGCGGGTTGCCCGGCTTGCAAAACAAGCAAAAATTGGCATTTGCGTTGACGATGCCGGGGCGACACGGGCCTTAAATGACGCCTGTGCCCGTGAAGATGCCCATGTCCGGGTATTGATCGAAATTGATGTGGGCGGTCATCGCTGTGGTGTTACCAGCCCCGCTGAAGCACTGGCACTTGCGAAACTTATCAAATCCTTATCACATCTTAATTTTGGCGGCTTGCAGGCTTATCATGGATCAGCACAACATAAGCGAACAGCACAGGAAAGATCGGACGCCGTAAGCGGCGCAGCAGACATAATCCGTGAAACCAGACAATTATTAGAGGCATCCGGAATAGGCTGCGATATTGTTACCGGCGGCGGTACCGGGACATTAATGCATGATATAAATTATCCGGAATGGGGTGAGCTTCAATGCGGTTCATACGCCTTTATGGATGCTGATTACGCAAAAAACAGACTGAATGATGATCAGTTTGGTACAGGTTTTGAGCATGCGTTTTTTGTCAGAACTGTTATTATGAGCATCTGCCAGCCGGAAATTGTCGTTGCGGACGCCGGGCTTAAAGCCATCGCATCGGATTCCGGAAACCCGACTATTGTCGGTCACGAGCATTTAACATACAGGATGACGTCTGATGAGCATGGCTGTATCACGGTTTCAGGAACAGAAAGATTTGAATTGGGCGAAAAACTGATGCTTATTACCGGACATTGTGACCCGACCATAAATCTTTATGACTGGATCGTCGGGATCAGAAACGGCAAAGTAGAAAAGCTATGGCCCGTTGCCGCGCGCGGGGCTTTATCCTGAGCAGTGATTAATCCGTTGCAATTTTAAAGGGCGTGAAGTCGGTTTTATCGTCAAAAATTTCCACGCCTTCAACTTTTTTAAGAAAGCCGACAATTTTGTATGTAACCGGGCTCAGTATCGCTTCCCAAGATACCTTAATCAGGAAATTGGAAAACATAACTGTCAGCAAAACGTCATTATTCCAAATCCCGAAAAAAGCAATCGGATAAAAAATAAGACTGTCAGCTCCCTGCCCGACTATGGTAGAGCCAATCGTCCGGGTCCAGAGATATTTTCCCCGTGTCAGAAGTTTCATGCGTGCCATAACATAGGCGTTAATAATTTCGCCAACAAAAAAGGCAAGCAGAGACGCCATCACGATGCGGGGCACCTGTCCGAAAATCATGGCGTAAGCATCCTGTCCTTCCCATCCCGGTGCAGGTGGCAATGCCACGATTATAGTGCTCATGATACTGGCGAAAAAGACCCCAACAAAACCAACCCAAATCACTTTCCTGGCTCGTGCATATCCATAAACCTCGGTCAGGACATCACCAAATACATAGGAAAGCGGGAAAAACAAAACGCCGGCGCCATAGAGAAAGCTTTCGCCGAATACGGTAATGCTGGCGATCTTGGCCGGGCCGATAATATTTGAACAGATGAGGACCACCACAAAGGCGGCCATCATCAGATCATAATATTTAAATCTGTGTTGGGAAATATCCAAGACAGTTAGAACCTTGAACTGGTCAGCTTCACATCTGAATTGGCCCACATCGCATCATAACGCGCTTTAAATTCAGCCGCCTGATCATCTTTTCCCTGCGCTGATAAAGCCTGATACATGCCGAAAAGCGAATAGGCATTTTCAGGATTATGTTCAAGATCTTCCCAATAGACCACTTCCGCTTCAACCGGCTGACCGGCATCCAGCAAAATGGCCCCAAGAATATGGCGGGTCGGAAAATACCATGATGGCGGTTCGTTATAGGCTAGGCTGTCTTCCATACGTACTGCACGACCAAGATGATAAATGGCCATTTCAAAATTGCCTTTTTTATTCTCAATTTCTCCTGCAGCAACCTCGTAAGCGATCGTCAATAATCCACCGACATCCTCAAAATTCTTGTAGCCGGGCTGCCCTTCGTTAAGCTTCTTAACAAGGCTGTTAAGCGCGTCCAGTTCCTTTTCCGCCTGGGCCATATTCCCTTTATTTAAATAAGCAAGACTGCGTCCATAATGCCAGACACCGGTCATAAACTGGGCCTTAACAAATGGCCTTTCAACTTTCAAAAGATCATCCCATTTGCCAAACCGGGTCATGACAAATACGGGTTGTGATCTGAATGTTTCATTTAAGCCCCATGTATTTGTTCTTGATCCTGCCTCAATTCTGTTTTTTACTTTCCATGCTGCCTCAAGCGATTGGGCACTGCGCCCTGTATACATTGACGACCAGGCAAGAAAGTGAAGATTATGCGGATAATAGGCTAGCGGATA
>Ga0116152_10003047_pt1 | contig 13520 bp, 13 predicted proteins | sample AD_UKC119_MetaG_FD_89894 | JGI IMG/M metagenome (GOLD analysis project Ga0116152, IMG submission 89894) | Active sludge microbial communities of municipal wastewater-treating anaerobic digesters from Hong Kong - AD_UKC119_MetaG | ecosystem: Engineered > Bioreactor > Anaerobic > Digestate...
GTGCGCCTCAATCGGGCGCATGGGCCAACGCGGGAACGTCCTGCGCCCCCGCCGACCCCCGCCCCGAGAGCGAGGGATTTTCCATGAAGAAGCGGTGGCAACTGAACATCGGCCGGTCGTCGGGCGTGTCCGGGTCCGGCGTCGCGCGCAAGTAGCGCCCGGCGCTGTCCAGCACCCAGCTCTGCGCTTCGTCATAGAGGTTCGCGGCCATGACCTGCTGCACGATCTGCGCCTTGACCGTGCGGTTCTGGATCTCGACCAGGGTTTCCACGCGGCGCATCAGGTTGCGCCCCATCCAGTCGGCGGACGAGATGAACACCCGTGCCTGTTCGCCCGGCAACCCGTGCCCCGAGCCGAAGCAGACGATGCGCGAATGTTCCAGGAATCGGCCAACGATGGATTTCACCCGGATATTTTCGGAAAAGCCGCGGATTCCCGGCCTGAGCCCGCAGATGCCCCGGATCACCAGGCTGATCCGCACCCCGGCCTGCGAGGCGGCATAGAGCGCGTCGATCACGTCGGGGTCGATGAGCGAGTTCATCTTGGCCCAGATCTGCGCGGGGCGTCCGGCGCGGGCGTGGTCGGCCTCGCGCGCGATCAGTTCCAGCAGGCGATCCTTCAGCGTCAGCGGCGAGATCGCCAGGTTCTCCAGCTGTGCCGGTTGCGCGTAGCCGGACAGGTAGTTGAACACCCGCGCCGCATCGCGCCCCAGCGCCGGTTCGCAGGTGAACAGGCTGAGGTCGGTGTAGATGCGCGCGGTGATCGGGTGGTAGTTGCCGGTGCCCCAATGGGTATAGGTGACCAGCTTGTCCCCCTCGCGTCGCACCACGGCGGAAATCTTGGCGTGCGTCTTGTAGTGGATGAACCCGTAGACGACATGCGCGCCGGCGCGTTCCAGCCGGCGGGACTGGCGGATGTTGGCGGCTTCGTCAAAGCGCGCTTTCAGTTCGACAAAGGCGGTGACGGATTTGCCCGCCTCGGCGGCTTCGCACAGGGCGGTAACGATTGGACTGTCGCGCGACGTGCGATAGAGCGTCTGCTTGATCGCCAGCACGTTCGGGTCGCGCGCCGCCTGTTCCAGGAACCGCACCACCATGTCGAATGTCTCGTAGGGGTGGTGCAGCAGCATGTCCTTCTGGCGGATCGCCGAGAACATGTCGCCGTCGTGATCCTGCACCCGCTCGGGCACCCGCGGGGTAAAGGGCGGCCATTGCAGGTCGCGCCGTGCATCCACCACCAGTTCCTTCAGGTCGGCCATGCCCAGCAGACCGTCCAGATCGACGATTTCCTCGGGGGCCACGCACAATTCATCCATGATGAGGGATTTCAGCGCGGGCTCCGCGCCGGCCGTCATCGTCAGGCGCACCACTTCGCCGCGGCGCCGGCGCTTCAGGGCGACTTCGAATTCGCGCACCAGGTCCTCGGCCTCTTCCTCGACCTCCATGTCGGAATCGCGCAGCACCCGGAACGCGCAGGAATTGCGCACCGCATAGCCGGGGAACAGCGCCTGCACCTGGTCCAGCAGCAGTTCCTCGAGCGGCAGGAAGCGCAGCGCGCCGTTGTCGGCGGGCAGGCGGATGAAGCGGTCGATCTGTTGCGGCACGGGCAGCAGCGCGTTGCGGCGCAATCCGTCCGCGCGGCGTTCGATCTGAAGCGCCAGGCAGTGGCCCGCGTTCGGAATGAAGGGAAACGGGTGCGCCGGGTCGATGGCCAGCGGCGACAGCATCGGGAACACGTTGGACAGGAAATAGTCGTCCAGAAAGGCGCGGTCCTCGGGGCTGAGCGCGGCGCGGTCCAGCAATGTGATGCGTTCGTTCTCCAGCAGGGCGCGCAACACGCGAAAGGCCTCTTGCTGGGTCTGCAACAGGGCGCGGGCGTCCTCGTCGATCTGCGCGAGCTGCTGCTGCGCGGTCAGCCCGTCGATCGAAGGGGTGGTGTTCCCCGCCCGGTGCAATTCGCGCAGACCGGCCACGCGGACGGTGTAGAATTCATCCAGGTTCGTGGCCGAGATCGACAGGAACCGCACCCGTTCCAGCAACGGCACGCGCGGGTTCGACGCCTCGTCCAGCACCCGCCAGTTGAAGGCCACCCACGACAGTTCGCGGTTGAAGAACCGGCCCGGCGCGGCGGGATCGAAACCCGGGGGCGGGTCGATGGGGTCAGGAAACGGGCCGTGAAGGAAGTCTGCGGTGCTCATTCGGGGGGCGTTACCAAGCAATTGCGACGGTTTCATGATGCCGTGTCCGGACCGTCGCTGTCGAGGGGCTGGGCAAGCAGGTCCCGCGCCAGATCGCGGGTGACGGGACGTTTGCGCGCCATCGAGCGCGCGTCGAGGTCGGCGACCAGCCGCCGGGCGGCCCCGAGCGAGCGTTCCATGCGGCCCAACAGGTAAGCGATCAGCGCCGGATCGACCCTGAGCTGGCGGTCGGCGAACAGTTTGACCAGAACCGCGCCGAGCAGCGCCTCGTCGGGTTCGGCCAGGGTCAGATGCGTGGCCGCGGTCAGCCGCGAGACCAGGTCGGGCAAGGCCAGCCCCCAGTCGCGCACCGGATGCGTCGCCGTCAGCAGGATCTGCCCGCGGCCGCGCAGATGGTTGAGCAGATGGAACAGCGCCTCTTCGCCGGCGCGATCGCCGGCCAGGCGGTCGGCGTCGTCCAGGGCCAGGGCCAGGGGGCCATCGGTGGCCAGCAGCCCGGGCAGGTCCCGCGCCAGGCGGTCCGCGGGCTGCCAGCGCGCGCCCTCGCGGCTGGCCCAGATCCGGGCGAGATGGGTCTTGCCGCTGCCGCCCGGGCCGCTCAGCACCGCGATGCCGCGCGGCAGGCCGCCCGGGGCCTCGATCGTGGCCAGCGCCAGCGCGTTCGACGGGGCCTGAAGGAAGTCGGCGCGGCCCATGGCCGGATCGGCGGGCAGGTCCAGCGGCAGTTGTTCAGCGCGCGGTGGGGTCGTCATCGGCCTCTCCCTCGGGGCCGGTATAAAGGGACGAGCCCAGGTAAACCGCGGCCGCGTGGCGCGCCAGGACACCGATCGCCGCCGCGACGGGTACCGCAACCAGCATCCCGACGAAGCCGAACAGCGCGCCAAAGACGCTGAGCGCGAAGATCAGCCAGACCGGGTGCAAGCCGACAGACCGGCCGACCAGGCGCGGGGTCATCACGTTGCCTTCCAGGAACTGGCCCAGGGCAAAGACCGCCGCGACCATCGCCAGCGAAAACCAGTCGCCCCAGAACTGCACCAGTCCCATGCCCAGCGCCAGCACGCCACCCATCAGCGCGCCGACATAGGGGATGAAGGTGATCAGTCCGGCAATCAGCCCGATCACCAGTCCGAATTGCAGGCCCACCAGCATCAGGCCACCCGAGTAATAGACCGCCATCACCAGGCAGACCGTGCCCATGCCGCGCACGAAGGCGGCGACGGTCCGGTCGATGTCGCGGGCCAGCGCGCGAATGCCGGCGGCGTGTTCGCGCGGGAGCATCGCATCGATCCGCGCGATCATGTGATCCCAGTCGAGCAGCATGTAGAACGCGACCACCGGGACCACGACGACGAGCATCGCCAGGTTGATGACCGACAGCGCCGAGCCGAGGACCGCGTTCGCCAGTTCGCCCGCGCGCGATTGCAGGGCTTCGCCCAGGCCGCGCAGGGACTGCCGCAGCGTCGAATCGGCATCGACCAGCGAGGGGAAGCGTTCGGTCAGGATCGTCGTCAGGGTTTCCGTCAGCCGCGGCAGCGCGGCGATCAGCGATTGGGTCTGCTGCGCCAGCAACGGAACCAGAAGCAGGGTCGCCAGCAGGAACAGCGACACCGCCACCAGCGAGATCAGCACCGTGGCCGTCGTGCGCCCCAGGCCCAGCCGTTCCAGCGCGTCGGCGACGGGGTCCAGGAAATAGGCCACCGCCGCGCCCAGCACGAAGGGCAGCACCACGTCCCCCAGGAACCACAGCAGCAGCACCAGCACCGCCGCGACGGCCCCCCAGATCTGCACCTGCCTGCGCACGGGGACGGCCATCGGTCAGATCTGCCGTTCGGGCATCCGCACGACCAGCCCCTCGAGTTCGGGCGTGACCTTGAGCTGGCAGGTCAGGCGCGACAGGCGCGGGTCGGGCTGATAGGCGAAGTCCAGCATGTCCTCTTCCATCGGGTCCCTGGCCGGCAGCCGGTCGATCCAGGCGGCATCGACATAGACATGGCAGGTCGAGCAGGCGCAGGCGCCGCCGCAATCGGCCTCGATCCCTTTGACGCCATTGTCGCGCGCGCCCTCCATGACGGTCAGTCCGGGGGCGACGTCGACGACATGTTGGGTGCCGTCGAACTCGATATAGGTGATCTTGACCATGGATGCCTCGTCTGGGTCTGTCAGCGGTTCTGTCCTGTCCGACATAGGGCAAGCCGCGGCTTTTGACCAGAGACAGGCGGCCGCCAAAAGGTGCCGCGCGCGCCACGGTGCTGCCCGGAATTTGCCCCGTTTTCGGGGGATAGACTGGGTCGAGACCCGAAACAATCCGCCGAATCGGACCTGTTCCCATGATGCGCCGAATCGCCCCCGTTCTGTTGTCCTGCGTGCTGGCCACCGGCCTGGCCGCCTGCCAGGTGAACCCGCCCGAACCCGAGGTGCGCCGCGACGAGGCCGCGCCCGCTTCGCTGTCGCCCGTCGAGGGCGCGGCCTGCTGGGCGACCGACCGCGTGCCCGCCCGCACCGCGACCGACCTGGTCGCGGTGGGCCCCACGGGCGAGCGCCAGCCGCGCACGCGCGTGCTGCACCCGGCCGAGGACCGGCTGTTCGCGGTTCCCTGCCCCGACCAGATGGGCCCCGATACCATCGCCTCGTTGCAGCGCGCGCTGGCGGCGCGGGGGTTGCATGGTGGCGCGGTCACCGGGGTGATGGACGCCGAAACCGCCGCGGCGGTGCGCCGTTACCAGGCGCCGCGCGGGCTGGACAGTGCCATTCTGTCGCTGGACGCGGCGCAGCAGCTTGGCCTGGTGCCGGTGCCGCGCGACCGTCTGTGAGGGTGGGCTGCAAGGGTGGGTTTCGCCCTCGGCCGGCGGCATTCCATGCCGCAGCCCTCGGGCGACCCGGCGCGGCGCTGAAGCGCCGCGCGAGGCCGCCGGCCCTCAGCGCATGCCGATACCCAGTTGCATCAGCCCGCGGCGCACGGGCGACAGCGAATAGAGCGCGTGCAGCGCCCCCGCCCGCAGGTCCCTGAGCGGGCGCGACCGGATCATCGACGCGCGGTTCAGCAGATCAACCCCCGCCAGTCGCATCCGGGCCTCGGTCCAGCGCCGCCGGTGATAGGCGTTCAGCGGGCCGGCCTCGCCCAGCGTCGCCGGATCCGCCAGGTCCATCAGCGCGCTCAGGTCGCCGAGGCTCATGTTCAACCCCTGCGCGCCGATCGGCGGCACGACATGCGCGGCCTCGGCCATCAGGACGGTGCGCTGGCCGTTGAAGCGGTCGGCCAACTGGGTGATGATCGGCCAGACGGTGAGCGGGCTGGCCTGTTCCAGCCACCCGAACAGGCCGCACGAGCGCGCGTTCATGGCCGCTTCGAAAGCGGCGCGGGGCAGGGCGCGCAGGCGTTCTATCTCGGGGCCGGTTTCCATCCACACCACGGCCGAGCACGGCATGCCCTGGTGATCGGGCAGGGGCACCAGCGTGAAGGGCCCGCCCGACCGGTGGATCTCGGTCGAGACGTTGTTGTGCGGGTCGGGGTGGGTGACGGCAAAGGCCAGCGCCTTTTGTCCGTAGCGCGTGGTCGTCACATCGATGCCCAGGGCCTTGCGCACCGGCGAGTGGCGCCCATCCGCGCCGACGACCAGCCGCGCCGACAGCCGTTCGCCATCGGACAGCGTGACCAGCGCCTCGGTCTCGCGGGTGAGAAGCCCACGAAAGGCGGTGCCGGGGCGGAAATCGACGTTGGGCAGCTCGGCCAGCCGGGCGACGAACTCGCGCCGCAGCAGCCAGTTCGGCAGGTTCCAGCCAAAGGGTTGCGCGGACACGTCGGCGGCATCAAAATCATGCGTGATGCGGGCCACGGGCTCGGCGCCGCCGGCATCGACGATGCGCATCACCTGCAAGGGCATCGCGTGGGGTTCCAGCCGTTGCCACAGGCCCGCGGCGCTCAGAACCGGGATCGAGGGTTGCAGGAATGCGGTGGTGCGCAGGTCCGCGCCCGGGGCCTCGCCCGAGGTGACAGGCGGCGCGGGATCGACGCACAGCACCGAATAGCCCGCCGCGCCGAATGCCGCCGCCGCCGCCAGTCCCGCGACGCCGCCGCCCGAGACCAGCACATCGACCCTTTGTCGCATCATCGCCTCCGCCGCTTTGCGCCCGTCTTAGCGCATCGCGGCGGCCGAGGCGAGGCAACTCAGCCGCGACTGATCGCCACCAGCACGACGATCATCAGCGGCGAGGCGACGACCGCCGGCAGATACAAGGCCGGCAACCCCCAGGTGACGATCGCCAGCCCCCAGACCGAGACCAGCGCCAGGATCAGGTAGAGCGGAAAGTCGGCGTCGCCTTCGGCCCATTCGCGGGCGATCGCGCCCAGGATCGGCAGGCGATAGACGGCGGGACGGCGGGCGAGGGCGATGTCGGCACTGGCCATTGATAACTCCGGGTTAAAGGTTTTCACCGGATATGTCTTTGGGCGGCGCCGTGCCTATCGGGCGCGTTGCCGCAGTGTGGCAAGGGGTCGCGGAGGGTGCGGCGTCGTGACCCGTCATCGCGGGCCTTCGCGCGGCGCGTCAGCGCCGCACCCGGTCGCCCGAGGGCTACAGCATGGAATGCTGTCGGCCGAGGGCGAAACCGCCCCCCCACCCCCCTTCGTTGCCACCCCGACCCCGCGCCTAGAGCCGGCTCAGAAAGTCTGCCAGATCGTCGGTGTGGTGGTGCACATGGGCGTGGTGCTGGGCCTCGGGCGTGACCAGGACGGTGCGCATGCCCAGCGCGTGGGGAATGCGCAGGTTGCGCGGGTCGTCCTCGAACATGGCGGCGCGCGCCGGCGTCAGCCCGTCCTTGGCAAAGACGCGCGCAAAGGCCTCGGCCTGGGGCTTGGGGTGATAGTCGGCGTCCTCGACCCCGTAGACCGCGTCGAACAGCCCGTCGAGGCCGCGCGCCGCGATCACCCGACGGGCATAAGGGGCCGAGCCGTTGGTATAGACGATCCGCCGCCCCTTGAGCCGGCCGATCGCCGCGCGCAGCGCGGGGTCGGGCTCCAGCACCGAAAAATCGATGTCGTGAACCTCGACCAGATAGGGAACCGGGTCCACGCCGTGATGGGCCATCAGCCCGGCCAGCGTGGTGCCATAGGTCTGCCAGTAGCCGTGTCGCAGGCGGTCCGATTCGGCGCGATTGGCGCCGGTGGTGCGCATGACGAAATCGGTCATCTTGCGGTCGATCTGGTCGAACAGGCGCACGCTGGGGGAATACAGCGTGTTGTCCAGGTCGAACACCCAGGTATCGACATGCAGGAAGCGAGCGGCGGGCATGGGGCAGGGCTACCGTGACGCGCCCCGATACGCAAGGTCGCAGGCGGCGAATCAGGGCTTTTCACAGGCCTCTCCCGCCTCTAGTCTTCCCGCCCTTGGAGGACCCCATGACCGACATTCGACCGCCGCTGCTCGATGCCTACACGTTGATCCTGGCCGCGATCGACGACGGCACCTATCGTCCCGGCGACCGTTTGGTGGAATCGGAACTGGCGGAACGGTTCGGAGTGTCCCGCACGCCGATCCGCGAGGCGTTGCAGCGGTTGGAAACGCAGTCGCTGCTGACCCGCGACGGGCGCTCGTTGATTGTCGCGTCGCTCGATCACAACCAGTTGGCCGAGCTCTATGTCGTGCGTGCCCAGCTCGAAGGGTTGGCGGCCCGGCTCGCGGCCAAGCACGCCTCGGTCGAAGAGGTGCGCGTCTTGCGCGACATGGTGGCCGACGACCGCAAGCTGGTCAACGACCCCAAGGCGCTGAGCCGGGCGAACAAGCGGTTCCACAAGCAGATCCACCTCGCCTCGCACAACCGGTTCCTGATCCAGCAACTGGACCTGGTGCACCGCTCGATGGCCCTGCTGGCGACCACCTCGCTCGAGGCAGAGGGCCGCGGCCAGGCGGCTCTGGACGAACACGACCTGATGGTCGAGGCGATCGCCCGGGGCGATGGCGACGGCGCCGACAAGGCGTTGCGCGACCATATCAGCCGGGCGTTCGAGACCCGGCTCAAGCTGGAATCGGGCGACCGCCGGCGCCAGGGCCGCTAGGAACCGCTCACCGGGCCGCGCACCGGCCCAGTGGTGGCGGCCGTGTCGTGGATGCCGTGGGTCGTCTTGTCCCAGTAGAACGGGCTCGAGATCATTTCCCAGCAGCCCTTCCAGGCGGCGACGGCGGCCAGCGGGAAATACAGGTGCAGGCTCAGCGTCCAGGGCCTGAGGAACCGGTGGTGGGGGCTTTTCAGCGCGGCGATGTTGATCGCCAGCCCGGCGACCTCGGACAGCAGGAACATCGCCGCCACCCCGGTCAGCGCGCCGTGCGGCAGGGCGGCGGTCAGCGGATGGCCCATCCCGAACAGCATCAGCCAGAAGCTCCACAGAATCGGGGCCAGAAGGAACTGCACCAGCGTGCCCAGGAACAGCACCTGCACCCCCCAGAACCGCCATGCGCCCAGTTGCCGCCACAACAGGCCCGGGTCGCGCATGTGCACCGCGTAGGTCATCGCATAGCCCTTGAGCCAGCGCGAGCGTTGCTTGACCCAGGGCCAGACGCGGCAGTTCGCCTCTTCCAGCGTGACGCTGTCCATCAGTTCGGTGCGATAGCCGTGCCGCGCCAGGCGGAGGCCCAGATCGGCGTCTTCGGTCACGTTGTGCGCGTCCCAGCCGCCCAGCCGGTCCAGCGTTTCGCGGCGAAAGAACAATGTCGTGCCGCCCAGCGGCACCACCAGGCCCAGACGCGCCAGGCCGGGCAGGATCATGCGGAACCACGCGGCGTATTCGATCGTGAAACAGCGGCTCAGCCAGTTGGTGCGGGGGTTGTAATAGTCCAGCACCCCCTGGATGCACGCCAGGTCCGGCCCGGCGGCGGCGAAGCGTTCGACAACGCGGTGCAACTGGTCGGGCGCGGGCGCGTCCTCGGCGTCGTAGACGCCGATAACCTCGCCCCGGGCGAAGTTGAGCGCATAGTTCAGCGCGCGCGGCTTGGTGCGCAGGGCGCTGTCGGGCACCGGAATGACCCGCATCCAGTGGGGCAGGCGGTTGGCGGCCAGCGCGTCGCGGGTCAGGTGGTCGTCTTCCTCGCAGACCAGCATGACGTCCAGCAACTCGCGCGGGTAGGTCAGCGCGCCCAGCCGTTTCACCAGGCGCGGCGCGATGTCCGGTTCGCGATAGAGCGGCACCATGATCGACACCGCCGGCTTGCGCAGCCCGCGGACGGTGCTGTCGGCGGCCGCGCGTGGGCGGCTGTTGGCGATGGCGGCGGCGATCTTCAGCAGGTTGCCGGCGACCAGGAACACCAGCACCAGACCGAACAGGCCCAGGAAGGCGGCCAGCGGCGCGGCGACGGTCGCGGCCAGCATCGCGATCGCGGCGGCGGCGGCCAGGCGGCTGAAACGCTGACCGTTCCACAAGCGGCAGCTTTCCTCGGCCGCGACGCAGGTTTCGGCCATCAGGCGCAGGGCGCTGCGCCGCGAGCCCAGAAGTGCCGCGTGCAGGTCGGGTTCGGGGATCACGGCCATCGCCACCGGGCCGAGCGCGGCCTCGATCTCGTCGCGGTGCAGGTGGAACTGGTCGGGGCGGGCGCAGGCGACCAGGGTGCAGGCGCCGGCGCGCGACCAGGGCAGGCAGCCGATTTGCAGGCAGCGGCGCGGGCCCAGCCGGTCGATCAGTCGCGGGTCGGGCCGCGAGTGCGCCGGATCGATCACGCTGGTGCCGAACTGTTCCGCCAGGGCCGCCATGACCGCCTGATCCGACGCCAGGCCATGCGCGCGCAGGATGTCACCCAGATGCGCCTTGCGCCGGGTCTGAAGTTCCAGCGCCCGCACCAGATCGTCGGCGCGGATCGCCCCGTTGCGCAGCAAGATCGCGCCCAGTTGCGGGCGCGCGATCCCAGGTGGCGGGTCAGCCGGCACGCTTGCAAGGTGCGGCGCGGCCGAATCCGCCACGGCGACGGCGACGGCGCCGTGCACCGCCCCGTCCGGATCGCGCGCGCGACTCTCTGCCTGTCCCATGCCGCCCACCCCAGTTTGCGGCAGCATGGCGGGGCAGGCGTTAACAAGCGGTTAACGCCTCTGCCTCCGCCCGGGTCGGGCCCCGGTGTCCGGTATCGGTCAGGCCGCGGCCTTGCGCGCGTCCATCGCCGCGGCGAAGCGTTCGAACAGGTAATAGCTGTCTTGCGGGCCCGGGCTGGCCTCGGGATGGTATTGCACCGAGAAGACGGGTTTGTCGGCCAGCCGGATGCCGCAGTTCGATCCGTCGAACAGCGAGACATGGGTTTCCAGCACGCCCGCGGGCAGGGTCTGGCTGTCCACCGTGAAGCCGTGGTTCATCGAGGTGATCTCGACCTTGCCGGTCTCGCGGTCCTTGACCGGATGGTTCGCGCCGTGGTGGCCGTGGTTCATCTTGACCGTGCGCGCCCCCAGCGCCAGCGCCAGCATCTGGTGACCCAGGCAGATGCCGAACACGGGCAAGTCCGCGGCCAGAACGCCCTTGATCATCGGCACCGCGTATTCGCCGGTCGCGGCGGGGTCGCCCGGGCCGTTCGACAGGAACACGCCGTCGGGGTTCAGCGCCAGCACCTCGTCCGCGGTTGCCGAGGCCGGCAACACCGTCACGTCGCAGCCCGACGAGGCCAGGCAGCGCAGGATGTTCTTCTTCGCGCCATAATCGATGGCGACCACCTTGTGGCGCGGCGCGGTCTGCGGCTTGTAGCCCTCGGGCCAGGCCCAGCGCATTTCGTTCCAGCGGTAGCTTTGCGCGCAGGTCACGTCCTTGGCCAGATCGAGCCCGACCAAACCCTTCCAGCCGCGCGCGCGCGCCAGCAGGCGATCCAGGTCAAAGTTCCCCTCGGGGTCGTGCGCCAGCGCGACATGCGGCGCGCCCTGCTGCCGGATGGCGCGGGTCAGGCGGCGGGTGTCGATCCCGCCGACGCCGATGCGTTTCTGCCGGGCCAGCCAATGCGTCAGGTCGTCCGCGGCGCGCCAGTTCGAGGGCTCGGTCGGGTCCCATTTCACCACCATGCCCTCGGCGACAGCCTGCTGGGCCTCGTCGTCGTCGGCATTGACGCCGACATTGCCGACATGGGGAAAGGTGAAGGTGACGATCTGCCCGGCATACGAGGGATCGGTCATGATCTCCTGATAGCCGGTCATCGCGGTGTTGAAGCACAGTTCCGCCACCGTCTCGCCGGTCGCGCCAAAGCCGTGACCGTAAAAGATGGTTCCGTCGGCAAGAACGAGGCAAGCGGTCGGGCGCGGCTGCGCGGAAGCTGCGGGCATCGGACGGCTCCTGTCTGAATCGTGCTGTCTCTAAGGGGTCGGCCCGGGGGAATCAAGGGCGCCCCGTGCCGGTTACAGGGTGATGTCGTAGGTTTTCCAGGCCGTCGCCCTGGCCAGCTTGTCGTAAAGCGCGCGCGCGCGGGCGTTGTCCTCGGCGGTGATCCAGCGGATGACGGACCAACCACGCGCGCGGCCTTCCTCGGCGACGGCCTCGATCAAGGCGCGCGCGGCACCCGATCCCCGGGCCTCGGGCGTGACGTAGAGGTCGTCCAGGAACCCGCCCACGGCAGCGGCCAGGGGCCGGGCAAAGGGACGGAAATGGGTGAAACCCACCAATGCGCCGGAATCGTCCTGGGCGACATAGGCCTCGACCTCGTGTTCGTGGTCATGGATCCAGCCCCAGACACGCGCGCGCATCGCGTCGGTCTGTTCGACCTGGTAGAACGCGGCGTAGCCGGCATAGAGGCGCTCCCAGTCGGCGCGGTCCGTATCCTGCGGGCGTCTGATCAGCATGGCGACTCCTGTCGGCGGGTGTTTCCCTGATGTAGCAGGCCCGGGGCCCCGATGGCCAGCGCCCAGCCGCAGGCCACCCTCCGGGACGCCGCCGGGACGCCACCGGGACAGGGCCCCTTTCCTTCCGTCCGCCTTTCCCGTATGGCCCTTCTGTTCAGAACGGAGCCGCCGGTATGCAGGGAAGCGCCAATCTCAATCTCATGATCAAGGCCGTCCGCAAAGCGGGCCGGTCGCTGGTCAAGGATTTCCGCGAGGTCGAGAACCTCCAGGTTTCGGCCAAGGGGCCGGGCGACTTCGTGTCGAAAGCCGACCGCGAGGCCGAACGGATCCTGAAAGAGGAGCTGTTGGCGGGCCGCCCCAACTATGGTTGGCTGGGCGAGGAAACCGGCGAGACCGAGGGCACAGACCCCACCCGACGCTGGATCGTCGATCCGCTGGACGGCACGACGAACTTCCTGCACGGCCTGCCGCACTGGGCGATCTCGGTCGCGCTGGAGCACAAGGGCGAGATCGTCGCCGGGGTCGTCTTCGACGCCGCCAAGGACGAGATGTTCTACGCCGAAAAAGGTCTGGGCGCCTTCATGAACGAAACCCGCCTGCGCGTGTCCGGGCGGCGCACGATGATCGAATGCATCTTTGCCACCGGCGTGCCCTTTGGCGGGCGTCCGGCGCTGCCCGCGACGCTTCAGGACCTGGCGCGGCTGATGCCCGTCTGCGCCGGCGTGCGGCGCTGGGGATCGGCGGCGCTGGACCTCGCCTATGTCGCTGCGGGGCGCTATGACGGCTACTGGGAACGCGGGCTGAATGCCTGGGACGTGGCGGCGGGCGTGCTGCTGGTCAAGGAAGCGGGCGGCTTCTTCGGCCCCATCCGCGACGGCGAGAATCCGGTCGAATCGGGCAACCTGATCGCTGCCAACAGCGCGATTTACGACAGCTTCGGAAAGATCATCCGCGGGCGCGACTGACCCGCGCGTTTCCGGAACCGGGGATTCGCGCACCGCGCGGCGCTGACGCCCGTTCCGGCGGCGATCTTCCCGGCCGGGTTGGCGGTCTGAACGGACCGGGCATCGCCGCCGTCGTCAGAAAAAGCCTGCCCGTCGCCAGACGGCCGGGCTGCCATGTGTCAGCGGTCGCATGGGAACGCAGACCGACGCGCTGTGACAGCACCGCCGCGCCGGACCACGGACCGGCCCCCGCCATCGCCGCCAGCGATTGCAGAGGGTCTTGTGGGGCCGTATTCCTGGGCGCATCCCGCCGGCTCAAGCCATTGCGATTGATGAAGATTATCCCACTCAGAACACGCCGGTCGTCGACGCGAGGCTTTCCGAGGGACTTGGGGAATCAGGGCCCAAACGCGCCATCTGCGCGTCGCTCAGCCAGAAGAGATCAGATATGTCACCGCTCGGTTTTCAGGGGGTGAATCATTCTGAGACGCCGAAATCAATGTGTCCTGACCCTACAGGAAACAGCGTTCCGAGATGCGGTTCACCACCCGGGACCAACTCAAAAGTGGCGTGGACGCTCCCGTTCGCGA
>Ga0116152_10003049_pt1 | contig 13513 bp, 14 predicted proteins | sample AD_UKC119_MetaG_FD_89894 | JGI IMG/M metagenome (GOLD analysis project Ga0116152, IMG submission 89894) | Active sludge microbial communities of municipal wastewater-treating anaerobic digesters from Hong Kong - AD_UKC119_MetaG | ecosystem: Engineered > Bioreactor > Anaerobic > Digestate...
TGATCCTGGAACTGACGCGCCGGCTGGCCGGGCTGGCGCTGGTGCTGATCGTCGCGGTGTTCGTGGCCTATGGCTTTCTGGGTCCCTGGCTGCCGGGGGTGCTGCATCACAACGGCTATGCGCCGGCGCGGTTCTTTGCGTTTCTCTATACCGACAACGGAATCCTGGGGCCGACCACCTCGATTTCCTCGACCTACATCATCCTGTTCATCGCCTTTGCGGCCTTTCTGCAAGCCAGCCGGGTGGGCGAGTATTTCGTGAACTTCGCCTTTGCCGCCGCCGGGAGCGCGCGGGGCGGGCCGGCCAAGGTGGCGGTCTTCGCCTCGGGACTGATGGGGATGATCAACGGCACGTCGGCGGGGAACGTGGTGGCGACGGGATCGCTGACCATCCCGTTGATGAAACGGGTGGGCTACAGGCCGCAGACCGCCGCCAGCGTCGAGGCCGCGGCCTCGACCGGGGGGCAGATCATGCCGCCGATCATGGGGGCGGGTGCCTTCATCATGGCCGAGATCACCGCCATTCCCTATCGCGACATCGCCATCGCGGCGATCATCCCGGCGGTGCTGTATTTCGTCTCGGTCTATTTCATGGTGGACAAGGAGGCGCTGAAGAACGGCATGAAGGGCCTGCCGCGCGAGGACCTGCCCTCGTTCCGGCTGATGCTGCGCCGGGTGTTCCTGTTCATCCCCATCGTGATCCTGATCGGCGCGCTGTTCCTTGGCTATTCGGTGATCCGGGCGGGCACGCTGGCAATGGCGGCCTCGGCGGCGGTGAGCTGGCTCACGCCCAACAAGATGGGCCTGCGCTCGATCCTGTGGGCGCTGGAGATCGCCGCCCGCATGGCGTTCCAGATGGTCGCGGTCTGCGCCGCGGCCGGGGTGATCGTCGGCGTCATCGCGCTGACCGGGGTGGGCACGCGGTTCTCGTCGCTGTTGCTGACCCTGGCCGGGCAAAGCCAGCTGGTCGGCATGGCCTTTGCCATGCTGGTGGCGATCATCCTGGGCATGGGGATGCCGACCACGGCGGCCTATGCGGTGGCGGCGGCGGTCATCGCGCCGGGCCTGATCCGCATGGGGATCGATCCGCTGACCGCGCATTTCTTCATCTTCTACTATGCCGTGATCTCGGCCATCACGCCGCCTGTGGCGCTGGCCGCCTATGCCGGCGCGGCGATCGCGCAGTCCGACCCGATGCGCACCTCGGTCGAGAGCTTCAAGTTCGGCCTGGCGGCCTTTGTCGTGCCCTTCATGTTCTTCTATTCGAAGGAGATGCTGATGCAGGGCGACTGGTTGAGCATCCTGCACGTTCTGGTCACGGCCCTGTTCGGGGTGTTCCTGATGGCCTCGGCGGTGCAGGGCTGGCTGTTCGGGCGGATGGGCCCGGTGCTGCGCGTGCTGACGCTGATCGGCGCGCTGGGCATGATCAAGGGCGGCTGGATGAGCGATCTGGGCGGTTTGGCGATCGCGCTGTTCGTGATCGCCATCCAGCGCGGCCTGATCTCGGCGCGGTCCGTGGTGAAGGGGATGGATTGAGGGGGGCGGCGGGGGGCCAGCCCCCCGCACCCCCCGCTCAGGGGGGATCACGATCCCCCCTGAGAACCCCCCGTGCGTATTTCGGACAAGAAGATGGGCGCGCTGGCCCAGGCGGCCTGGGCCGGGGTTTCGATCGCGCAGGGTCGGGCCTGGCGCAGGCGCGCGAGGGCGGGTTCCGGGGCCTCGCCGCTGTCCACCATGAGCCGCAGCGCGATCATGCCCGAGCGCCCGCACCCGCCCCGGCAGTGCACCGCGACCGCGCCCCCTGACCAAAGGATCGCGCGCGCCCGGGTGCTGAGCGCCGGCCAGTCGGCGTCGTCGGGCGGGGTCTGGTAATCCGGCACCGGGAAATGGGTCCAGCCGATCCCGTGGTCCGCCAGCCAGGCGGGAAGATCGGCCGCGCCGAGGCTGCGCATCTCGTCGGTTTCGGTCAGCGAGATCACCAGCGAAGGGGCGAATCGGCGCAGCCGGGTGCGCGCCGGGGCGTCGGCGGGCAGGGGGCAGAGCGCCAGCGTTCCGGCGCCCAGGGGCAGGGTGGCGAGGGGGAATTCCATGCAACCACGGTTAGGCCGCCGCGCGGTTTGCCGCAAGGGACATGGCGCATCCGGCCGCTTTGCGCCATGATGGGGCGCAACCTCAGGAGATCCCCATGGACGATGTCGTGAAACTGCTGAAAGGGGCGGTGGCCGAGCTGGACGCGCTGCTGAACGCCAAGAACGTGCTGGGCGAGCCGATCGACCGCGATGGCGCCACGGTGATTCCGATCGTCAGCTACGGGTTCGGCTTTGGCGCGGGCGGTGGCAACGGCTCGATCGCGGGCCAGCCCGGCGGTGGCGCCGGCGCGGCGGCCGGGGGGGGCATCCGGCCGGTCGGGGCGATCATCATCGACGACAGCGGCGCGCGGGTCGAGACCGTCCGGGGCGAGGTGGCAACCCTGGCCGAGGCCGTGGGGGGCACGGTGGCCAAGGTCCTCAAGGCGCGGCAGGGCAAGGGCGCGGGCGAGGAGGCGTGAGCGCGGTTCTGGCGGCGCTGGGGCTGGTGGTGGCGGCCGTGATGCTGTTGCCGATGCGGCTTCGGTTGCGGCTGGACAGCGATCCCGTGCCGCGGCTGCGGGTTGGGGCGGGGGTCTGTGCCTTGCCGCCCCGGTTGCCGCTGGTCGATACCGCGCGACCCCACCGCCAGGGGGCCAGGCCGGGCGCAGGGGCGGGCGCGAAGGCGAGCTGGCGCGCGCGGTCGCGGGTGCTGGCCGCCTTGCCGCGCGCCGGGGTTGACCTGCTGCACCGCGTCCGGATCGAGCGGTGTCACCTGACCTTGCGCTTTGGACTGGGCGATCCGGCCGCCACGGGCGAGATGTTCGGCCGGCTGGCGCCCCTGGTCGCCGCCCGTTGGGCGATGCCGCGCGGGGCCTTGCTGCGGACCGAACCCGACTTTGGGCGCGCGGTGCTCGAAGGGCAGGGCGACCTGGTGCTGCGGGCGATCCCGGTTCTGCTGGTCCCGGCGCTGGTCCGGCTGGGATGGGCGCTGCGATGAGGGTGGTGATGGACCGGCCCGTGACGCGGCGCGGGTATCGGCTGGCGGCCTTGTCGCGGGTTGAGCTGGTGGCCCATGTTGGCGACACGGCTGTCGCCGGGTGGGGCCGAAAGGAGCCGGTGGCGATTCTGATCGCGGGGCCGGGCGGGTTCCGGGCGGTCGATCCCGCGGGCCGGCCGCTGACCCGCGCCGAGGTCGAGCGCCTGTGCCCCGGCGCCTGGGAGGCGCTGCGCGCCCCAGCGTGAAATTTTCCCCGAAGTCCCTGTTGACAGCCCGTGACGGCCTGCCTATCTCGGGTGCCGTTAGCACTCGACTTTCATGAGTGCTAAAAGCATTCGAACTGAACCCTAGGGAGTGTTCACAGATGGCTTTCAAACCCCTCCACGACCGCGTGCTGGTCCGCCGCGTGCAGAGCGACGACAAGACCAAGGGCGGTCTGATCATCCCCGATTCGGCAAAGGAAAAGCCCGCCGAGGGTGAAATCGTCGCTTGCGGCGAAGGCGCGCGCAAGGATTCGGGCGAGCTGATCGCGATGGCCGTGAAAGCGGGCGACCGCGTGCTGTTCGGCAAATGGTCGGGCACCGAAGTGACGGTCGATGGCGAAGAGCTGCTGATCATGAAGGAAAGCGACATCCTGGGCATCCTGTCCTGATCTCGCATCCCCTTCCCAATCAACGATAATTTCAAGGAGCATCCAGCATGGCTGCGAAAGAAGTCAAGTTCGGCACCGACGCCCGCGACCGTATCCTGAGAGGCGTCAACATCCTGGCCGACGCCGTGAAGACCACCCTGGGCCCGAAAGGCCGCAACGTGGTCATCGACAAGTCGTTCGGCGCCCCGCGCATCACCAAGGACGGCGTGACCGTCGCCAAGGAAATCGAGCTGAGCGACAAGTTCGAGAACATGGGCGCGCAGATGGTGAAGGAAGTCGCCTCGCGCACCAATGACGAGGCCGGCGACGGCACCACCACGGCCACCGTTCTGGCGCAGGCGATCGTCCGCGAGGGCATGAAGGCCGTTGCCGCGGGCATGAACCCGATGGACCTGAAGCGGGGCATCGATCTGGCCACCGCCAAGGTCGTGGACACCATCAAGGCCGCCGCCCGCCCGGTCGCGGACTCGGATGAAGTCGCGCAGGTCGGCACCATCTCGGCCAACGGCGAGGCGCAGATCGGCCGCTTCATCGCCGACGCGATGCAGAAGGTCGGCAACGAGGGTGTCATCACCGTCGAGGAGAACAAGGGCCTGGAGACCGAAGTCGAGGTCGTCGAAGGCATGCAGTTCGACCGCGGCTACCTGTCGCCCTATTTCGTCACCAACCCCGACAAGATGATCGCGGATCTGGAAGACTGCCTCATCTTGCTGCACGAGAAGAAGCTCTCGTCGCTGCAGCCGATGGTTCCGCTGCTGGAATCGGTCATCCAGTCGCAAAAGCCGCTGCTCATCATCGCCGAGGACGTCGAAGGCGAGGCGCTGGCCACGCTGGTGGTCAACAAGCTGCGTGGCGGCCTGAAGATCGCCGCCGTCAAGGCGCCGGGCTTTGGCGATCGCCGCAAGGCCATGCTGCAGGACATCGCGATCCTGACCGGTGGTCAGGTGATCTCGGAAGATCTGGGCATGAAGCTGGAGAATGTCGGGATCGACATGCTCGGCACCGCCAAGAAGGTCTCGATCAACAAGGACAACACCACCATCGTCGATGGCGCCGGTGAAAAAGCCGAGATCGAAGCCCGCGTCGCGCAGATCCGCCAGCAGATCGACGAAACGACCTCGGACTACGACCGCGAGAAGCTGCAGGAACGTCTGGCCAAGCTGGCCGGTGGCGTGGCCGTGATCCGCGTGGGTGGCATGACCGAGATCGAGGTGAAGGAGCGCAAGGACCGCGTTGACGACGCCCTGAACGCGACCCGCGCGGCCGTGCAGGAAGGCGTGATCGTCGGCGGCGGCGTGGCGCTGGTTCAGGCCGGCAAGGGGCTGGAAGGCCTGACCGGTGCGAACAGCGACCAGAACGCCGGGATCGCCATCGTGCGCCGGGCGCTGGAAGCGCCGCTGCGTCAGATCGCCGACAACGCCGGCGTGGACGGTGCGGTCGTGGCCGGCAAGGTCCGCGAATCGGCCGACGTCAACTTTGGCTTCAACGCGCAGACCGAGGAATATGGCGACATGTTCAAGTTCGGCGTGATCGACCCGGCCAAGGTGACCCGCACGGCCCTGGAGGACGCGGCCTCGATCGCCGGCCTGCTGATCACCACCGAAGCGATGATCGCCGAAAAGCCCGAGCCCAAGGGCGCGGCCCCGGCGATGCCCGACATGGGCGGCATGGGCGGCATGATGTAAGCCACCCGCAATGCGATGCGATGGGGCGGTCCTTCGGGGCCGCCCTTTTTCGTCCTGGGCGGCGGGCGAGGGGGCGCGGCTCGGGGGCATCGAGCCCCCTCGCCGCGGCGGGCGGCCGCCCGCGCCCGCCCGGGAGGGTTTTCCACCCTCCCGGACCCTCCCGGAGGATATTTCGGGCACAAAGAAGGGCGGGGGCGGGCGTCAGTCGAGCAGGCTGTCGAGAGTTGCGTAGCCCGTTTCCATGCCCTGCGCCGTGTCGCCGGCCATCAGCGCCTCGCGGGCGGCGGTGTCGGGCAGGGTCAGCGTGAGGGTCAGGTGGCACCCGCCCGGGGTCGGGGTCAGCAGGGTTTCGACCACGGTTTCCGGCCCCGGATCGGGCAGGTGCAGGCGTTCGACATGCAGCATCCGGTGCGGCGGGTCGAGATCCAGCAGCGCGCCCGTCAGGGCAAAGCGGCTGCCCAGCCCGTTCGACCATTCCAGCAAGATCAGGTCGCCGGGGCAGGTGCCCGGGTCGCAGGTGGTCAGCGCCCACCCCTCGGGCGCGGGCATCCAGCGGGCCAGCAGGGCCGGGTCGCGGTGCGCCTGCCAGACCCGTTCGGCCGAGGCCGCGAAATCGCGGGTCGCCACCACCGCGCAATCGCCGTCGCGGGAGAGCACCAGCATGGCATTCACCAATGCGGCGGGCGCTGATCCGCCAGCGGGATCTGCGCGCCGTCGGCGATCTCGCGTTCGGCCTCGCGTTCGACGAGTTGGCGCAGGCGGTTGGTCAGCCGTGCCAGTTGGTCGCCCTGGGCGTGGACGACGTCCGACAGGTCCTCGACCGTGCGGGTGAGGTGGGCGATCTGTTCTTCGAGGCGGGCGATGCGGTCTTCCATGGGTCGAGGATGCGCCGAGCCTTCGCCGGGGTCAACGGCTGTTGCCGCCGCGCGCCCCTTGGGCTATCCCTCGCGCGGAACCTGCCGGATGATGACCATCAGCCAGACCAAGACCCGCCGCCCCAAGGCCGAGACGCCCAAGGGCTTTCGCGATTACTTCGGTGCCGAGGTGACCGAGCGCAAGGCGATGCTGGACCGGATCGCCACGGTCTATCATCGCTACGGGTTCGACCCGCTGGAAACCTCGGCCGTGGAAACCGTCGAGGCACTGGGCAAGTTCCTGCCCGACGTGGACCGCCCGAACGAGGGGGTCTTTGCCTGGCAGGACGAGGGGGCGACCGAGGGCAAGAGCGGAGACTGGCTGGCGCTGCGCTATGACATGACGGCGCCGCTGGCGCGCGTCGCGGCGCAATACCGCAATGAGCTGCCGGCGCCCTACCGGCGCTATGCCATGGGCCCGGTCTGGCGCAACGAAAAGCCGGGACCGGGGCGATTTCGGCAGTTCTATCAATGCGATGCCGATACGGTCGGGGCCTCGACCGTGGCGGCGGATGCCGAGATCTGCGCGATGCTGGCCGATGTGTTCGAGGATCTGGGCCTGGGCGGCGACTATGTCGTCAAGATCAACAACCGCAAGGTGCTGAACGGGGTGATGGAGGCAGCGGGCGTCCTGGACCCGGCCGACCCGTCCCGGTTCGAGCACGAGCGCGGCATCGTCCTGCGCGCCATCGACAAGCTGGACCGTCTGGGCGAGGACGGGGTGCGCGCGCTGATGGGCGCGGGCCGCAAGGACGAGTCGGGCGATTTCACCAAAGGGGCCGGACTGCCCGCGAGCGCGGCCGACGTCGTGCTGGCCTTTACCGCCGCGCGTCGCGACACCGGCGCGGCCACCTGCGCGGCGCTGCGCGACCTGGTCGGCGGGTCCGCGATCGGCGCCGAGGGCGTGGACGAGCTGGAAGAGATCGCGCGCCTGCTGGACGCGCAGGGCTATGGCCCGGACCGGATCGTCATCGACCCCGCGGTGGTGCGGGGCCTGGGCTATTACACGGGCCCCGTGTTCGAGGCCGAGCTGACGTTCGAGATCCTCGACGAGAAGGGCCGCAAGCGGCAGTTCGGCAGCGTCGCGGGTGGCGGGCGCTATGACGATCTGGTCAAGCGTTTCACCGGACAGGCCGTGCCGGCGACGGGCGTCAGCATCGGCGTGGACCGGCTCCTGGCTGCGCTGACGGCCAAGGGCCGGGTCGGCGCGGACACCACCGGCCCGGTTGTGGTGACCGTGATGGACCGCGCGCGGATGGCCGATTACCTGGCCATGGTGGGCGATCTGCGTCGCGCCGGCGTCCGTGCCGAGGTCTATCTGGGCAATCCCAAGAATTTTGGCAACCAGTTGAAATACGCGGACAAACGCGGCGCGCCGGTGGCCATCATCCAGGGCTCGGACGAGGCCGCGCGCGGCGTGGTGCAGGTCAAGGACCTGATCCTGGGCGCGAAGATCGCGCAGAACGCCACGCTTGAGGAATGGAAGGAACGCCCCGCGCAAGTCGAGGTGCCGGTGGCCGACCTGGTCGCCACCGTCAAGGCGATGCTGGAGGGGCGATGACCATCCACACCCCCGCCGCCCGCGCCGAGGGGGCGCGGCTGTTCGGCGCGTTCCAGACCTGGGGGGCGCAACCCGTCGAGGCGGCGGTTCTGCAACCGGCCGGGACCTTGCTGGATCTCTACGGCGAGGACATCCGCGCCCGCGCCTATGTCACGCAGGACCCGGTTCAGGGCGAGATGATGCTGCGCCCGGACTTTACCGTGCCGGTGGTGCAGGCGCATATGGCCGGCGGCGCCGAACCCGCGCGCTATTGCTACCTGGGCGAGGTGTTCCGAAAGCAGGAAGGCGGCGCGACGCGGGCGTCGGAATACCTGCAAGTGGGTTACGAGGTGTTCGACCGCGAACAACCGCTGCGGGCCGACGCCGAGGTGTTCGCGCTGTTCTCGCGCATGTTGGCGGGCAAGGGGCTGCGCGCCGCGACCGGCGATATCGGGCTGTTGATCGCGGCGGTGCGGGGTTTGCCCACCTCGGACACGCGCAAGGCCGCGTTGATGCGGCATCTGTGGCGCCCGGCCCGGTTCCGGGCACTTCTGGAACGCTACGCCGGGCGCGCGCCTTTGCCCCGGGGGCGGGCGGATCTGCTGGCGCGGCTGGCAGCGGGCGACGCGGTGGCAAGCACGGCGCCGCAGATCGGCCTGCGGTCCCGGGCCGAGATCGAGGCGCGTCTCGCCCGTCTGGCCGAGGACGCGGCCACCCCCGCCATTCCGGCCGCGCTGGTCGATGGGCTGGAGTCGCTGATGCGCGTGGCCGACAAGGCACCCGGCGCGCTGGCGCGGATGCGCGCGCTGTCGGACGGAATGCCCTGGCTCGCGCCCTCGCTCGATCTGTTCGAGCAGCGTCTGAGCGTGCTGTCGGCGCATGGCGTCGATGTGGCGGCGCTGGACTTCGAGGCCTCGTATGGCCGCACCACGCTGGAATATTACGACGGCTTCGTCTTCGGCTTTTACGCCGAAGCCCGCCCCGATCTGCCCCCCGTGGCCAGCGGTGGGCGCTATGATGCGCTGACGGCGGTGCTGGGGCAGGGGCAGTCCATCCCGGCGGTGGGCGGGGTGATCCGCCCGGCGCTGCTGGTCGAACTGGGGGGCGCGGCATGAGCGTGAAGATCGGCGTGCCCTCGAAGGGCCGGTTGATGGAAAAGACCTTTGACTGGTTCGCCGCGCGTGGCATCGCCATGAAGCGCACGGGCGCCGAGCGCGAGTATTCCGGCGCCGTCGAGGGGATCGAGGGGGTCGCGCTGGTGCTGCTGTCGGCCAGCGAGATCCCGCGCGAACTGGCGGCGGGCCGCATTCACCTGGGTGTCACCGGCACCGATCTGGTGCGCGAGACACTGGCCGACTGGTCCGCCCAGGTCGAGGAACTGGCCGCCATGGGGTTCGGCCATGCCGACCTCATCATCGCGGTGCCCGAATGCTGGGTCGATGTCGAAACGCTGGACGATCTCGATGCGGCGGCGGCCGCGTTCCGGGCGGATCACGGCTTCCGGCTGCGGATCGCGACGAAATACCACCGGCTGGTGCGCGATTTCCTGCGCGCGCATGGCGTGGCCGATTATCAGCTGGTGGACAGCCAGGGCGCGACCGAAGGCACGATCCGCAACCTGACGGCCGAGGCGGTGGCCGACATCACCTCGACCGGCGAGACCCTGCGCGCCAATCATCTGAAGATCCTGGACGCCGAGCCCGTGCTGCGGTCGCAGGCGACGCTTTTTGCCACGCGCGCGGCGGTGCTGACCCCGGACGAGGCCGCCGCGATGGCGCGCCTGCGCGCGTGCCTGTCATGACCGCGACCGTCGCCTCGATCGACGGGATCGAACAGGTCCGCGCCGTGGTCTGGGATTTCGACGGCGTGCTCAACCGCTCGGGCCGGCCGCAACCCGACGGCACCTATCGCTGGCAGCGCATCGTCGCCGAGGAACTGGGCGTCAACGCCCTGTCGATGGCGCGCGCCGTGTTCGGCCACGACAAGCGCGCCCTGTTCACCGGGCAAGAGGACGTGCTGGACCGGCTGGCCGACTGGGCGCGGGCCGAGGGCACCGACGCGAACCCCGAGGACATCCTGGAACTGTGGTTCGAACACGACCACACCCCCGACCCCGAACTGTTGCGCATCATCGAGACGCTGGCCCAGGGCGGGCTGGTGCAGGTGATCCTGACCAACAACGAGGCCCGGCGCGCCCGCTGGATTGCCCAGGACGCCGGCTGGGCCGACCGCGTGGATGCGATCTTCGCCTCGGGCGAGATCGGGGCGATGAAACCCGAAGCCGAGGCCTTTGCCCGGGTCGAGACCGCGCTGGCCATGGCGCCCGAGGAATTGTTGCTGATCGACGATTCGCCGCGCAACGTCGAGGCGGCCGAGAAACGCGGCTGGCTGGGCTGGGATTACGAAGCCGGCGGCGCGATGGCGCTGGCCCAGGCCCTCATGCCGCTGCTGCTGCGGGCCGGCAACTGACCGCGCCGGGCGGCGCACAGGGGTTTTCCACAGGGCCATCCCCCGCTAATTTCCCCCGGCGCATTGTCTGAATCAGCGGAACTTGTCATAACCGGACACGCCCTGGCGCCGCCGTTTCCGTCGCCGCCCCCAAACGGACCACCCCATGACCGAGCTTGCCACCCTGCGCCAGCCCCCGTCGCCCGAGTCCGGCGAGACCGAGGCCCTTCCACATAATATCGAGGCAGAGCAACAGCTTCTGGGCGCCATCCTGACGAACAACGACGTCTTCGACCGGGTCTCGTCGATCGTCCGGGCCGAGCATTTCTTCGAACCCGTGCACAAACGCATTTTCGAAATCGCCTCGGCGCGGATCCAGAAGAACACGCTCGCCTCGCCGGTCACGATCAAGGCGTTCATGGAAGACGACGCCGGGCTCAAGGAACTGGGCGGCGCGTCCTATCTGGCGCGGATCGCGGGCGCGGCCGTCGCCTCGTATGCCGCGCGCGACTATGCGCAGATGATCTACGATCTGGCGGTGCGCCGGGACCTGATCCAGCTGGGCCGCGACATCGCCGCCAAGGCGGCGACGGTCGATGTGAGCTCGGAGCCCAAGGAACAGATCGTCGAGGCCGAGCAGCGACTGTTCCAGATGGGCGAACAGGGCGTGGCCGAGCGCGGCTTCCAGTCCTTCCTGCGCGCCGTCACCGAGGCCGTGAACGTCGCCGCCGCCGCCTATCAGCGCGAAGGCGGGCTGGCCGGCATTTCGACCGGACTCATCGATCTGGACAAGAAGCTGGGCGGGTTGCATCCGTCGGACCTGATCATCCTGGCGGGGCGGCCGTCGATGGGGAAGACCTCGCTGGCCACGAACATCGCCTTCAACATCGCCAAGGCGCATCAACGCGGTCTCAGGCCCGATGGCACCGAGGGCACGATCAACGGCGGCGCGGTCGGGTTCTTCAGTCTGGAAATGTCGGCCGAACAGCTTGCCGCGCGGATCCTGTCGGAAGCGGCCGAGGTCCCCTCGGAACAGATCCGCCGCGGCGACATGAACGAGGACGATTTTCGCCGCTTCGTCGAGGTCGCCAAGACGCTCGAGAATTGCCCGCTGTTCATCGACGACACGCCCGCCCTGCCGATCAGCCAGGTCGCCGCGCGCGCCCGGCGCCTGAAACGCACGCAGGGCCTGGATGTGCTGATCGTGGACTACCTGCAACTGCTGCGCGGCTCGTCCAAGGAAAACCGCGTGCAGGAAGTGAGCGAGATCACCCAGGGGCTGAAGGCCATCGCCAAGGAGCTGAACATCCCCGTCATCGCGCTGTCGCAGCTGAGCCGCGCGGTGGAAAGCCGCGACGACAAGCGTCCGCAACTGTCCGACCTGCGTGAATCCGGCTCGATCGAGCAGGACGCGGATGTGGTGATGTTCGTGTTCCGCGAGGAATACTATGTGGAACGGGAAAAGCCGTCGGACGACAAGCTCGACGAGATGGCCAAATGGCAGGAGCGGATGGAACGGTTGCACGGCAAGGCCGAGGTCGTCATCGGCAAGCAGCGCCATGGTCCGATCGGCACCGTGAACCTGGCCTTTGAAGGGCGTTTCACGCGCTTTGGCAACCTTGTGCAGGACTGGCAACAGGGCGGCGCCGAGTTCTGACGCGCGCCGGCGAGGGGGTTTCGCCCTCGTCCGGACGCATTCCATGCGTCAGGTCTCGGGCGACGAGGCGCGGCGCTGAAGCGCCGCGCGGGCGCCGTTGCGACCAACACGCCTGAGGGGCCGAGGTCGTGCCTGGTGGTCCGCCTGCGCCGGTGCGTATTTGGGACAAGGTGAGGGGGCAATTCGAGACAAATTTTTCGTATCCTGCCAATCCGCCGCGACGTCCTTGTAGCGGAAACATTCCGGGGCGGCGGCCAGAAGGCGCGCCACGCGAAAAGGCGGGCCGTTCCTGCCACTTTCGGTGCCCGTTCAACGCCTTTGTGCGACCCGCGCCTCAGGCGCTCAGCGCGCGGGCGATGATCAGCTTCTGGATGTCCGACGTCCCCTCGTAGATCTGGCAGACCCGCACATCCCGTGCGATCCGTTCGATGCCCGTTTCGCGGACATAGCCCATCCCGCCAAAGGTTTGCAGCGCGCCCGAGACGATCCGTTCCGCCGCTTCCGACGCAAACAGTTTGGCCATCGCCGCCTCGGTCAGGCAGGGCAGGCCAGCGTCCTTCATGCGGGCTGCGTGCAGCACCAGTTGTCGAGCCGCTTCCAGCTGTGTCGCCAGGTCCGCCAGCCGGAACCCCACGGCCTGATGATCGCGGATCGCCCGGCCAAAGGACGTCCGTTCGCCGGCATAGGCCAGCGCCAGATCCAGCGCCGCCTGCGCCATGCCGACGGATTGCGCGGCGATGCCGATGCGGCCGGTCTCCAGGCTGGCCAGTGCGATGCGGTAGCCCTCGCCCTCGGCGCCGATCCGGGCGCTTTCGGGCAGTTCCATCGCGTCGAACCGCAGCGCGCAGGTGTCGGATGCCCGCTGGCCCATCTTGTCCTCGACCCGGGCCACCTGGAACCCGGGGGTGTCCGTCGGCACCAGAAAGGCGGTGATTCCGGTCTTGCCCTGCGTGCCCGCCATCCGGGCAAAGACGATAGCCTGTGCGCCGATCCGCCCCGACGTGATGAAGGATTTCTCGCCGTCCAGCACATAGCCGCCGCCGACCCGGCGCGCCGTGCTTTTCAGCGCGCTCGCGTCCGAGCCAGCCTGCGCCTCGGTCAAGGCGAACGCCCCGATGAACGCCCCCTGCGCGGCCGGACGCAGCACCTCCTCCTTCTGCACGGCCGATCCGAACCGTTCGAGGATCGCGTTGAACGGCGCGTTGTGCACGCTCATCACCGTGGAAATCGCACCGTCCCCGGCCGCGATCTCCATCAGCGCCAACGCGTAGCTGACGTAATCCGCCCCCACACCGTCCCAGTCGGGGCTGATTGTCATGCCCAGAAACCCCAACGCCCCCATCGCGCGCAGGATCTCGGGCTCGATCCGTCCGCTCAGGTCGCGTGCCGCCGCGCCGGGCGCCAACTGATCGCGGGCAAAGGCGCGCGCGGTCTCGCGGATCAGGCTTTGGTCTTCGCTCAGCATCGGCTCCTCCATGTCGATGCCAACTATCGGCAGACCCTGACGGCCCGTCAATCGCGACCCCGCGTATCATCTTGTCGAAAATACGCA
>Ga0116152_10003050_pt1 | contig 13513 bp, 8 predicted proteins | sample AD_UKC119_MetaG_FD_89894 | JGI IMG/M metagenome (GOLD analysis project Ga0116152, IMG submission 89894) | Active sludge microbial communities of municipal wastewater-treating anaerobic digesters from Hong Kong - AD_UKC119_MetaG | ecosystem: Engineered > Bioreactor > Anaerobic > Digestate...
CGGGCGGATGCGATGCTCAACACGCTTGAAAAATTCCTGCCGATCGACGTGAAAGAGATCGACGGAACATTCGTCGTGGAGAGCCGGAAATAACCTTCCGCATGAATGAGCGACTGGCAACCGGGCTCGCCGCGGCCGCACTGGCTGTGGTGTATGCACCATGCGCCCAAGCCGATGAGCAAATCGAAGTGCACGTGCCCTCCCAGCGGCTCGATGCGGCCCTGCTCGAGCTGGCCGAGCAGACCGATATTTCAATCGCGTTCGAAGCAGACGGCATCGAGAAAGCCACATCGGCTTCCGTGAATGGCGCTTTCGCGCCGGGCGAGGCACTCGACCATGCACTTGAAGGCACCGGATTTGTTGCGCAACACGTCGGGGCTGATGCTTGGAAAATCCTGCCGTCACGGTCGACGGGGGAGACGCTTCACGAATGGCGTCCGCCGAAGCCGATCAGGCTGGTGACGAAGCCCGACATGGCAGGCGCGCAGCTGGCAGAGGAACTGGAGCGGGTGGTCGTCGTGTCGAAGCGCGCCGAGCCGCTGGCACAGATCGCACGATCGGTCGCCGTGGTCGGCTCCGACCGGCTCATTGTCCTCGGAGCCGATTCACTTTCCGAACTTTCCGGCGAAGTCGGAACAATCCAGTTCAGCAATGTCGGATCGGGCCGCAACAAAGCGTATATCCGCGGCGTTTCCGATGGCGCGCTGGCCGGACGCGCGCAGTCTACCACTGGTCTTTACCTGGGCGACGTGCGGCTGACCTATGCCGCGCCGGACCCCAACCTCAGGCTGACCGATATCGAGTCGGTCAGCGTTCTGAGCGGCCCTCAGGGGGCCCTGTATGGTGCAGGATCGATTGGCGGAATCGCGCGCATTCAGCCCAACCCGGTCGACCTCCAGGCGGCCCGTCTGGAGGCAAGTGCGGCAGTTGAACTGACGGGAGACAAGTCGGTCGGGTCCGCGTTCGACCTTGTCGCCAACCTGCCTGTCGTCGACGACAAGTTCGGCATCCGGCTGGTCGCCTATGACCAGACGACCGGCGGCTGGATCGACCACCAGAATCTCAACATCGACGATGCGAATACCTCACACAGGTTCGGAGGGCGCCTCGCAGCAAGCTGGTCGCCCAATGCCGACACGACGGTAGGCCTGCTTGCCGTCTCGCAGGATATCGACGTCGACGACTCCCAGTACCTCATCCTGAACAATGGTGGTGCCTTCCGCCCTCCTATTCTTGAGCCGCATGACAACGACTTCAAGCTGGTGAGCGCCAATATCGAAACCCGGACCGCTTTGGGCACCCTCAAATCGTCCACTTCGCTGCTGTCCCACCGGATCTACAGCCGCTACGACGCGACCGGCCTCTTCTCCGGCCTCCTGTCCGACCCGGAAACACCTCGTCCGATCGATGAGGACGACAAGCTCTTTTACGTCACGAACGAGTCCCGGCTGTCGTCGCATGCAGGCGCGCGCATTCCGTGGTTCGCAGGCGTGTTCGTGTCCCAGGGCCATACCGACAGGGATATCTACCTGCGAGACGGCGAATTCGGTACATGGTCTGCCGTCGTCTACGAAGAGGATCGCCGGGATATCATCACCGAATATGCCGTATTCGGCGAAACGATCTGGAACCTGGCGGAACGGTGGACCCTGACCACAGGCGCCCGGGCGTTCGGATACAACGTCAAGGTCAAAGCGCTCGCCGATACGGTGTCCGGCGACATGCAGCAGGGCTTTTCCGGTACGCTTTCCGACACCGGTATTGCCCCCGATATCCGGCTGAAGTGGCAGGCAACACCGCAGATCATGGCCTACATGTCTGCGGCAGAAGGATACCGGGGCCCGGGATTCAATACGGGAGGCTTTGCCGACCTCACCTCAGCCGGCGCGGCGCAGCCCAACCGGATTTTCGCCGGTGATGAGTTGTGGACCTATGAGCTGGGTGCCCGCTATGTCGCATCAGACGGGCATCTGGTGCTCGCAGCAACCGTCTTTGAAAACGAGTGGAGCAACATTCAGACGGACGAGTTGCTGGTGAATGACTTCGTATTCACGGGCAACGCTGGAGACAGCACGGGGTATGGCGCCGAATTCCATGCGACGTTCGAGCCTGACGAACACTGGCTGCTGCGCGCCAACCTCATGATCAATGAGCCTGAAATCGTCCGCCCCAATCCCAACTTCCCGGTCGACGCCAATGCCGGCCTTCCGGGGGCCAGCGAGTGGAGCGGGTCTTTCTCGGGAACATACCGTTCCCATGCGGACCTGTTCGGACATTCCGGGAACGCCTTCCTGACTCTATCGGGTGATTTTTCCGGGCCTTCGACCGCACTATTCGGAGCGGGCACCAAGATCGACTCGCGGTCGGCGCTCAATTTCAATGCGGCATTTGAAACCGGATCATGGCGCGTCGGCGTATATGCCGACAATCTGCTCGACTCCGCCGACCCCACGTTTTCAAATGGCAACCCCTACCAGGCCTTCCAAAGGTACATGGTCACCCCCCTTCGCCCCCGCACGGTCGGGGTAAGACTGTCCAGGTCGTTTGACTAGTCCTCCGGACCGTAAGCCCCCCCTCTGGCGGGGCGGCAAGGTGGGTCGAGGCGCACTGCGTCGGGCAGCGTTATCCCAACCTTTCCATAACGATGCAGCCGCAAACGGCACATCCGCCGTTGACGTTGACGCACGCTGGGCCGCATACAGCCGGGACATGACCGAAAAAGACCAAATTTCAGGGACCGCGGGCTCGGATCCGGCGCAGGCGTTCTCGCCGCTTCTGGAGGCCCGGCAGCTGGTAAGAGAAAAGCGCTATCACGAGGCGCATGCGCTGGCTCGCAGTGTCGCCGAGCGGGACCCGGACCAGACCGACGCCTATTATGTGCTGGGCATCATCGCCTACGAACATCGTGATTTTGTGCGTGCGCTCAAACTGTTCGAAGTCGCGGTCCAGAAAGGCCATCCGGAGCCAGGCCCGCATGTCCAGGCGGCGCGCTGCCTCGTTCAGCTGAGCAAGCCGAAAGAGGCGCTGGCGCACATTGAAGCCGCCAAAATGCTCAACCCTTCGGACAATTTCACGTTGTCATCGATCGGCGTGACGCTGAGCTGGCTGGACCGCCATTCGGAAGCCGTGACGTTTCACCGGAAAGCGACACAGGTCTCGCCGGACAACGCCCTCAGCTTTTTCAATCTCGGATCATCGCTTCAGTTCGTGGGCGATTTCGACGGCGCGAAGGACGCATATCGCGCGTGCCTGAAGCTTTCTCCGGGGTTCGCCCCGGCGCTTGCGCACCTGACGCTGATCACAAAGCAGACGGCGGAGAACAACGACCTTCCTGCACTGGAGGCGGCCTGGCAAAAGCGGCATCCGGCCGATACCGAAGGCGGCCTGCAGATCGCCCAGGCAATTGCAAAAGTGTACGAGGACCTTGGCGAGCCCGAACCTGCAATGGCCTGGTTTGACAAGGGAAAGGCACTCGTCCGGCAGGTGCTTCCGGACCGCAGGGACAGGGATCGGACCAGTTTCGAGGCCGCGAAGACCCTTGCCCGCACCCTGCAACAGAAGACCGATGCGCCCGCTGATGGGCCGCTGTTCATCGTCGGCCTGCCGAGGAGCGGCACGACGCTTGTCGACCGTATCCTGTCCAGCCACTCGCAGGTCATCGCAGCGGGCGAGCGTTCCGATTTCGGGACTTGCCTTCATCGGGCGATTGGAATTGCAACGGACGATTTCCTCGATCCCCAAGTCATCGCACGCGCCGCGAAGATCGATCTGTCCGTAGTCGGAAAACGATATATTGACAGCCTGCGCGCCATTCTGAACAGCACGCAGCGCTTCACTGACAAATTGCCGGTAAACCTGTTCTTTGTTCCCGCTATTCTGGCAGCGCTTCCCTCTGCCCGAGTCGTATGCCTTCGGCGCCATCCGGCCGACAGCGCGCTCAGCATCTACCGACAGCTCTTTACACTGAACGCCAAGCATTACCGCTTCGCCTACGATCTGGAGAGCCTGGCCGAATACGTCGCGGAGTTCAACGACCTCGTCGAAGCCTATGTCTCGGCCCTGCCCGCTTCGCGTTTCACGGTGGTCGACTATGAGACCCTGATTGACAATCCGGAGGCGGAGATAAGACGGCTGCTGGAGTTCAGCGGTCTTTCTTTCGAGCAGGCCTGTCTCGACTTTCAGGACAACCCCGCGCCTGTTGCGACGGCCAGTGTCGCCCAGGTGCGGCAGCCGATCTATACCTCGTCCCGCGGACGCTGGAAGCGATATGAAGCCCCGCTCCGACCGGCTCTCAGGATCCTGCGGGAGCGCGGCTGGCTAGCCGAGGACGCCTGAGTCCAGCTGCGAGCCGGCGGCTATCGACGCCACCATGGCTTGGCAACACCCTGATCTCCACGAATGTCGCGGAGACGTGCTTCGAGGCAAGTCGCGACTGCTTCCTGCGGCCACAGGGAGGGTAGTTTCGCCGTTCGGGCTAACGACATGACACCCGCAAGCGACCTGCGGCAACCCATGGCATTTTGTGCAATCCACGGCCTGACGCTCTTCACTTTTGGCCATGCCGATGTGCGCAATTGATCAAGATCGGCTTCACGGTCTTCGGCATAAGTTTGACTGCCCCGGCATGGGGCCAAAGGGATTAGGCGTGCCGTTTCAGAAGCACGCCATTGGAACCGGGGAGGAAATTATGGTCACCAGATTCCGTTCACTGGCGAAGTATGTGCTCGCTTCCGGCGTCGCCGGAGCCGCCTTGCTGGCGCCCGGTGCTTATGCGCAAGACTCTCAGGGTTCTGACAAAGTCGATGAGCAGGCGGCGCCAGACAACGGCGAGCAGGATGCGCAGGAGCCCAGCAAGTTGGGCACTATCATCGTCACCGCGCAACGGCGCTCGGAAAATCTCAACGATGTCGGGCTGTCGGTCGCAGCAGCGTCCGGAGACGACCTGCGCGACCGCGGGATAGCAGGCCTATCGGACCTGACGTCAATTGTCCCTGGCCTGACCTTCACCGAAACACCCTACGGAACGGGCGTGCTGACGATGCGCGGCATAGGATTCTACGAATCCTCGATGGCAGCGACATCGCCCGTTGCCACCTATGTCGACGAAATCCCGCTGCCGTATCCGCGTCTCGCTGCGGGCGCGACGCTCGATCTGGAGCGCGTCGAGGTGTTGAAAGGACCGCAGGGCACGCTCTACGGGCAAAACACGACCGGTGGCCTCGTCAACTACATCGCGGCCCGGCCAACCGATGAATTTGAAGCTGGAATCAATGCCAGCGTCGGACGCTTTCTTGAGACAGATGTCGAGGGCTTCATCAGTGGGCCGCTCGCCCCGAACCTTGGCGCACGCCTCGCCGTCCGGACGCGTCACAGCGACGACTGGCAGGAGAGCGTCAGCCGCAATGACGAGCACGGCAAGACCGACTTCACCACGGCACGCCTGCTTGTCGACTGGGACCCGGCGCCTGGCATTTCCTTTGAAGGCAATATCAATGGCTTCATCGACAAGTCGGACACGCAGGCCGGGCAAGCCATCGGCCTGTTTCCGGGCGTTCCCTCAACGGTTCAGCCACAGGAACTCACCGCCACTCTGATTCCTGCCGGTGACAGCCGGCTCGCAGACTGGACACCGGGCCGAGACTTCGCGCGCGATAACAACTTCTTCCAGATCGCCCTTCGAAGCAAATTCTCGTTGGGTGAAAATGTCGACCTGATCGGCATCACGTCCTATCTGGAATACAACCAGAACCAGTTCGTGGATGCGGACGGCACGGCGCTTGAAACCGCTGATGTCACGCAGGAAGGCGACATCAAATCCTTTTCTCAGGAATTGCGCCTGCAAGGCGAGGCCGGTCCGATGCGCTATGTGTTCGGCGGCAACTATTCCGAAGACGATGTCTACGACTACACGCTCTTCTGGATCGGTGACAGTTCGCTGTCGGTCGGCGTACCGCAATTGCCAATCCGATCGACACCGACTTATTCGACCCAATCATCGGATACCTGGGCCGTCTTCGCAAACCTGGACTATGCCCTAACCGATAAACTCACCGTACAGGGCGGCATTCGGTATACGGAACAGGACCGGGACTTCAGTGGATGTATCGCCGACTCAGGCGACGGGACATGGGCCGCGCTGTTCAGCGCTGCGTATGGTGTGCCAATCGCACCGGGCGCATGCACGACCCTGAACCCCGCAACATTCTATATCGGCCTGCACACCGACTCTCTCTCGGAAGACAACGTGTCATGGCGACTCAACCTGAACTATGAGCCCAATCCCAATGTGCTTCTCTATGCCAACGTCAGCCGCGGTTACAAAGCGGGCAGTTTCCCGACAGTCGGCGGCATTCTTTCGATCCAGTACACACCGGCGACACAGGAAAACGTCCTTGCCTACGAAGCCGGCGCGAAGCTGACGCTCGCCGACGACCGGGTGCAGCTCAACGGCGCCGTCTTCTACTACGACTACACGGACAAGCAGTTCCGGGGGAAGATTGTGGATAGTTTCTTCGGATCCATCGAACGCGTCTACAACGTGCCGGATTCAAGCGTCACCGGGTTCGAAATCGACCTGCAGGCAGCGCCCGCAACGGGTCTGCGGTTCGGCGCGAACCTTGCCTACACCGACAGCGATATCAAGTCTGACTTCGCAGGCCTGACGCCGATCGGCACACCGATCAACCTGAAGGGCGAGACGTTTGAATTCACGCCTAAATGGGCGCTGGGGGCAAATTTCGAATATGAAAAGCCGATCGGAGAATCGCTCAATGGCTTCTTCAGCATGGACGCAAGTTATCAGAGCGACACCCATGCGGGCTATGGCGGGCTCGATACATTCAAGATCGATTCGTACACGCTCGTGAACGCCCGCCTGGGCGTACGGCCACCTGGCGAGAAGTGGCATGCGCAGCTTTGGGCGAGAAACATCTTCGATGAATACTACATCACCAATGCAAATTACCTCGGTGAGTATGCCTACAGGCTCGCCGGCAAGCCCGCCACTTATGGCGTGGCCGTGGGCATGAAGTTCTGAGAGGATGCCGATGTCTGGCCAGGTCCGGCTGAAGGGCGCCCGAAAAGCCATCGCGGACCACATGATGCAGAGCCTTGCCGGCTCGGCGCAACTCAGTTTCCTTACCGGTTGCGACGTAACCGACTTGCTCACTGCGCGCGAAGGGTGGAAAGCTGGTGAACGCGCAATCGGCGTCGAGGATTGTCTCATTGCGGCATTGGCTGATTCAATGGCGGCATTTCCTCACTTCAACGGGGTTTCGAAGGGCGACGAGCTGATACTGGCCGAGGCGGTGGACGTATCCGTTGCTATTTCGGTCAATGGTCTCCTGCTGACACCTGTCATCAGGCGGGCGGACCGGCTGTCGCTCGACGAGATTGCCGCCTGCCGCAGGGACCAAGCTGCGCGCGCAAGGTCCGGGAAGCTCAAGACGTCCGAACTGGTGGGCGGAACCGCCACGATAAGTAATCTTGGACTGACCCGCGTCCGCCATTTCACGCCGATCCTGAACAAGGGACAGCTTGTGATCCTGGGCATAGGTCGAATTGAACCACGGCTGATGTTGACCGCAGACGGATCGGTTGCGCAGCGACAGGAAATCGGGCTGTCGCTGACCGTCGATCATCGGTTCATCGATGGCGATCCGGCGGCGCGACTGCTTGGAGAGATCTGTGACCGGCTCACCGCCATCCATACGCGGAACTGACTGCTGGAACGCAATCCTTGCGGGCTTGCAGGCCGAATGGCCCGGCGCCAACCTGGATCTTGGTGCGCAAGCGGACAAGCTCAGCGTTGATATGCGCGAATTCGAACGTAAGCTGACGGATGGATCTGACGATACCAGCCTTCGACTATGGGACAACGAGAGACAGCTTGTGATTTCGAGGCGGCTTTCCAGATTGCCGGGGACCGAATTTGCGACGCGTTGGGCGGAAGCGCATGGCTTTCCGGTCGCGGTTCGCGCCTCGGGCGGCACGGCCGTGGTCCACCGCCCGGGTGTGCTCAATATCAGCCTCATTCGCGTTGCTCTGCAGCCACTCAAGCTCTCGCAAGGCTTCGACGAATTGAGCGATATCGTCGTCCGGGCAGCCGCCCGGTCAGGTATTGCCCTCACAGTGGGAAAGCTGGCGCGATCCTACTGCGCGGGCACGCACGACATCGGCCTCGATGGGCGGAAGCTTGCGGGTACGGCGGCCGTGTCGAGGCGGCATGGCGCCGCGTATGGCGGCCTGTTTCACGCCAGCCTCACCGTCAGCGGGGACTGGCGACACGATCTCGAACTGATTTCCGGCTTTGAGCAGCGCCTCGGTATGCCGGTTGACTACGACGTCTCCGCTCATACGAGCCTTGAGGAAGCCTTTGCACTGGCCGCGCGGGCCGCCTACTCGTCGCCATCCCTGTCGTTGCTCGGCGAGCAGCCGAACTTTTCCTTGTAGCAGCGGCTGAAGTGCGAAAAGTCTGAAAATCCCCAGCTGTAAGCAATTTCAGTCAGGGTACGTCCCACCATGCTTGGTGATCGGATGGCTTTGCGACATTCAAGCAGGCGCCGGTGCTTGATCCAGCTCTTCACCGTCCACTGCGAACCTTCAAAAGCACTGTGGACGTAGCGCGGTGACATGTTGAGCCGATCGGCGATCATTGAAACAGACAGGTTGGGATCAGTCAGGTTTGCCAGGACAAAAGTGCGAATGCGTTCCAGCGCGCGCCTGCCGGACGTGAGCGGCTTGTCCTTTTCGTCGTGGCAGACCAGGGCGTAGTCTCCGATCGAACAGACCGTTTCGAACAGGATGTTCGACAGCGCGTTCTGGCGAAGTTCGTTTGCCTCGTCGCCCCAGCAATCAATGGCATGGGCATAGGCGGCGAACACGCCAAACAGGCTCGGCCCGATCTCCACCGACTGCCCCACCAGCCCATCGATGTTGGGCAGGCGGCTCCTCAGCAGTGCGCCCGGAACGACCAGCCCCGTCATTTCGAAGCTGCCTTTGCCCGCAGCCTCGATCTGGCCGGAAAACGTGTCGCGCGTATTCACGAGGCCTACAGATCCCGCCGCAAAGCTGGTCTTGCCTCCGCCCTGCTTGATCGTCACCAGGCTGTCGTGCGGGATGTAGATAATGAAATCGTCGGCAGCGAATTGCCGGACATGCTCGCGCCGCCGCTCCGCCCAGTGCACACCCTGGCCGAAATAGCGGACAACCGTCGTCGGTCCCAGTTCAACACTCGTCAGAGATGCGGTGATGTTTGAATCGAACAGGCGGTAGCCGCAGTCGCAACTGCCGAATATCCGGCTGATCGCTGCGCTCATGGCCGGAGAACGTCCGGACGGCACGAACTCCCCCAATTGCCAAGTCTGCATATTCATTGCGTCAGGTTACCCTTCTCCCCAGCATAGACTAGCCCAGTCTCCGCAATCCAACAAACCGAAGCCGCGTGGTTGCGTTTTCGGCCATATCGGCATGCACATTTGCGCAAGCGTTCCTCGTCCCGGGCCGGTTAGACCTGATCCTGACAAAAAGGACTGCGGGATCAACAGCCGCAGCATACCGGGAGAAAGCCGATTTCGCGCGACAGCAAGCATACCGTCACGATTGCGCAATACGCCGCGCCGCTGCCGGTGATGCTGTTTGATCGCGCGCAGCAAGCACCGGACGACATCTTCCTCGAAGAGGTTAGCGGCACGTATGTCACCTATGGTGAGTTTCTCGGGCAAATCGGCCGCTTCATCACTGCGCTCAAGAGCCTCGGCCTTTCGGAGGGGGATCGTGTCGCGACACTGATTCCGCAGAGCATAGAGGCGCATGCCGCCTGGCTGGCCATCTCCTGGATGCGCGGTTGGGAAGTCCCGATCAACAATGAGTTCCATGGAGATATGCTCGCTTATCTCCTGAACGACTCGAAGGCCAAGACGATCGTCCTGACGGACGAGTTCGTCCCGGCTGTCGAAGCGATCGCAGGAAAACTCGACCATCTGCGTACGCTTCTTGTGCTCGGTCCGGCCAGCAAGACCGAGGGGTTCGAAGTCGTTGCGTTCGACAACAGCGCGGCGGTCGACCCGGCGATCCATGTCAGGCCCGGGCTCGGAGACGGCGACATCGCAACCGTCATCTACACAAGCGGGACGACCGGACCCTCGAAGGGCGTGATTCTGCCCTGGGGTGAATTGTACAGCGCAATCGACATATATGGCTGCCGAAAGGATGGCACAGACGCGCTCTATGCGCCGTTTCCGACCAATCACATGTCGGGCAAGGTTCCCGTGTTCGACATGGCGGCCGTCGGAGGCCGGGTGGTGCTCCGGCGGCGATTCAGCACCAGTGAGTTCTGGAGCGACGTTCGCCAGTTCCAATGCACCGGTACGATCATGCTGGGCGGTGTCGCCGTATTCCTGAACAACCAGCCTCCGTCGCCGGAGGACCACAAGCACACCATGCACACGGTACTCATGGCGCCTGTCATGGAGAACTACCCTGAGTTCGAAGCGCGATTTGGCACCAAGGTGATGACAAGCTACGGGATGAGCGAGTGCGGATTTCCGTTCCTCGCGCCTGGCGGCACGTTGGCCAATTCAGCGTCTTGCGGTCGGCTGCGGGATAGCTGGCATGTGCGGATCGTCGATCCGGACGGGAACGACCTACCCGCCGGAACGGTCGGCGAACTGCTTGTGCGATGCGACCGTCCGTATGCGCTCATGCTGGGCTATCTCGACCGGCCCGAAGCGACCGCCGAGGCGATGCGCGAAGGCTGGTTTCACACGGGCGACGGCTTCAAGCAGGACAACGATGGAAACTACTACTTCGTGGATCGTATCAAGGACGCCATCCGCCGCCGAGGCGAGAACATCTCGTCGTTCGAAGTAGAAGGCTTCATCTCCCGCTTTCCGGGAATCGCAGAATGTGCCGCTGTGGCTGTTCCGTCAGAGACCGGCGAAGACGAAATCATGGTCCATTTCGTTTCGACCAGCGGCGCGACCGTAGATCTCGATGCGCTGGCGCAATTCTGCCGGGAACAGATGCCGGGCTTCATGGTGCCGCGCTTCTTCCGGCAAGTGGCGGCGCTGCCCTACACGCCGACCAACAAGGTCCAGAAAAGACTACTTCGAGCCTCAGGCACGGAAGGCGCCTGGGAACGCAGCAATGGAAACGGTGCCGGTCGGCCACGCATGGTCAGCGGACAATGAGGAGATGACGAATGGCAACGCGCGAAATTGATGCCGAAAAGCCGGTCGAACGGGCGGCGAAGAAACGGGCCCTCAACATCCCGCCGGTCAAGGTGGGCGACGGCATCCTGCACGATCAGGAGAAGTACTACTCGCGTGAGTTCATGGATCGCGAATGGGAGAGCCTCTGGTCGCGGGTGTGGACGATCGCGGGCCGACTGACAGATCTGAAGCGTGTTGGCGATTGGTTCACCTATAAGCTGGGCAAGGAATCGATCATCATCGCCCGCTCGGCCGAGGATCGCATTCAGGCCTTCTACAATGTCTGCCAGCATCGCGGCTCACAGCTCGTGAACCAGGATTTCGGGCACAGCATGTCGTTCGTCTGCCCCTTCCATACCTGGACCTGGAATATCGACGGCTCCCTCAAGCGCATCACAGATGCCGAGACATTCCCTGAACGGACCATCTGCGACAAGCCAGGACTGAGCGAAATGCGCTGCGAGACCTGGGCTGGCTTCGTCTTCGTCAACATGGACGACAACGCCCCACCGCTGTCAGAATTCCTCGCCGGCCTGCCCGATGCGATGGCGCTCTACAAGATGGAGGACATGGTTGTCGTCAAGGACTACTCAGTCAACTGGCCGATGAACTGGAAGATATCGCTCGATGCCTTCATGGAGGGCTACCATGCCCATGCGCGCCATCCCGAGCTGGTCCGCATGATCGACGACTACAATTTCGATTATGAAGTCTTCGGCAATGGCCACAGTATGATGACCATTCCGATGTGGACCAAGAGCCCGCGGATTCCGGAACGTTCCGGCCTGACGGACGAGCTGCGCCTGTCGATACAGTCTGCTGGCATGGATCCCTCCGAGTTCGAGAATCGCCAGGCGGATGTCCGTCCTGCCGCCATAGAGGCAAGGCGCAAATGGACCGAACGCTTCGGGATCAGCATTGAAGGTATGACCGACGATCAGGTCGCGGATGACGGCAACTACAACATATTCCCAAACATCACACTCAATGCGCATCCCGAAGGCGTGTTGGTCATGCGTTTCCTCCCACACCCGACCGACCCCGAGCAGTGCACGTATGATGTTTGGGTCATTGCCAAGCCGGGCTCAGACCCGGAGTACGAAATGCCGTTCTACATGGCTGTTCCACCCGGAACCGACCTGACAGGCGAAGGCCCCCGCCCAGAGCGCAACTACGTCGAGCACGGCGACGAAGGCCTTGGTCTGGTCCTCAACCAGGATGGGGATTCGCTTCCGATGGTCCAGGCCGGGGTCAAATCGCGTGGCTTCCGCGGCGTCCGCCTGAGCGATCAGGAAGTCCGCTTACGGTATATGTACGAAGAATACGACCGCTACCTGAAAGGTGAAAAATGAGCTCAAATCTCGCACCGACAAAGGAAGAATTGCTCTGGATGTACGACCGCATGGCGCTGAGCCGCGCCTATGAGCGGATGATGGATCGTTGCTATATGGAAGGCAAGGCACCGGTCTTCGACATGGCGAAAGGTCCGGTTCCGGGCGAAATGCACCTGTCGGACGGACAGGAGCCTTGCGCCGTCGGCGTCTGTGTGCACCTGAACGAGAACGACTATGCGGTCGGATCGCATCGCCCGCATCACGTCGCCATCGCCAAAGGTGTCAATCTCGACGAGATGACCGCCGAAATGTTCGGGCGCGAGACAGGCCTATCGAAGGGCCGTGGCGGTCATATGCACCTGTACGACCAGAAAGCGCGCTTCGCCTGCAGCGGCATCGTCGGCCAAGGCATCGGCATCGGTGTCGGCCACGCATTGGCCATCAAGATGCAGGGCGGCAATGGCGTCTCTGTGGCCTGGACCGGCGAAGGCGGCGCAAACCAGGGTATTTTCCATGAAGCGATGAACCTCGCCGGCCTGTGGAAGCTGCCCTATGTCCTCGTGATTGAAGACAATGACTGGAGCGTTTCGGTTCCGAAGGAGCGCTCCACCGCCGTTGCCCGGAACAGCGACAGGGCCGCCGGTTACAATGCTGCCGGCGAATACGTTGCGGCAAACGATGTCCTTGGCGTCTATTCCGCAGCAAAGCGTGCGGTTGACCGCGCTCGCGCCGGTGAAGGCCCGACGATCATCGAGGTGCAGACGCATCGGTTGGTTGGCCATTTCGTCGGTGACCCGGAAATCTACATTTCGGAAGAGAAGAAGAAGGCGCGTGTAGATCCACTCGCGACGTTGCGTGAGCGCCTGCTGAAGGATGGCATCATCGACGCTGCCTATGTCGATCGTGTCGACCGGGAAATCGAAGAGCGGCTGAACGCAGCCGAAAGCTTCGCGCGATCCAGCAGCGAGC
>Ga0116152_10003054_pt1 | contig 13500 bp, 9 predicted proteins | sample AD_UKC119_MetaG_FD_89894 | JGI IMG/M metagenome (GOLD analysis project Ga0116152, IMG submission 89894) | Active sludge microbial communities of municipal wastewater-treating anaerobic digesters from Hong Kong - AD_UKC119_MetaG | ecosystem: Engineered > Bioreactor > Anaerobic > Digestate...
GAAGAATATCAGGACACCCTAAAAAGCAGATATGCCGCCTTCTGGTCCTCTGTAAATGACTTAACGCTTTACACTGAAGAAAACCAACTTGCTGTCCCGGAACTTATTTCTGATTTGAAAAAGACAGTTGTTGAATACTATTTTGAAGGTAAAACTCAGGATGTTGATACTTATGAGAAGCAATGGCTGAGTTTTTATGAACGGTTTGATCATTTAGCCACATTGGCAATCGACCATCAAGCTGCCGCAGAAGAAGTGTTAAGCCAAATGGAAGACATTTTATTGGAGTATATTCCCGAAGTCCGGACGTTAGGAATCGACCCGGTGAAACTGGCGGAATATGGAATAGAGATGAAGCGGATTGATGGGGCAACTTTTCAGATGCCTGTGTCTGAACGTCAAGAAGCTGATGTGAAAGTTTCAACTTTTTATTCCGCTGTTTATCCTGTGAATGCATATGTTTATTTGCAATTTATTGATTACCTGTACAATTTGGACTTGATCAAAGAAAGAGGCTCTTATAATGGGGGCGAATACGATCTAAGAAATGGCGATGAATTTTCCTTTGCAGATTATTTTGATGTATATCGGGAATATATTCAAGTCGATAAAGAAAAACTGTATCTTGATAGTCATGCAAATGAACTGAAAAACGCTATCATCATTTTTAACATGAACTATACATCTCTTGATATCCATCCGGTTTTCATGAATTGGTTAAGCGATCAGTTTTGTTTGCCTCATGCCTATGATAAAGACGGCAATTATCTCGATGAAACAGGCAGCATCACCGAAGATATCACACGAGTAAAAGGGTTCCGACTTCCTACCGAAGCCGAATGGTGGTGGATGATTGTGGGAGAAAAATATAGAAATTACATCTACGGTAATGATAGCAAAAGCCTCTCAAAAAACAACCCACTTCATAAAAACATGACTCCAGATTACCTCGAATCAAAATCCGGTATTTTTTTCCCTAACTACGAAGTTCGTGAAATCTTGGGGTATTCCATCGATATCGAGAAATTCGATGAACGTGACAATGATTACGAGAATCCCATCATTCAGAAATATTTTACACAAAGAGCTGATGGTTATTTAAAATTGCATAAAAACGCCATCTGGTCTGGAAACTATTACTTTTTAAGACCTGTTCTCAGTCTACAAAATATAAAGTGAGATCTCCCATGATCCGAAAAGCATTTTGTGTAACCGCCTTCCTTTTCATCCTGACAACGGTTTTTACTATCCCCGTTCGTATGGAGATGATGAACGGAGATGAATTTACAGCAGAGCTCATCACGGATGAGATCATGTTTATAACAGATTACACGGAACTAAGCATCGGCACAGGTTTCATCAGCCGAATCGTTTTCCCACGACCAGGTTATCGGACGACTGAGATAAGGACTATTTATAAAGAGGAGATTTTCGGCGGGTTCATCCTCAATGATTCTTTCAAATTGACGATTCTTGGAAAAGAACTCAAGATCAACCGGGACAAGATTTCAGCTATTTTCTTTCATGAAAATTCTCAAAGAGAGCTTTTTTTTAATACAAAAATGATTTTGAGAACCGGTGACAGCTTTTACGGGATGTTTATTCAGGAAAACATCACGATCGAAACCTCCTATCAGAATATCGAAATTCCCATCTCAGAAGTTGATACTATTGAGTTTGAAGGAGAAGGCAAAATTATCACGACAGTGACCATGAAAAACACCAATCAGTTTAAAGGGGTCATCAAAGATGAATTTCTCTCCCTTGAAACCGTGTATAACCCAGATATGCTCTTGGTTCCGGATAAAGTCAAAACCATCCATTTTCCTGAAGAAAAAACGAACCCGCAAAATCACCAATCCACAGAGGTTCGTGAAATAAAACCGGATGTAAGCATAATGAACGTTAAAGAAAACTTAAGCATCATAAACCTGGATTCTAAGAATTTCAGGATCAAACTAATCAATCCAGATGATTTCTTCATTACCGTTTTACTGCTTGATCACACTGGCGGAAGAGGTACCTTGCTTTTTCCGAATCAATATGCAAAAGAAAACTATTATAAAGAAAAAGAGGCAATAGTCATCCCATCTAATTATGCTTCTTTGAATGTGTCTGACAAAACAAAAAAACTGGTTGTGTACTTTTCAAAATCGCAATTTGAAGATTATATAAAATGGGAAAAATTATTTTTACTTGGAAGAAGCATCACCATCTCCACCGATTCTCTTGAGACAAAACTGAATGACGCCACTTTTTCAGACTTTTACAAGTTTGAAGTAAATCTCAGTGAACTATTTTAATAAAGGAGAGGATATGAAAAAGAAAGCTTTCTTGGTACTACTGTTGGTTGGAATATGCGCTATCACATTTTCCGGTGTTATCAATGATGAGTTTATCACGGTTGAGGCGGAAGGCATTGGAACAAATATCGATGAAGCGTTGACCAATGCCATGAGAGAGGCTATCACAACCGCAGTTGGTGCAATTTTTAGAGCTTATTCACAAATGGATTCATCCTTTCAGAGCATTGGTAACGAAATCACAGAGGAGTTATCCTTTAAAGAAAAGATATTGACTTTCACAAAAGCATATATCAAAGACTACGAAGTCATTGAAAAATCACAGGATGAAACAATCATCACAATAAAAATCAAAGCCTTAATTAAGTTGCAGGCATTGGAAGGTTCTATTTTAAGGAATGCTGAAGGATTTAGTTGCTTTGACGGAGAAAAACTGCTTCGGATTTATGAGGCTAATACCACTACGGAAACGAATACACAGGAGATTGTTTATGCTGTTCTCAAGGATTTTGGCGTTCCCAGAGATCTTTGGACTGTGGAAGAAATAGAAACAAAAATCATATCCAGCAATGAAAACAACGTCACAATCAAGGTTGATTCGTGTTTGACCCCTGATATGGAAAAATATTTGGGTTTTCTAAAACAATTAGAAGAAATATTAGACATGGCCTGTGCAAAGAAAATGACCGAAACCCTTTATGCAGAAACAGACGATGAATGGGACAAGATTCTGTTAAGTGATTTTATTCGGGACAGCAAGTTCAGATCGGTTATCCGACTGTTTAAGGAAAAAAAGGGTAACACATACACCTTTAAACAGTATTTTTTGAATACATCCAATGAAATGGAAGAATACGTTTTTGAAGCCTTTGAAGACTATTGTGATGATTTTGACAGTTATTCATTGGAAATGACGCTTCTGAATGTCAAAGAAGAAGAAATTTTTAAACTAACTGATATCAGGATCACTGCCTCCAGTTTAATTTTAAAGAATGCAACACTCGGATTGGCATTTACCAGCCAAACAGCCAGACAGTACATCCTTTTACCCGGAACCATGAGAATTGTGCCGGGAAAACTTAATCTGTCTCAACAGAATATCCGGTTTTCTTTTGAAGTTGAAGTACCCAGGCAAACCTTCATGGAAGCAAAAAAGGTCAAAATAAACTTGACAAATTTAAAATAGGGAGTGAGTTAAATGAAAAAGTATCTATTTGTTATCGTTTTGAGCGTTATGATCAGTTTAAGCCTGTTTTCCGGGGGCTTTTCAACAGAATCATTTTTACCTATTACACAGGGAGGAACAACAGAAGTTGAAGGACAAGTACAGCAGTTGGATGAAGAAACTCTCAAAACAGATACGCTTCAGGATGGATTAAATGAAGCAAATCAATTAATTTGGAAAGAAACCGATGGCTTCAGAGCAGTTCAATTTCCAAGTGGAACCGGTTATCTTGCTGGTGCAACAGCCGTTTATGGGGTATATCCCAATATTAACGCCACACTTCTTGCTAAACGAGCAGCCTATCTTGAAGCTTATTATATGGCACAAGTTCATATGCTCGAAGCGTTGAAAGGATATTACTCAGAAAAAAAGGATGAATTTCAAAATCTGGTGGCCTCCATCGATGATGAAGTTAAAAATGGCGGGTTATTCTTCAAGATTCAAACCGAAACCATCGATCAAGTTGTCAACGGACTTTTAAGAGGTTTTGTAACCTACGATGTAAAAGACAACCCAAAAGAGACAACCGGGACAATATACGTTAGTATTGCCATTTCACCATCAACGATAAAAGCAGCGAATCAGATTACAAATGGCATCATTTTTTCAGTTGACCTTCAATCCACATTAAATCATATACTAAGTGAAATAGAAAACGGAGTAACCCCTCCAATAGGCGGAAAAATCATCGTTCTCCCCGACAATAATATGACCGCCGTTGTCGCTTTTGGATCAGCTATTGTAAGATATTCAAACAATCCAATATTAGCTGCAGAATACAAAAAAGCAGCCATTCAAGCTTCAAAGATGAGAGCTTCACAGGCTTTGGTAGATTTATTAAAGGGGAATTCCATAATCTACAGTTCAGGATTTTATGAAGGATCAGAGGCAAAAACGGTTGAAGAATTTGATGAAGCAAATGCAAAAATCAAACAATATAATCAACAAAATGAGAATTTTAATGTGTCTGCTGCAGAAACAGTCGCTGGAGAATTTATGAATGTGTTTGGTAAGACAAGTGCCTATAAAGCCGTCAGTTCCGGAAACATTCCTGCTGGTACAATACTTAGAACAGCAATTGATGAAAGCGTTGAAGTCAACGGCTATGGCTGGGTTTATGCAGTAGCTGTTTATTATCCCGAACTTGCTCTTGATGGTGGATCACTGTACAATAAATTGATGGATACTTCCTATGGTGTGACCAACACGCCAAATATAAGTGGAACGAATATGGGCAACACAACAGAAAACGAACAAATAGTGGGATCACCTTTAAGTGATAATCCTCAAGGGCCCTCTGGAAAGGTTTCGGATGATGACGACCTTTAAGAAGAAACTCCATTTTCTTTTTCTTTTTCTCTTTACGGGAGCAGCTTTTATCGCTCCCGTTTATGCTGCTAGCGGATTTGATTTCAAAGAACTTCATGACTTAATCAACAAGGATGAAAAAAACCTGATCATAAGCTACGATGATTTACTAAAAGAAACACAAAATATTACCAACATATCCGGATATTCAAATACCGGATTCTTGCTGAATAATCTTTATTACGGGTTATCTTTCACACAAAAAGGACCTACGATGAACAGTGAAAGAATAGATACGGAAATGACCAAAACACTTGCTTCACGAGCAATATTTCTCCCAGAAATCATCCATGCGTATGAGGCTTCAGGACTTCCGGGAATTCTTAAGAACGCTTTTGTCAAACATCAAATACTTTACGGTATCATCTTTCAAGTTGATTCATTGCAAAGGATAAAAAAACTTGACGGGGAGACTTATATCGGATACCTATATCTTGCAGAAAAACCCAAAATTCATTTGGAATCATTGGAAACAACGACCATTTTCTTAAGAAAGCATATGGGTAATTTAAGAGAATTTTCGGAACAAAACCCCTCCGAAGAAGTTATGCAAACATATGAATACTGTATACAAAACAATAAAAATTTAGAGTTAACAGACTCAGAAAACACACGAATAAAACTTTACATGAGTATTCTCTGCTTAAATAACGGTGAAAAAGAAAAAGCTCAAGATTATTTAAATCTGATAATTGACGATTATGCCAATATCTTTTTCAAAGCGTGTTTTGATGACAAAGATTTTCTTCAATTAGGTGACATGCACATCATTTTTGGGCAAACTGAAAAGGCATTTACAGCTTGGGCATACGGCATGCAAATCAATCCACTCAATGAAAAAATAGAGGAACGATTTAATACCTATTCACAATAAAAAAACAATTAAAATAAAAATCATTAGCCCATCTAGAAAACCCTTTCATCTGACAATAATAAAGTTGTGGCTATCTTAAGGAGAAAATGAAATATGAAAAAGCCTATTTTCATCATTATTTTTATTGTAATGTCCATCAACCTCTTCTCCCAAACAAAAGCAAATGTGAAAATGTTGAATGGAGACACCATTCCGTGTGAAATCACAACAGAAACCTTGGACCTCGTCACCGATTATGGTGAACTTAGTTTTGGGACTGAATTCATAAAAACCATACAATTCCCGGAACCAGGCAAAGGCAATACGGTGTTACAAACTATATTTGGTGAAACATTCAGAGGTTTTATCACCAATGACATTATTGAATTGAATGTGTATGGTTCACAAATGCAAATCAGAAAAGCAAAGATAAACAACATTGAGTTTTTAAACGAAAACCAACAGGCAACAGATTATACAATCACCATTTCACTCAGAAATGGTGATGCCTTTTACGCAACGCCTGCAAATACCATAATCAACATCCAAACTTCATACGGAGAAGTCAAATTACCTTTTGAAAATATGGCAGCAATATCCTTTGAAGGTTTTGGAAATGTCTTAACAAGAATCCAGATGAAAGACGGTGGTATCTTGCAGGGAATCATTAAGGATGATTATATTCCGGTTAATTTGCTTAGTGATATCGAGTTGGAAGTTGTTCCGGATCTTATGAAAGAAATAAAGTTCGTGGATCCAGAAGAAATGGTTTTAATGAATGAATCGCAAGACTACCCACTCAAAACAAATACATCTTATAATGATCTACTCGATCAAAGCGTAGTGACATCTGATAAAACAACCATTATCAACTCTATGAGATCGAATTTGATTCTAGTTGAAAAAGGTCAGTTTAGCATGGGAAATACGAGAAATTATGGCCTTGGACAATATGATGAAAAACCCGTACATACGGTAAAATTGACATATGACTTTTATATTGGTCAAAATGAAATCACATTTGAAGAATATGATCCATATTGCAGTGAAAAGAAAAAAACACCTCCAGATGATAATAGTTGGGGACGAGGTAATCGTCCTGTCATCAACGTAAGTTGGTGGGATGCTATTGACTATTGTAATTGGCTCAGTGAAAAAGAGGGTTTGGCCATTGCTTACGATCGCTCTGGTACTCTTTTAGACAAAAATGGAAGACAAACCACAGATATAACGAAGGTTGAAGGCTATCGTTTACCCACAGAGGCTGAATGGGAATACGCAGCAAGGGGTGGACACAAAAACAAGAAAGACTACTTGTATGCTGGGAGTAATGAGGTTGATAACGTTGCTTGGCATGCCGGAAATATGGCCAAATCTGAAACGAAACCCGTGGGGCTTAAAAGTCCTAATGAACTGGGGCTCTATGATATGAGTGGAAATGTCAAGGAATGGTGCGATAGTTACTTCACATATTATCCAGATGAAGAACAAATCAATCCCGTCAAAGGTTCGATCTCGAACAACACCTTAAAAGTTTTGCGGAGTGGAAGTTTTCAAGACAGTTTTTATTATTGTCGGATCTCGGATCGTGGAAATAGCAGTCAAAGTGGTAAATATGAATATGCTGGTTTTCGTATAGCCCGCACAAAAGTTACTTTTTAACGAGTAACGCATACAAAAGCCTAGGCTATATAAGAAATGGAGAGAACTACATGAGTAAAAACTGTTATGATTCACCCATCAATCGTTACTCCTTTGAATATTTACATGATATTGAATCGTATGATGATTGAAGGGGCTAATCATTTCTTCAATATTCAAAGGAACCGACTGTTGCAAATTTGTCTGTGAAATCGAAAAGAAGAGGAAAAAATCCTACAATAAGGTGAAGAATATCGAGACTGTTTGAAATTGCACCAGTAAACTTATTATGAAAAAAATGTGGAGTGATTGAAGTGAGAAAAACGTTTTCTTTTATTATGATATGCTTTTTATCTTTCCTCTCTTTTGCCTCAGAGGATATTCAAGAAATTCAATTAAATGGCGTCGGAACCACCATTGATGAAGCCATAAAAAACGGATTAAATCATGCCATCATTCAAGCAGTAGGATCAATTTTGAGAAGCGAAATAACCCTTTCAAGTACGTCATTGACTGATGAAGATCAAATGACCTTTGAAGAATTATATTCTGAGAACATTGAACTATACAGCAAAGGATTTATCGTAGATTATCAAGTGCTAGGCATGTCTCAAAACGAGGGTTTTTGGACAGTCGAATTATCCGTACTCGTAAGTTATGAACCGTTAAAGGATTACATCAATCAATCGGATAAGTTTTTTTTAGAATTGAATGGTGAAAAGCTTGCCAGAATGATAGAAGTCAATCAGCAAAAGAATGATGATTTTAATGATCTGCTAGAGCTGATTGTCAATCAAATGAATTTTTTAACAAGCTGTCTGCAAGTTGATCATTTGGCATTTGTAATTGATTCATATGCAAATGATTATGTCGAACTTACGGTTAATGCTGAACTCAAACACCGGGCTGATTATCTTGAATTCTTTTTAGATAATTTTAACACTGTTTTTTCAAACATCGAACATCAAACAAGAAATTTAGTCATTCAATCAGTAAAGTCACTGAATGGGTTGTCGATGTATCTATCAGATATTGAACAAACAAAAGGTTACTTGCCGGTTGTTCACACACTATCAGAAGTAAATGGAACCCGATTAACATTTGAATCTTATTATCTATTAGAGGAAGATTTCAACCGATCTATTTTCAACAGACAACTTTCTGAATTTATAAAAGACCGAACCTGCTCAGTTACTGCCCTGTTTTTGGATGACTGCGGACGAATCCTCCATAAAAGCGAAGAAAAGAAGGTTAGCGACCAAGGTCATTTATTATCTCCACAGACAATGGGAATGGCATATACCAGTCAACAGGGAGGTCATTTTTTCTTTTGCCCAGCCATTCTTACTGTTCAATCCGGAACCATGAAATTGAATTTTGAACCTTTAACCTTTTCATGGCAAATAAAAATTAAGACTGAAGATTTTCTAAAGATTAAAAATTTGGAATTAGCCATCCATTAATCAAGGGGGAACGTATGAAAAAGTGCATTTTTTCGTGTCTGTTTTTTTTAGCTTTTATCAGTTTTTCTTTTTCCATTACAACAGAAATCAGGATGTTAAATGGCGATACGTTTGTTTGTGACCTCAAAACCGAGGAATTAGTTTTCATTACTGATTTTTCTGAAATCAGTTTTTCAGCTGAAAAACTGCGTGAAATCCTGTTTATTGCTCCTCAGAATGAGTTAACGGAAATAAGAACGATTTATCTGAATGAGAAATTCACTGGATTACTTGTTAATCGAGAAATTGAAATCACCACCATGGGAAATACCCTATCCATTCTAAAAGACAAAATAGAGCGGATTACTTTTAATAACGTCAATCAAAACATCCTCCAATACCAGATGGAAGTTTATTTACGAACCGATGATCAATTCTATGGAGAATTTTTGGTTAATGAACTCAAGGTCAAAACCTCCTATGGGATTTTTACTTTAAAAACTGAAGACATCAGTCAAATTAACTTTGAAGGAGCAGGAAAAGTAACAACTAACGTACGAATGAAAAATGGAAACGAAATAAAAGGGATTATTCAAGGTGATACTCTTCCAATTATGCTACTGAGTGGTCAAATCATTCAGATTGTACCGGATAAAATAGACAGAATTCTTGTCAAAAAACAATAAGGAGTAGATGCTGATGAAAAAACTGATTGTTGTTTTATTCGCTTTTTTTCTATCTCTTACCTCTTCCTTTGCTGTTGAAGCAACGCTATATATGTTGAATGGTGACCAATTCGATGCTGAACTACTGACCGAAATATTTTCCTTTATTACACCTTATTCGGAGATCACATTAACATCAAAGGATATAACTGAAATCGTCTTTCCTTCACCAGGAAGCAGGATTACTAAGATATTTACCAACATGAGTCGTGAAAAAATCAGTGGCATTCTGTTGAACGATTCCTTTAAAATAAAAACCGTAGGAAACGAATTATCCATATTAAAAGATAAAGTGAAGCGAATGGTTTTTAAAAACGAACTCGTCACACCGTTAAAATTCACAGCTGACATTCTCTTAAGATCGGGAGATCATCTCTTTGCAATGATTGAAGCAGAAAACATCGAACTTGAAACCTCTTATGGTATGCTAAATATCGAGATGAAAGACATTCAAAATATCGATTTTGAAGGAATGGGAAATGTTGTTTCGAGTGTAAAACTTCTCAAGGAGAATGAAATGAAAGGGGTTATTGTTAATCCCTACATCCGCTTCAAACTAATGAATGATACAACAATCGAGATCGTTCCTGACAGAATCGAAAGTATTTCCTTCAATCACAGGGTTTTTGATGCAGTAAACAGCCAAATTAATGGATTTGAAAGCGCCTCTTTCAATTCCTCTGTAAACGTCATTGAAATAGATGCGTTCAATAAATATCTCTATGCAGGTTATCAGGATGGTTATATCCGTACTTGGGATTTACATACTGGTAAACTTTTCCAAGAGTTTAAAGCCCACGAGGGGGCGATAAGGGATATTATTGTGGATTCTCAGGCAAAATATCTAGTCACAGGCAGCCAAGATTCCTCCATAAAGATTTGGGATCTAAACTCAGAAGAAAATCTCAGAACTCTCTTAGGACATAAAGATTGGATCATCAGTTTAGATTTTTCATCAGATGATTCCATAATTATTTCGGGAAGTCGGGATAAAACCATTAAAATTTGGGACTTTGAAACCGGAAAGTTGCTACAAACCATCTCAGATCATACCAGTACGGTAATGGCTGTAGACATTGATCCGACGAATTCCTTTTTATTCTCCACCTCTGTTGATCAAAAATGTTTATGGTGGGATCTTCGTCAATTAATGAAAAATAAAAATTCATCTGTCAATCTATTAGGCAGTTATCAAAGAAAAGGAGACAGCATGAGATCAGGGATCATTTCGGTTGATGGAAAATATGCTATCGCTGGATCCAGCGATGGGGAAATTATTGTCTGGAATACTTTTGATGAATCCAAGATGGCACTTAAAGTTGGAGTGACCCGATTACCCAAAACAATGATAACAGTACTTTTCTCATTTGCCATCGATCAAAAATCTTATTTGATAGCTGGCAACACCAATTCCACTCTACATTTATTTGAACTCACAACGAACATTTTAAAATTCAATAAATCCATTCCCGCTGACAATGGCTTAACCGCTCTTTATATAACAAAAGACGGGAAATACATCCTTAAAGGCTTTCAAAATGGGAGGGTTACAGTTGAACAGTTTATGAATAATCAATAATTGACTCGGCTCAAAAAGCTTTAGAAAGCCTATTATAAGGGCTGCTGAATAACAATAAATTCATCTCTTAAGATTTGTATTGGGGAACAAACCACGGAGAAGGTTATTGACAAGCTGGCATTGGCGTTTCGAAGAAACGCCTCTGGATTGGCATCGTAAATTCCATAACAATGATGTTTCTGAAATAACGTTTAGACCCCTCGCCAAAGAATAATAGTGAAGCTTTTTTTAAAATACTTCTTAAAAGCTTTATTAGTTGATGTTCCGAATTATTCAGTAGCCCCTATTTAGAGAGTCAAGAGAATTCTTGACATATTAGTTTAGTTGCTATGCAATTTTGTCAACGATTCACACTACCGTCATTTGTTTGATTTTGACTGTTGTCAACTTGCTTTTTTCACAGTATCTCATTAGCCTGTTCACTCAGGATGCCAACGTGTTTCAGATTGCAAAAGGTTCATTAATTGCTTAAAGTGCTATTTTACCTTTATTTGGGGTTCAAATTATCTTCGGCCCACTATTCTTGGCTTCCGACAAAGGAAATGAAGGGTGTTTTTTTGTCTATGATGTTTAACCCAGTATCAACAGACTGAACGCCATCACAGCCATACCGGCAATCAAACCGCCAATAGAGTAGTGGTGTTCTCCGTATTCTTCAGCGGCCGGTAGCAGTTCATCAAAAGAAATATAGACCATGATTCCCGCTACGAGGGCGAGTACGATCCCAAGAACCAGATCATTCAAGCCAAAAATTGAATAAATCAGGAAAAAGCCGATCAAAGCACCCACAGGTTCAGCCACTCCCGAGAGGAATGAATAGACAAACGCCTTCTTCTTATCGCCAGTCGCATAAAAGATGGGAATCGATACGGCAATGCCTTCGGGAATATTGTGGATGGAAACGGCAACCATGATGGCGAACCCCAGTTTTGGATCCTGTAGGGCTGCCATGAATGTCACCAAGCCTTCCGGGAAATTGTGAAGGGCAATCGCTCCGGCTGAAAACAACCCCATTCTCATCAGTTTCCTGTCGGGTTTCTTATTCTTTTTCATATGTGCACCGTTCATTTCCTCAATTTTGTGCATTTCATGGGGATTTTCATAATCAGGGACCAATCGGTCAATCAAGCCAATGATGAAAATGCCCCCAAAAAAAGACAATACGCCAATCCAGTTTCCCATTTGACCCATTTCATGGGATAGTGACTCGATGGCTTCCATTAGAATTTCCACAAAAGATACATAAATCATAACACCTGCAGAAAATCCCAGCGATATCGATAATAACCGGGTATTTGTCCGTTTGGCAAAAAAAGCAAGTGCGCCACCCACGCCGGTTGCAAGTCCTGCAATTAGCGTCAATCCAAAAGCGAAAAAAAATGATCCGAATTCAAATGCCATTGTATCACCTCACTATTTATTCCGGTCTATCTTTTCACACAGCCTCTTCCTTCAATTTGATAGAAATAGGGTGAAAGAAAGAAAAAGATAGTCTCATATATTTATAGTATATACCACTATATATTAAAAGTCAGATTCTAATGTTGTTCGTTATTTATAATAATGTCTAAAGGGGATGAATACACAAAATCCCTCCATGGGGAGGCGCTATGTGTATCAACGATCTATTGGCAATGACACGATGATGGAATTTAAAAAAATATAATCAGGCTTTTTCTTTTCCCTTTCCATACCTTTTGATAGTAACTCGAAGCATTTCTATGCAGTTCAATGTTAATCACTTGATCTCTAATATTAATTCCATTATTAAATATATATCCATTACATTGTATTTATATTCTTTTTGTAACAAATTACTTGATTTTTATATACTATTCAGATATAATATAAAAATATTGAATCACAGAAGTTTAGATATAATTCGACTAAAAGGGCTGCATTATTAGACAATCAATATCGGGAGGTTTAAAGATGAAAGGCAAAATATCCATCATTTTTCTTTTTATTGTGTGTTTAACCCTTATGGCAAACGGGGTTGATAATGAAAAAAAATCTGATTTGATTCAGTCGGAAACCGAAATTGTATTTCATACCCAGGAGGGAGAAACTCTTTATCAACAAGGGAAATCCTGCTTTGAATCGGGAGATTATGATAATGCGCTGGTTACATTCAATAAACTGATCGAGACAGAACCGGAGAACCAACTTTTTTTCAGAAATTATCTCGGGGCGATTTATAAAGCTCTCGGAGAACACGAGAAAGCAATAATGAATGATTATCATCTCGGCCATTCCTATTTTAATCTCAAAGAATATGAAAACGCCATTGCTTCATACCTCAAGGTAATTGAGCTTGAACAAAACCACGCTGATGCTTATTATTACCTCGGAAGTTCCTATTAC
>Ga0116152_10003055_pt1 | contig 13495 bp, 9 predicted proteins | sample AD_UKC119_MetaG_FD_89894 | JGI IMG/M metagenome (GOLD analysis project Ga0116152, IMG submission 89894) | Active sludge microbial communities of municipal wastewater-treating anaerobic digesters from Hong Kong - AD_UKC119_MetaG | ecosystem: Engineered > Bioreactor > Anaerobic > Digestate...
CTGTCCCCCTATCTGGAACACGCGGATGTTACACCGCTTCCGGTTGATAGCTTCTTCTTTGATCAAAATGGCATTACCTTCTACTATCCGTATGATCAATTTTCCTTGCTCAGCGGGTATGCCGGTTCCGTACAGTTTTACTACGGCGAGCTGCAGAATTATCTAATCAGCGATGCCCAATCCGTGCCTGTGCGCCTTGGCGCGATACTGCCTGCATATACCGATACGCAGATCAGGGAGAATATTCTATCGATTGTTGCGCAGGGCACGCTCCCCTATCTTACCGTTTATCTGGACGATCCCCTGCCTGACCTGATTGCGGCCTACCGGCTCGATCACACGCCGGATCAGTACCCGGGCGGACGGTATTTTCAGTTGGAAGCACCCGCATATCGGGATATGCTGATCCTTTCCGATGCCTTAACGGATCAATGGGACACTTCTGTTGTTGAAGGCATTCTGGCATTCCGCATGAACCTTTACGGCATTCAAACCGGCGTTACGCCCCGCGAGCGCTGGCGCCAAATACTCGGAGATCCCACGGCATCCGTCTATTATGATTCATCCATTGCCGCAGATTACGGCTTGCCTGTCGGGACAGCCGATTACTACCTGATAGACAACCGGCAGCTCATGCTCTACGCAGATGAAAACGATATATTGTACGCAGTTCGACTGGCGAAATAAAACGGAGGCACTATGGCAAAGAAACGGCGTTCCCGCGCAAAAAACTATACATCCGATACCATTTTATTCCGGAATACATTCGGCATTCTCATTATAGCAATCGGCGTTTTTGCCGGCATCTCCGTTATGGGGCTGCTGAAAGGAAACGTGTTTCTTTCCATTCGCCATTTTGTACAGGGGCTTGGCGGCATTCTATGCCTTGGTGTCCCTATTTATATTATATGGAGCGGCATCATCGTCATCCTGTCCGCCTATCGCAAAACCTCTCCGCGCGCGTTTCTATTATTGCTTCTCGTATATTTATTTGTGTTAGGCATCATCAATCTTCTATCCAGCACAAAAAGCGCAACCCTGATGGACTACTTTACGCAGGACACCGAAAACAGCTATACCGGCGTATTGGCCGCAAGCTACCAAAGCTCGGTTAATAATGCCGGCGGCTTCGGCGGTATGCTCGGCATGCTGACCGCATGGCCTTTGTTTACTTATATCGGAAGAATAGGCGGTGTGATTGTTCTTGCCCTTCTAAGCTTACTGTGCCTGCTGTTTTTCTCTCGGTTCGATTTCATCGGCTCCCTGCGGCAAGCCAGAGAAGGTGCGAAAACGAATAAAGAACAGCGCGCCCTGGAAAAGAGCAAACAGGCGCACCTCAAAAAACTGGAGCAGCAGCAAATGCAGGAAGAAAAGCACAAGCACAGCTTGAATTTCCCCGCATTTTTACGTAGAAAAACACAGCCGGAAGATCCGCCTGCCGCACAAACGCCGCCCCAGCAACAGCAGCCCGCTCCGGTGCGCAATCCTTCTCCGGTGCGTACTGCTTCAACGCCTGTTGCGGCACGTCAGCCGGTTCGGCCGATGCCGCAGACGCAGCCTCCGCATCCGCCTGTAACCCTGTATGATGAAACCATCGTACCGGAAACCCCTGTTCCAAAAACCAAGATGGATGCCGATGCCAGCAAAATGCTCCAACGTATGGATGAGATTCGCAAGCGTAAAGCGCAGATTGCCCGTCAAATCGGTGAAGAACCTGCCGCTATTCATTCCGATACCGGCAGCTTTTACCCGGCCGAGGAAGATCCGCCGCAGGAATCACCGCAGGATCGCTATTCTGCTTATAAAGGCCCCAAAAAGAAAACTGTGGTGGAATTCCCGCCATCCGGAAAACGCCTTGATGATCCCAAGCTCATTTTGCCGGATACCAAAAAGAAGCCGCAGGAGAAGCAGGCAAAGCCCAAACCGGCCGCATATCCGTACCCGATGATCGAGCTGCTGGATCTTAAGCATTTCGCGCCGCCCGTGAACCGGGAAGAGGATGCGCAAAACATTGCCAAGCTTGAAGAAACCCTGGCAAGCTTTGATATTCCCGCCGTTGTGCAGCGTGTTACCCACGGCCCTGCTGTTACGCGCTACGAGTTGGGGCTCACCTCCAGCGGTGTCAACGTCAAGAAAATTCTCGGTATATCCGAAACCATCGCCCTGCAGCTGGCCGCCAACGGACAGGTGCGAATTGAGGTGCCGATTCCGGGCACCAATCTGTTCGGTATTGAAGTTCCCAATCGCGAAATATCCAGCGTATCCCTGGCCGAAGTCCTCACCAGTTCGGAAATGGAGCGTACCAAAGCCACCCTGCCAATCGGCCTCGGCAAGGATATTGCGGGCCGGCCCGTAATCTGTGATTTAAAAAAAATGCCGCATCTGCTGATTGCCGGCCAAACCGGCAGCGGTAAATCCGTATGTATCAATACCATCATCAACAGTCTGCTGTTTCGCAAAAACCCGCAGGAATTGCGCATGATCCTGATCGATCCCAAGGTGGTGGAACTGCAGGGCTATAATGAAATCCCACACCTGCTGATCCCCGTGGTAACCGATCCGCACAAGGCTGCCGGCGCGCTGGCATGGGCCGTACAGGAGATGCTGGACCGCTATCACAAGATGCAGAGTAAGGGTGTACGCAACATTGCCTCGTACAATGCACGGCGCGCGGGCGATGAGCCTGCCCTGCCCCGGATTGTGGTAATCATCGACGAACTGTCCGACCTGATGATTGCCTGTAAGCGTGAAGTGGAAGACAGCATCATCCGTCTGGCACAGCTTGCGCGTGCCGCCGGCATCCATGTGATTATCGCCACACAGCGCCCGACCGTCAACGTAATCACCGGCTTGATTAAGGCGAATTTCCCATCCCGTATATCGTTTGCGGTTGCCTCCAGCATCGACAGCCGAACCATTTTAGATGCCAACGGTGCCGAAAAGCTTTTAGGCAGCGGCGATATGTTCTACTATCCTACCGGCAGCAACGCGCCCATTCGTGTGCAGGGCTGTTATGTCAGCGATCAGGAAATCCGCAATGTGGTCAGCTATATCGTAAACAACTCTGAGACCGATTATAACGAGAGCATCCACGAGATCATGGACGGCGGCGATACCGGCCTGCCTGCCGCATTGGGCGGCGGTATGGACAGCGAAAATGACAATCGGCTGGCCGAGGCGGTGGAGATGGTGCTCACAGACGGGCAGGCAAGCATCAGCATGCTGCAGCGCCGCATGAAGATCGGCTATGCGCGCGCCGGACGCCTGATTGATGAGATGGCATCACGCGGGATTATCAGCCAGAGCGCCGGGCCAAAGCCGCGCGATGTGCTGATGTCCTACGAACAATATATGGAACAGAAAGATTCCCTGCTTGGTTGACTGTGCCCGTGCAAAAAGGGTATAATTCAAGGAATTCTATCTGTTGAGGTGAAAGGAATGCTGACTAGGATCCCCAAAGGCACCAAGGATGTTCTGCCCCGCGAAACCGCTCAATTGCAAGCGCTGGAAGCCATCATTCGTGAAAAAACGAGATTGGCGGGCTATCAGGAAATACGAACGCCTGTATTTGAACATACTGAGCTTTTTACACGATCTGTCGGCGAATCCAGCGATGTGGTCCGCAAGGAAATGTACACCTTTCTGGATAAAGGCGATCGTTCCATCACCTTAAAGCCCGAAAGCACGGCGGGCGTCGTTCGTGCTTTTTTAGAATCCGGTATGCACAATCAGGCACTGCCGATCAAATTGTACTATTTATATGCGCCCCATTTCCGCTATGAAGCACCGCAATCCGGCAGGCTTCGCGAGCATCACCAGTTTGGTGTGGAGTGCTTTGGCGCCACACAGGCTTCGGCGGATGCCGAGGTCATTTGGCTGGCGATGGACCTATTTGAAACGCTCGGCATTCAAAACCTTACCTTGCGTATTAACTCCATCGGCTGCCCCGTATGCCGGCCTGCTTATAAAAAATTGCTTTTGGATTATCTGCACGCGAAAAAAGACCTGCTCTGCGACGATTGCAAGGACAGGATTGAGATCAATCCCCTGCGGGTGCTTGACTGCAAGGTAGAAAGCTGTCAGGCCCAGCTTAAGGATGCGCCCCGGATGCTGGATCACCTTTGTGACGATTGCCGGCAGCATTTTGAAGCATTACAAACATTTTTGGATGCCGCGCAGCTCAAGTATATCGTCGATCCGGGTATCGTGCGCGGATTGGATTATTACACCAAAACGGTATTTGAAATCACCACCGATACCCCCACCGGCACTCTGACCGCCTGCGGCGGCGGCCGGTATGACGGGCTGGTGGAAGAGCTTGGCGGCCCGAGCATCCCCGCCGTTGGTTTTGGTATGGGCATGGAGCGGGTGCTGATGCTTCTGGAGGCGCAATCTGAGGAGGATCGAACCTTAGCGGTTCCCGTCAGCACGCCGGATATCTATATTGCGCCGCTTGATCCGTTGCTTGCTCCCACCGCGTTCCAACTGTTAAAAGCGTTCCGCGGGCTTGGACTAAAGGCGGATATGAACCACACCACACGCGGCCTTCGGGCACAGTTCAAGTATGCCGATAAGCTGCAAGCCGCCTTTGTGGCCATTCTTGGTGAAGACGAGGCAAAAAAAGGCGTCGTAAAAATCCGCAACATGAAAAGCGGAGAAGAATGGGAGCTAAGATTGTCGGACGCTCCTCAAAAATTGGCCGATCAGATTGCAGCACAGCGCAGAGAGGAAGTAACCCCATGAACAAGCGAACGCATTATTGCGGGGAAGTTACCAAAAAGGACGCAGGACAGCAAGTGCTCCTCAAAGGTTGGGTGCAGCGTACCCGTAACCTTGGCGGATTGATATTTATTCAGATGCGGGATCGTTCCGGCATTGTGCAGGTCGTTGCGGACAGCACGTTGGTTGACTCGCAAACCTTTCAGGCTGCGGAAAGCCTGCACAGTGAATATGTAATCGAGCTCGCAGGCACCGTAAAGCTGCGCGATGCAAGCGCCGTAAACGACCAGATGAAAACCGGTGAGATTGAAGTGATTGTCACTTCGATCACGGTTATTAACGCGAGTAAAACCCCGCCGATCTATATTGAGGATGGCCAAAACGAAAAGGAATCCATCCGCTTGAAGTATCGCTATCTCGATCTGCGCAGGCCAAGCGTGCAAAATATCCTGCGGCTGCGCCATCGTGTAATGAAGTCCATTCGCGACTGCATTGACGAGCAGGATTTTATTGAGGTGGAAACCCCCATTCTTACCAAGTCCACCCCCGAAGGCGCGCGCGACTATCTGGTACCCTATCGCCAAAGCCCGGGTTTATTCTATGCGCTGCCGCAAAGCCCGCAGATTTATAAACAGCTGTTGATGGTCGGCGGATTGGACCGCTATTATCAGTTTGCGCGTTGTTTCCGTGACGAGGACGGCCGTGCCGACCGGCAGGCGGAGTTTACGCAGTTCGACATGGAAATGAGCTTTGTCGAGCCCAAAGATATTCAGGATGTAGTCGAAAAGATTTATCGCCGTGTATTTCTTGAAGTGATGAACATTGAGGTCCAGCTTCCCCTCCCGCGGCTGACCTGGCGCGAAGCTATGGCGCGCTATGGTAGTGATAAACCGGATCTCCGCTTTGGCATGGAAATCGCCGATGTTGGCGAAACCATAAAAGGCTGTGGATTTACGGTGTTTGAAAACGCGCTTCAAAACGGGCAAACCGTTTGCGCCATCTGTGCCAAAGACGCAGGCAGCCTTACGCGCAAGCAACTGGACGCGCTTGTTGAGTTTGTCAAAACCTATCATGTTAAGGGCCTTGCTTGGGCCGTTCCGCAGGCAGACGGCACGGTTCGCTCCAGCTTTGCCAAAGCCATGCAGGGCGACAGCATGCAAAAGCTTCTTGATAAGATGGCTTGCGGCATCGGCGATGCGCTGTTTGTTATCGCAGATGATAACCGCACCGCGCTGACCGCTATGGGTCAGCTTCGCCTGAAGCTCGGCCATGACCTTGACCTTATCGATACCACGCAGTATAACCTTCTTTGGATTACCGAGTTTCCGCTGGTTTCCTGGGATGAGGACGAGCATCGCTATGTAGCGGAGCACCACCCCTTTACATCCGTAATGGACGAGGACATCGCCCTGATGGAGACCGATATCGGCTCGGTGCGTGCCAAGGCATACGACCTTGTCCTCAACGGCGTGGAGATGGGCAGCGGCTCGATCCGTATTCACCAAAGCGATTTGCAATCTAAGATGTTTGAGACTATTGGCCTGACGCCGGAGGAAGCGCAAAGCAAGTTCGGATTTTTACTGGAAGCCTTCAAATACGGCACGCCGCCGCATGGCGGATTTGCCTTTGGCATCGATCGGCTGGTAATGATCCTTTGCGGTGCGGACAGCCTGCGCGAAGTACTGGCTTTCCCCAAGAGCCAAAACGGCGTCGATGTCATGATGGATACGCCAAGCACCGTGCAAAACGATCAGCTTGACATGCTTAAGCTCGAAATCAAAAAGCAAAATTAGCACATGCCAAGCCTCTTCCCTAATCATTCTCCGCTTGACAAGCAATCATCCCGCCTATATAATAAAATGGTTAGTCTATGATAGTTTGCGGCCATATGGCATGCATTACACTATGATACTTGAAACCCTAAGGAGTTGTGCAAAATGGTTCATACTTTTCAGCCCAAGAAACGGCAGCGCAGCAAGGTTCACGGTTTCCGCTCGCGTATGTCCACCAAAAACGGCCGCCGCGTTTTGGCAGCCCGTCGCCGTCGCGGCCGCAAAGTGCTCAGTGCTTAGTGCCACGGCCTTTTGGATGTGATGATTTACCCGCTCCCATCTTTTCCTTTCGGGTGAAGAGGGTACGGGTTTTTCAATGTCAGCCGGAAGCAGCCCCCGTGAAATGAGGATTTCGATTGCAAAAGCAATATCGGCTATGCCGTAATCGGCAATTCAGCTATGTATACCGCCGCGGAACGCGTGCGTCCTGCAAGGATTTTACGCTGATTTATGCCAGAAGTTCTCAAAAGCGCGTTGGTTTTTCGGTAAGCAAAAAGGTGGGCGGCGCCGTGGTTCGCAATGCGGTAAAGCGTCGCCTGCGGGAATGTATCCGTCCGCTCCTGCCGGATATGCAAAACGGTCTCTATGTCATAATTGCGCATCCGTCTTCAGCCCAGCGTTCCTTCCAGCAGCTTCAGTCCTCCATGGCTGTGATATTCCAAAAGCTTGCCCTGCGCCAGCGGAGCAATGGTAGAGGGAAATGAACAGATTTCTCATCAAGCTGATACGGTTCTATCAGCAGCGTATCAGTACACACACTCGCCCTTCATGCCGGTTCGTGCCCACATGCTCCGAATATGCTGTTACAGCATTGCGGCGTTATGGTGTGTTGAAAGGGCTTCGATTGGCAATTTGGCGCATCCTTCGATGCAATCCCCTATCCAAGGGCGGGTATGATCCCGTTCCAGAAAACACCGATATTACAATAAGGAGGAATTGATTCCGGAATGGGTGCAATTAATACATTTTTGTTCAACATTCTCGATGGTATCAATAGCTTCATCGGCAATTACGGATGGTCCATTGTCGTATTCACGATCATTATCAAGTTGATTTTACTGCCGCTGGATTTAAAAAGCAGAAAGAGCATGCGCCGCATGTCGGATCTGCAGCCCCAGATTTCCAAACTGCAAAAGAAATATGCCAATGATAAAGAAAAGCTGAACCAGAAAACAGCGGAGCTTTATCGTAAGGAGCGGATCAGCCCGCTGTCCGGTTGTTTGCCGATGCTGATTTCCTTCCCGATTTTGATCGCCATGTTCGGCGCCATGCGTATGGCTGCCAACACAGAGCTGGCAAAGCAGGCTATCGATTTGGTAACGACGGGCCAACAGGTCAATCAAGGCTGGCTGTGGGTAAAAAACCTGTGGATGCCTGATAGCCCCTTTGCTACCGCCGTAGCACAGGAAGCACAGCTTAAGTTGATTCCCGTGGATATTTGGCAATCCGTTATCAAGGGAATAACCGATACCAACATCCTGAACTCGCTTAGCGCACTGGGGATTACGGCCGATACCGTAACCTCCGATACCTATCAGGTTATTCTTACGCAACTACAATCTCTCCCCGATTACCAAAACGAGCTGCTGCAATGGGCCGCCCTGCCGGAAGTCAACCTGATTCTGTTCAAGCTGAAGATTTATGCGGCCAACAACGGTTTGTTTATCACGCCAATTTTAGCCGCGGTAACGCAATTCCTGATGACACTCACACAGCCGCAGACAACCAACACCAATTCCGCAAACGGCGGCAAGGGAACAAGTCAGTTTATGAAGTACTTCTTCCCGATCTTCTCTTTGTACATCTGCTCCACCTACAACGCCGGCTTCTCCATCTACTGGGTTGCGTCCAACCTGATTGCCTGGGGCGAAGGCATTGTCATCAACCAATCCTATGATAGAAAGGCACACAGCAAGACTCAGAACATCCAGGAGGATAGCTTGAAATGAAGAGCATAGAAACTTCTGCAAAAACCATAGAAGACGCAATACGTCAAGGCCTTGAAAAGCTTGATGTATCACTGGGCGATGTCACGATTGATATTATTCAGGAAGGCACCAAAGGGCTTTTTGGTTTCGTCGGCGGGAAAGACGCCAAAGTCCGTATTACGGTAAAGGATAGTGAGCCGGATAAGGATGACGATATTCTGTCCACGCTCACCTGCAATATCGAACCAGAGCAAAAAGCGAAGCCCGCAAAGGCTAAGCAGCGGCAGTCCAAACCTAAAAAGGCCGTAGCAACAGCCGAAAAGCAGGAAACTGCCGCGCCTGTTGCCAAGCCCGCCAAAGCCCCGGAAAAAGCGCCGGCAAAGGCCAAAGAGCCTGTGAAGGAAGTCACGCTCGCCGATCCCGCCACGTCTGCCGGCAAAGCGCAGGATTTTCTGATCAACGTGACCAAGCTGATGAACCTGGAAGTCTCGGTGGAGGCCGATACCGACACGGAAGGCAATGTAAGGGTCAACATTCACGGCGACACGCTGGGCATCTTAATCGGACGCCGTGGCGAAACACTGGATGCTTTGCAGTACCTGACCAGCCTTAACGTCAACCACGGCAAGGACGATTATACCCGTGTAACGCTGGATACTGAAAATTACCGTGCCAAACGCGAAGAAGCGCTCAAGCGCCTTGCCAACCGCATGGCCAACCGTGCCGTGAAAACAGGCCGTAAAGTGGTAATGGAACCGATGAACCCCTACGAACGCAGGATCCTTCACAGCGCGCTTCAGCAAAACGAGGCCGTTACCACCCACAGCGAGGGCGATGAACCCAACCGGCATGTTGTAATTTCCTTGAAATAAGCCCTTCGTTATAAATTCAACCCTACCCAATATTATATTTACCTTTACCAACTTGCGGCGATTGCTGCAAGTTGGTTGCTTTAAGCACTTTGTTAAGGTTATAACATATGGTATAATACAGGCAAAGTATTTGTGCACGCAACAAACTGTTGTATGATACAAAAGTATGAGCATTAAAGGAGTGAAATACATGGCCGGCCATGTTTCAGAAGCTGTTCTTAGAAGATTACCGCGATATTATCGCTATCTAAAAGAGCTTGAATCAGATAATGTGATGCAGATTTCTTCACAGGAACTTTCCGAACGCATGGGGCTGACCGCCTCGCAGATCCGGCAGGATATCAACTGCAGCGGCGGCGAAGGCCGGCAGGGCTTTGGGTATTCCGTACCCAAGCTTCGTAAGCATATCGGCACGGTGCTTGGGATACAGCACACGCAGAATATGATCATCATTGGGGCCGGCAATATCGGCAGGGCTATCGCCATGTCTGATTCCTTCAATGCCAACAACTTTAATACCATCGGCATCTTCGATGTTGATCCTGATAAAATCGGGAAGAAAATCGGGACGCTGACCGTTTTGGATTATGAGAATATTGCGCAATTTCTCCAGCAGCATCCCGTGCATATCGCCGTGCTTGCCGTCCCCGTATCCAGCGCGCAGGCTGTGGTAGACACACTGAATGCTTATGGCGTTTCCGCCTATTGGAACTTTGTTCCGATCGATCTAAACATTCCGCAAAACGCAACCATCGTCAGCGTTCACCTCGAAGAAGGGCTGCAAATTCTCTCCTATAAAATCAAGGAAGGCACAGCTGCGCTTTGATTACCGCCGCATCGTACCTGTGAGAGGAGGCCGCCCCTTGCATGTCGGACTATAATCCTAATTCATCCTCCAAGTATACGCCGCCCAGCGCGCGATCCGCACCGCATTACGCGGCCAATTCCGTTCCCGCAAACGCAGACGGCGAAGATTACAGCTTTGATGATACCAACGCCTGGGACGCGCCACTGGATCGTTTGCCGGTAGAACAGCCGGTTAAGCCGACCCAGCAAATCGGTCAGAATCCCTTTGCGCAAAAGCGCTCCCCTATTGATCCGGAAAGGACTAAAAAGCGTAAACGCCGCAAGCTGCACATGACAATCTACATCAGTGTAATCGCCCTTTGTCTGCTTACCGTCGCCGCAATCGGCATATTGATGATGCCCCAGATTGCCGGCTATTTCTGGACCGATTTGGATAACTACGCTTTTATTAACGGTGAATTGCTGCGCTATGACGCGGACGTTGTAACAAGCTATAAGCAGTATCGGGCGTACCTGCAGCGGGATGTTATATTCCCCGGTGTATTTATCGATGGCATTCATATGGGCAATCTAACGCTTGCGGAGGCCCAGGACGCGCTTGGTGATGAAGATACCGCATCGTCGGCGTTTTCCATCACGATCAACATCGGCGATAAGGCCTGGACACTGAACAATGAAAACGTGTCCGCCCACCGTGATATCAGCGGCGCTCTGCTCAAGGCCTATTCCTATGGCCGTCAAAACACAACCGACATTCTATCCACACAGAAAACGCCGTTCCGCGAGCGGGCGGACGTTGTGATGGGGTTACGAAATCAATACATCTATATCAACAGCAAGCAGGTATACGATTATGATACCGTGCGCGCTGTGATTGATGAAATCGTGGATTATGTGACCCGCGATCCTGTTGATGCGCAGATTGTAAGCTTCAGCTTTAGCACCCGCACTTTCACGTTCTCCGACGATCAAGTGGGCGTTACCATTGATGGGGATGCATTGTATGACCAGGTTGTCGCTTTACTCAAGCAAGGCGTGGTCAACCGTTCCATCACCGTATCGCCGCAGATTACCCTGCCTACCGTAACCAAGGAAGATTTGGAAAATACCTTTACGCTGATTGCCGCCTTTACCACCAACACAACTTCATCCGCCAACCGTAACTCCAACATCTCTCTGGCTTGCGAAACAATCAACGGCACGGTACTGCTGCCCGGAAATACCTTCAGCTTCAATGACACCGTAGGTGAACGTACCCTAGCGCGCGGATATAAAGAAGCCGGCGCAATCGCTGGCGGTGAGCTGGTGCAGGAAGTCGGCGGCGGTATCTGTCAGGTAAGCTCTACATTGTTCAATGCCGTTGCGCGTGCCGATCTGGAAATTGTCAGCCGCAGCCCGCACGCATGGCCAAGCACCTATGTTGAAAAGGGTGAAGATGCCACGGTAAACTGGCCGAACCTTGATTTCAAGTTTAAGAACAATAAAGATACACCCGTGTTTATCATCACGTATTATAAAAACCGTCAATGCACCGCTGAAATCTGGGGCGTTACCCTTGGCGACAATATATCGATCGATCTGGAATCGACCGTTACAAAGACGCTGTATCCATCCACCGAAGTTATCTACATACAAGATACAGATTTGCCAGTAGGAACCAGTAAGGAAACCGTGAAAATGCGTACCGGCTATGTGGTGGATACCTATAAGGTATGGTATCAAAACGACGTTGAAATCAAGCGCGAGTATTTTTATACTTCCACATACAAGGCGTATCAAAAAACCATAGAGTACAATTAAATCTTGACCCGATCCCTTTCAATCGGTTATCATATCATAAGGAAGGTGAAGCCGGCATGAATGTACTCATCACAGGCGCAGATGGTTTTATCGGCCGCAATCTTCGTGCTGCATTGCGGCAGTTTGACCACCGCCTGTTTTTAATTGATATAGCATCATCGGACGATGATCTGGCCGCCGCCGCCGCACAGGCGGATTTCGTATTTCATCTGGCAGGTATCAATCGTCCCAAAGAGGTAAACGAATTTCAAGCGGGAAACACGGACTTCACCGTGTCGCTGCTCGCCGCGTTGGAAAATGGAAAGAAACCGCCTGTGCTGATCTCATCCAGCACACAGGCAGCGCTTGATAACCCGTACGGCAAAAGCAAGCGTGATGCCGAAGACGCCGTACATGCCTATCAAGCCCGGGTCCATTCCCCCGTTTATATTTATCGCCTGACCAACGTGTTTGGCAAATGGAGCAGACCCAATTACAACAGCGCTGTCGCTACGTTTTGCCATAATATCGCCCATGATCTTCCGATCACCGTTTCTGATCCGCAGTATTTGCTGCGCCTTGTCTATATCGACGATGTGATTGACGAGTTTCTGCGCGCCTTTCAAGGCAATCCTACGGTTGACGCAAACGGCTTTTGTTCCGCCGGACCGCAGCACGAAGCGACCCTGGCGCAAATCGTTGCATTGATCCGTAAGTTTCATGCCGTTTCCACAACGCTTAACCTTCCGGATCAGCGTGATCCCTTTGTCCGCAAGCTGTTTGCCACCTATCAAAGTTTTCTCCCGCCGGATCGGCTTGCCTATGTTCCCAAGTCCCATGCCGACACACGCGGCAGCTTTACCGAGCTTATGCATATGCTCGGCTACGGCCAGATCAGCGTTAACGTAACCAAGCCAAACGTACGTAAAGGCTCGCATTGGCACCACACCAAGCACGAGAAGTTTATTGTAGTTTCCGGCCATGGCATCATCCGTTTTCGCAATCCGTTTGATACCCAGGTATACTCCTATCCTGTCGGCAGCAATGTAATAACCGTAATTGATGTCCCGCCGGGGTATATACACACGATTGAAAACATCGGGCCGGATGATCTTGTTACCTTGATGTGGGCAAGCGAGATATTCGATCCGGAGCATCCCGATACGTATCAGCAGAACTTTGAACCAACAACGACCGGAGATGATGCGCTATGAGCAAGCTGAAACTGATGACTATTCTGGGTACACGGCCGGAGATTATCCGGCTGTCCGCTGTGATGCGGTGTGCCGACCGTTATTTTGATCATATCATTGTGCATACAGGACAGAATTACGCGCATGAGCTCAACGAGATCTTTTTTCAGGATTTGCAACTGCGCAGTCCGGATTATTACCTCAACTGTGTCGGCGCCAATCTTGGGGAAACCATGGGCGCAATCATCGCGGAAAGCTATACGCTGCTCCAAAAGGAAAAGCCGGATGCCGTGCTCATCCTCGGCGATACCAACAGCGCGCTGGCGGCCATTTCCGCCAAACGGCTGAAAATCCCGATTTTTCAC
>Ga0116152_10003056_pt1 | contig 13492 bp, 10 predicted proteins | sample AD_UKC119_MetaG_FD_89894 | JGI IMG/M metagenome (GOLD analysis project Ga0116152, IMG submission 89894) | Active sludge microbial communities of municipal wastewater-treating anaerobic digesters from Hong Kong - AD_UKC119_MetaG | ecosystem: Engineered > Bioreactor > Anaerobic > Digestate...
ACTATTTAAAAGAAAAGATTTTATTCAAAAGATGAAAAGAAAATATGATTATCTGATAGTTGGAGCTGGGCTTTTTGGTTCTGTTTTTGCTTGTGAAGCATCAAAAAAAGGAAAAAAATGTTTAGTAATAGATAAGCGTCCGCACATTGGTGGAAATATTTATACCGAAAATATTGAAGGGATCAATGTTCATAAATATGGGGCACATATTTTTCATACCAGTAATAAAGAGATTTGGCAATATGTAAATAGTTTTGTGGAGTTTAATCGCTTTACAAATTCTCCCATTGCCAATTATAAAGGTAATCTATATAACCTTCCTTTTAATATGAACACATTCTATCAGTTATGGGAAGTAAAAACACCAGAGGAAGCCAAAGCTAAGATTGAAGAACAAAAAGCTGCCTATTTGCATATTACTGAACCCAAGAACCTGGAAGAACAAGCCTTGGTTTTGGGTGGTAATGATATTTATGAAAAACTAATAAAAGGGTACACTGAAAAACAATGGGGGCGCCCTGCATCTGAAATACCTGCATTTATTATTCGTCGGTTACCTTTCCGGTTTACATTTGATAATAATTATTTTAATGATACTTACCAGGGTATCCCAATTGGAGGTTACACAAAACTCGTTGAGAAATTGCTTAGTGGGGTGGAGGTTCGAACCAATATTAACTATTTTACTGATAAAGTTCAACTGAATAAAATGGCTGATAAAATTGTGTTCTCTGGCAAAATAGATGAATTTTTTGACTATAAATTTGGGAAACTGGAGTATCGTAGTTTGCATTTTGAAAATGAGTTACTTAATATGCCAAATTATCAAGGGAATGCCGTTGTAAATTATACTGAGAAAGAGGTCAGTTTTACCCGTATCATTGAACATAAACATTTTGAATTTGGAACACAGCCTGTAACTTTAATTACTCGGGAATACCCACATGAATTCTCTAAGGATAATGAACCTTATTATCCTATTAATGATGAAAGAAATCAAAAGATATTAAAAGAATATCAAAATCTTGCTGTGAATTATCCCAATGTTATCTTTGGAGGAAGGTTGGCAGAATATAAGTATTACGATATGCATCAGGTAATTGAAAAAGCTTTAGATACCGTGAATGAAGAATTCAAAGGGGTTTAAAGTTGTATTGTAGAATTTTTCGTGTTTTATTTCTTTGACAGCCAGACTAAATGAGAATTTTTATAAATAATATTCATCAAGAAGGGCATAATGCAGGCATGAAGGCTCCTGATGATATTGTGAATATTTTGAAAAGTATCAATTCGAAGGTTGTTAATCATCCTGGAAGAAATAAGGGTAAGAATTCTAAGTTAAGGTTGATATTTGGGATTATATGGGAAATTAGATGTGTCATATACTTGTTGGAATTACTTTTTATAAGCATTAGGTATAGAAACAATAGTCTAATTGTCATACAATTTCCACAGCCATATACAGGAATAATTGAAAAAGCTCTTTTTAAATATATATTAAAAGCCTGTGGTTATTTTTCTCAAAGAACAACTCTCTTGATACATGACATCCTTTCTCTAAGGTTTGGGTTTAATCCATATCCCGATATTGAAGTTATAAATAGTGCTAAGTTTGCCATTGTTCATACAAATAAAATGTCTTCTTGGTTACGAGCTAATGGGTGTCAGACAGAACTTATTATTTTAGAGGCCTTTGATTATTTGTGTAATGTTGATGGTGAATCTGTCCCATCGTATAGTGAGAAGGTAAAAATTGCAATTGCAGGAAATTTATCTGTTGAGAAAAGTGGCTACATCGGTCAGTTAAAGAGCATTGATATTGGAACGGCTTCCTTTCAATTATTTGGCAAGTTGACAGATGAACTAAAGGTTACCGGAGAACAAACATTTTACAATGGAGTTTTTGCTCCCGATGATCCAGGTATTTTAAATGCTCATTTTGGATTGGTTTGGGATGGGGATAATATTGAAACGTGTTCTGGCTTTTTAGGTAAGTACCTAGAATACAATGCGCCACATAAACTATCGTTGTATTTGACACTTGGAATTCCGGTTATTATTTGGGATAAAGCGGCTACTGCTGAATTAATTGAAAAGAATAATGCCGGAATATTAGTTAGTTCCCTTCATAATATTAAAGAGGAACTAAAAAAACTAGATGAGAGTAAATACTTAGATATGGTAGCAGGAGCAAATAAGTTGAAAAAGCGTATGCGTGAAGGAGAATTTTTGCTAAATGCAATACATACAATTAAAAAAGAAAATTTGAAATAGAACGTTGTCGTAAAAAAAAATCCAGAAATTAGATGAAAGTATTATACGATTACGGGGCTTTTTTAACAAAGTATGGAGGTATTGCCAAATATTTTTGTGAGACAATAGATATTTTAAAAGATCAGGAAGACTTTGAATATAACATTTCTTTGTTGTGGTCGAGCAGTTATTTATTAAAAGAGAAACAACTAGCTCTTTCCAGAGCTTTCTTCTCAACCAAACCGTTTAAGGGAAAACGTACACTGCAAACCATTGTAAATCGTACCTATTCGCTAAAAAAGATACTGTCTGGAAAGTACGATATATTTCATCCAACCGGTTTCGATGATTATTTTATTAAATACAATAAAAAACCGACGGTGATTACTATCCATGATATGATCCAGGAGAAATTCTTTGATAAGAACCACAGAGAAATTGCGATCAAAAGAAAACAAATTGAAAATAGTACTCATATTATTACCGTAAGTGAGAATACAAAAAAGGATCTTATTGAAATATATAATGTAGATAAACAAAAAATTTCAGTGGTATATCATGGAGTTAAAATTCCAACAGATTCTGATTATAAAGAGATTGACACCGGATTTGACCAATACATCTTGTATGTAGGTACCCGATACTGGTATAAAAATTTTAACAATTTTGTTGAAGCGGTAGCACCTATCCTAAATTCTAAAAAAAGTTTAGGATTAGTCTGTACAGGATGGAAGTTTAAGGAATACGAAAAGAATTTGTTTAAAGAAAAGAATATTGAAAAACAGGTTAAAGTATTAGAAGTCTCGAATAAAGAATTAAACTCGTTGTACAAGAACGCGCTCGTTTTTGTATTTCCTTCTTTTTATGAGGGATTTGGGATTCCTGTAATTGAAGCTTTTGCCAATAATTGTCCGGTCTGCTTAAGTAATGCCAGTTGTTTTCCGGAGATTGCAGGAGATGCAGCTTTGTATTTCGATCCCAATAATATTGAAGATATCAGAGAACAAATTGGAAAGTTGTTGCATAATGCGACATTAAGGGAAAGTCTGATTGAAACGGGAAAAGAAAGAGTAAAAAACTTTAACTGGGAGGAATCTGCTAAAAGAACATATCTAATCTATGATAAAGTCTTAAATAACCTGACTTAAAAATTATGAAGTAATTATAATGAAGACTATTAAGGTCAAGTTTATTGATTTTTGGAGTGGTTTTAACACACTTGATAACTACATCATTAACATATTAAAAGAAAAGTACGAGGTAGTATTATCAGACAATCCTGATTATCTCTTTTTTTCTGATTTTGGAAGAAATGTATTTAGTTATGATTGTATAAGGATCTATATCACCTGTGAGAATTTATGTCCTGATTTTAACATCTGCGATTATGGTGTTGGATTTGAGCATATTAAATATGAAGATCGTTATTTGAGAAGCCCGTTCTATCTTCATTATGAGATTTATGACAGTGACCTCGAAAAAGCAGCAACTAAACATGTCTTTGACAGAAATGAGGTGCTCAACAGTAAAACCGAATTCTGCAGTTTTGTTTATTCAAACAAAAACGTTGAAGGTTTTCGAAATGCTATTTTTAATGCATTGTCAAAATATAGAAAAGTTAATTCCGGAGGGAATGCTTTTAATAACATAGGCTATCGTGTAAAAGATAAAATTGAATTTGAAAAGGAACACAAATTTTCAATTGCCTGTGATAATGGCTCTCACTCAGGATATACTACTGAAAAAATTATGCAGTCTTTTGCTGCCCAAACCATCCCTGTTTATTGGGGAAATCCAACTGTTGAAACTGATTATAATCCGAAGGCATTTATTAATTGTAACGAATATAGTACGATTGAAGAGATAATTGATATAATAAGGGAAATTGACAATAATGATGATTTGTATTTGAAAATATTATCTGAACCTGCTTTTGCTCCGTCATTCAATATAAAAGATTTAAAAGAGGAATTTAAAGATTTCCTGTTTAATATTCTTGATCAGGATTTTGAAAAGGCGTTTCGCCGAAACAGGATTTTTATGGCAAAACTATATGAGCGTAAACTTCGCAGGGCAAAACAAGTGGATGATTTTGTTTCAATAGTTACCTTTCGTAAAATCAGAAAGATACTATACGACTGGAGAAGATATGGATTTGGGAAAAATAAGTTGAAATTATAAAATAATACATGTATAAAGTTTCTCTCATATCTCCGGTTTATAATGTTGAGGAATACATTTTAATATGTATTGATTCGATACTGAATCAAACGATGGACAATATTGAAATTATCTTTGTTGATGATCACGGGAACGATAATAGCATTGGAAAAGCAAAAGAATATCTTGCAAAACAAAATACGAGGAAAACATTTCGTTTTGCAGAAACCGTTGCAAACTCAGGACCGGGGATAGCACGAAATATTGGATTGCAGTTCGCGCAAGGCGAATATGTGGCATTTATTGATAGCGATGATTGGTTGGAACCAACCTATTGCGAAGATTTGTTTTTAACGGCAAAAGATTATGATTGTGATCTTTCCTTTTGTCAGGCCTGGATGGATTTTAATGATAAAAAAGAATCTGTAATTTTAAAAAGTCCATCTATAGAAAATGGTGTATTTTCACAAGAAAGTAAAAAGAATTTTCTTACTCAGGTTATTCCCTATCACTGGACTTTTTTGTTTAAAAGAGAATTTCTTCTAAATAATCAGATTTTATACCCCAAAGAACGTAGTGCTGAAGACAGTTACTTTGTTATTATGACAGTGTTGCTAGCAGCCAGGGTAGCCGAAGTGAAAGCTACTTTGTACCATTATATAGTTAGAAGTGGCTCTATTAGTAACAAAAGAGATCAGGCCCGCCATCAGGACAAGCTACGTGTTTTCCAGCAAATGCTTATTAACACAAAGGATAGAGGAATATATCCTCATTTTAAACAAGAACTGGACTTTATTTATTTTAAGAAGGGTTTTTTAATGTCGGTATTTGAATATGTACTCAACTCAGACTCTGTTGATGTACAGATTGTTAATGGAATTTTCGCTGAGCTGTTAAAACAAATACCAGATTATAAAAGGAATATCTATTACAGAAAGAAAATCTTATTCCGATTATTAACATATTTGATAAACCAAGTACCTACTCTTGCTCTTATCCTAATAAAATTTTCTGAAAACAGACAGAAAATGGTTTGACTATAGAAAGCAGTATTCGTTTTTTTACTGTTTCACCGTTTTTTTCCTGTAAATTTCAAAGGCAATAGCTATAAAAAGAATAACCAGTAATGCATAAAATGCACCTTGTGAAATAGTATTCCATTTGTAGTAAAAACCAGGGTTGAATTTAAATTCAATTTTGTGTTCACCAGCAGGTATCATCATTCCTCGAAGAATGTAATTGGCAGTAAATAAATTACTTTTTTCGCCATCAATAAATACATCCCAGTAAAGGAAATAAACTTCTGAAAATACTGCCAACCGGTTGGTTGGGGAACTGGTTTTGTATTCTAGTTTGTCTGGAGTATAGCTAGTCAGCTCAATAGATCCCTCGGTACCACTTCCATCAAAAGATGAAACCAGAGATTTGTCTTTATCGCGGATTACTGCCGTGTGCGTCACATCAATATCATTCAGGGCCAGTATTTCATCGTTGGCATTATTTACCCATTTTACTGAATCAACAAACCATGCAGCTCCCATTGCCCCGGGATTAACCTGTAGCCCGTTTTGTGTGATGACATATTTCGTGTCAAGCATATTCAATGCCTGCATATTCATTTTAGTGAGATGTTGCTCAATCATGTCCTGATAGCGGCGTAATTTAACTGCATGATAGCCTCCGATTGAATTGTGTGCATTTGCAGTAACATTCTCGCTAAATGGATTTCCAGCGATATTATATACACGATAATGATTGTATTTATTGACAGCATAAGTTGTAATCCGGTCATCCCCTTCTTGGTTTTGAGGATTGAATTTTGTTTTGAGCTCAGCAATTTTCTCTGAAGTTTCAGGGTTTTGAGCTATTTCCATTTGATAAATCTGGCGGTCGATATCGGTTAGCTGATGAGCTTGTTTTACCGCAGAACCTGTTTTTTTGAATTGACTTGTAGGAACATAACGGCGGCTTACTCCCCAGAAATCGACCACAGCCAATAATATAACTGAAGCAATTAGCAAGTTTGCCTTTAATTTGCCGATTTTATAAAAATGGATAGCTGCAGTTATTAGTAAAACAAAAATGAGTGAACGCCAAAGGTCGGCACGAAATACTCCAATTCTGAATTCAGTAAGAGCAGCAATAATTGCATTAATTTGGCTTGCAGCATTAGGTTGACTTAGATATGAATTAAATTGATTGTTTTCTACATCACTGATATAGGAATTGAAAAGATGAGGAAACAATATATTGATTAATAAGAACCCCCCGAAGATAGAAGCAACCAAAAGATAAGTCGGGAAAGCCTTTTTCAGTCCCGGAATTTTAGTTTTTTTATCAAGAAGTTCGGGTTCCTGGTAAAGCTTGTAAAGAGTAAGTATGGCTAGTAATCCAACCCAGATAGCAGCAACTGCAAGTATGGAAACAGGTGCCCTGAACTTGTTGTACATAGGCACATAGTCAATAAAAATATTGGTAAAAGCAGGAAAATTTCCTCCCATTGATAAAAAGAAAAACAAAATAACAGGGATTACTGCGGCCAGTTTCAAACGACCAGGGAGTAGGAAAGCACCTAAAACAAATAGGAAAACAAAGATGATTCCGAGGTAATTCGGGCCTCCGCTAAACATCGTTTGATTGCCCCAGTACTGGTTCATATTTCCAATGGTTTCACGATATTGCTGTGGAGCCTTGCTAAGCAAAGAACGATCTGATTTTACCATTGAGGTTGCGCCACCTTTTACGTTGGGAACAATTACCATCATCGCCTCATCTATCCCACTACTCCACATGTTGATATAATCCTTGTCCAGACCTTTAGAAACGGGTGAATCGTCAGGTTGACCAATTGTAAGTTCGCTTTTGCCACGAATGGAATAATCGTTGTATTTGTAGTAAGTGATCAATTTGGACGAATTGGGAGCTATTCCCATTAATGCTGCGCCAATCAATACTGCTGTAGCAATAAAGAAGTCCTTTAATTTCTTTTCTTTTAAATGAAAATAGAACTGAATTACTCCAAGAATAATGAGTGATAAAAGGAAATAATACATCATCTGGATGTGGGCCATACTGATTTGAATAGCCAGAAATAAAGAGGTTACAATAAATCCCCACAGGTATTTCTTTCTAAAGCACATTAGTATTCCAGCTAGTGTTGGTGGAATCATAGCCAGGGTGTCAACTTTCATATAATGCCCGGCCATAATAATAATGATATAGTAAGTTGATATAGAAAAAGCAATGGCTCCTCCGGCAGAGATATAGGGTCTAATTCCTAAAGTAAGAAGAAGAATATAAAAGCCTAACATGTACCATAAAATAGAAGAAACTTCATGCGGAATACCCAAACGTCGGGGAATAGAATATAATTGATTTAGCTCGTCTGCCCCGTTAAATTTTGAAAAAATCAGATCCGGCATTCCACTAAAAATGGATCCATTCCATAGGGAGGTTTGACCTTCAAAATATTGAAAATCTTTCTTCTCACGCCCTGAACCGTAGCTGCCGATTACATCTTCGCCTTGGAGAGATTTTCCTTCCCAGGCAGGATAAAAATAAACGGACGCAAAAATGACGAAAACTAAAATGCTAATAATATGAGGAATGAGTTTCTTTAAAATGGCCATGTTGAGTTATTTATTTTTCTGTTGTTCAAAGTAAGAAAATAATGAATTAATACCCCTACGTATATCTGTAGTTAAATTTATTCCTTCTTGTAATATCCGGTGATTGTCTATTTTATATTTCTGAACCTCACTTATATTTTCTGTGTTTGAAAATTCTTCATCATTCGAATTCACAATGGGAACAAGTTCAGAATATCTTTTTTGAAACTGTTCCTGTACAATAAAAGCTAATTCCAGAATGGTATAAGTAATATTGGATGAAAGATTATAAACGTTGTTTTCCAGTTTTTCCTTCTCCGTTAACTTCAGAATTGTTTTCGCAACGTCACTAATGTGAATAAAATCACGTTGGGGAGATCCGTCGGAAAGCAATTTTATTTTATGATTGTAGAATGCCGACCGGCACAGATCGTTTACTACCAGCCACCACCAACTGTTCTCATGAAAGACCGGTGCTCCGTAACTATTTGAAAGCCGCAGTGAAACAGCATCAATTCCTTTTTCCCGGTAAAGATTAACAACCTGCTCTGACTGAAGATGAGTTAATCCGTAGGCATTTACAGGAGATGGTGTCCGGTCTTCATTTACCTCGATGGCCGGAATTCGTCCGTAAACCTGCTGGGTTGAGAGATAGATAAATTTCTTTAAACCTTTGTTTGAGAATGTTTTTAAAAGCCGCCAAGTTGGCAAAACATTTATTTTTAGTACTTGTTCAGGATTATTTTCTGAGTCATAATGATTTAATGAAACCAAATGAATGATGGTGTCAAAAGTGTATTTTTCCAATTGATCGAAGCAAGCATCCTCCGTCAGGTCACCAAGAATGGTTATAATTCCTTTTTGATCCCAAAGTCGTTGTTCATCAAATTTTCTTCGACAAAGTGCATAAACCTGATGCCCGGCCTTATTCAGATGTAAGGTGATATTGGAACCAAGATATCCGTTTCCTCCCGTGATCAGTATATGCTGCTTACCATTCATAATCGATTTCTTCCAACTCCATTCGCTCAACTTCGCCCGGATCATGTTCTATACTTGCAACATTTGTTACAAGATTAAGACCTTCTCCAATTCCTTTAAACCCAAACCAGAGGCCTGGTTGAATAGTAAGTCGCTGATAATTGTCTTGTGAGAGTATGGTTTCGAAGCTTTTTTTCTCTTCAGCTAAATCGATAATTACAAACTTAACTTTTCCCACAGGTACAATTAAATTGAGCACCATTTTTTTGTGAAGTTTCCATGCCTTTATTTCATCTTTAATAACCGTAGAGAAATATACCTCACCGAAGCCTGAGAACGAGGCTTCACTTTGTTTCATCCCATGAAAAATATCGCCTTTCCCGTTAAGAATTCGTTTCAGAGGAGTTAATGTTACGCCGATTATTTTGTCCATGCCAGCATTCTTTTGTGTGCAAGTAACTCGTACTTTTCAATTTGTTCGAATGTATATTCCCGGATATTAGTATCAGTATTTTTATAAAATTCGAAATACCATCTACTTGTAAACTCCAAGCATTCTGAAGCAGTCAGACAGGCTGTCCATTTTAAATGATACAGAGCTTTATCGCAATTTAATTTGAGTAATCCGGCTTCATGAAAGTGGGTGTTTGTATTGATGTGGTAGGCTTCGTTGATAGAAGAGAAATGCCAGTATTGACTTAGATCGTGAAGAATCTCTTCTACCGTTAATGAAAGTTCAGATGAAGGACCAAAGTTAAAACTTTCACCATTCTGCTTTTCATCGTTCCACAATATTTCAGCAATTCGCAAATATCCGCTTAAAGGCTCCAGTACATGTTGCCACGGGCGGGTTGATTTTGGGCTTCTTATTTCAACAGACTCTCCTTTACTCCAGGCCCTCATACAATCAGGCACAATACGATTGGCGGCCCAGTCACCTCCCCCAATTACATTTCCTGCCCTAACAGATGAAAGGCGGAGATTTGGTTTATTTTTTATGAAGGAGTGAAAGTAAGCATGAATAATATTTTCGGCTGCACTTTTCGATGCGCTATATATATCTTTTCCTCCCAAATGGTCGGTCTCTTTGTACCCCCATATCCATTCAACATTTTCGTAACACTTATCACTTGTAATGAGAATAGCTACACATTTATGATCAATAATTCGTAAAGCTTCCAATAAATTTGCTGTTCCAATTACATTGGTTTCTAACGTTTCAATCGGATCATCATACGAAGATTTTACGATGGGTTGTGCGGCCAGATGAAATACGAAATCTGGTTTTTCATTCTGAATAACAGCCTTGAGTTTTGCAAGATCTTTAATATTGGCAAAGTACTGAGTAATTTCGTTTTCCAGATTTAATTCCCGGAACATGGATGGTTCAGTTGGCACGTCTTTGGAATATCCTACCACTTTTGCCCCGAGCTTGAGCAGCCACGCGGTAAGCCAGCTACCTTTAAACCCAGTATTGCCGGTTACCAAAACTTTTCTGGAAGCAAAAACTCCAGAAAAACGATTGCTTGTATTTACCATCTTATCCAGGGTGCTTTGTTTGTTCTAACTAAATTATCTAAGTAATTTCTTTCGCGAATATTATCCATTGGCTGCCAAAAGCCGTCATGTTTGAAAGCCCGAAGCTGATTGTTTTTGACAATTTCCTGTAAGGGGCCAAATTCGAAATCGCAGTTCTCATCTGCTGTCAAGTAGTCTAAAACTTTTCTATTAAAAATAAAAAAGCCTCCATTAATGTAACCGGTGTGCATTTGCGGTTTTTCGTCGAAATTAGTAACCGAATCACCATTGATTACCATTTCTCCAAATCGCGAAGGTGGATGAACCGCTGTTACCGTTCCAATGGCATTATGTGAATTATGAAATTTGACAAGCTCGGCAATATCGATATCGCTAACTCCATCTCCATAAGTTAAATGAAAGGAATCGGATTTTATGTACTTTTCAAGACGTTTGATTCTTCCACCTTTTAAGGTTTCCAGACCGGTATCCACAAAAGTGATTTCCCAGTCGTTATCTTCCGGTTTATTAAAAAATACCGGTTCTGTTTCGGGATTCAATTTCATGCTAAAATCACTTTGAGATATCCGAAAATTGTAAAAATATTCTTTGATATAAGATGCTTTATAACCTAAGGCCAGAATGAAACGTTTGTACCCATATGAACTGTAAATTTTCATAATATGCCAAAGAATCGGCATATCACCAATTTCCACCATTGGTTTTGGCTTAAGTACAGTTTCTTCACTAAGTCGTGAGCCTTTACCTCCACATAAAATTATTACATCCATGCATTATAGTTTTGAATAGCCGTATTTGTTGAAAAATGCTTTTTCCCCAATTACGTATCTTTTAACAACAGCAGTTATAAAACCACTTCCGTATGCACAAAATTGTGTAAAACTGGTAACTATTGAAAGGAATGCGATATTTATTTTCCTTGTTTTTAATAAAGAATCTGCAAATATTAATAAATAGTGGACAATTAAAGGTAGTACAAAAGCCCAATGAATTAAAACACTTGCAAGCAATAATAGAAATAATCCAATAGTATAAGCAGGAGGTAATAAGAAAACGATGCTGAAAGTATCAGGAAACAAAAGTGTAATCGGATATCTGACAAAACCAAAACTATTAATTTGTTTGAAATATTTTTTAATGGATATTTTACGTTTGTGATATACGAATGCTTCATGTATTAGATTCGCAGGGAAACCTGCATTCTGAATCTGGATGCTAAAAATAATGTCTTCTCCGGGACTTACTACTGTTGGGAATCCTCCTGTTTTTTCATATACTTCCCGACTAATTCCCATATTAAAACTTCGGGGGTGATATTTCCCGATTTTCTTTTTAGCCCCTCGAATACCTCCTGTAGTAAAAAAGGAAGTCATAGAATAGTTAATTGCTTTTTGAAGGTTGGTAAAAGATTCATGGTCTTTATCTGGGCCACCCCAAAAATCAATTTTTTGCAGGTTTATTACGTTTGCAACATTTTGAAAATAATCTTCCGGGATGATACAATCAGAATCAAAAAATACAAAATAGTCACCTTTTGCTACCGACATTCCAAAGTTCCGGCGAAAACTTACTGAAGTATTTTTTTTATAATGATAACTTACATTGAGTTTATCCTTGAATTGTTCTATAACTTGTTTACTGCTATCTTCCAATCCATCTTCAACCAATATTATTTCAAAGTTCTTATAAACTTGTTGTGTGAGACTTTGTAAAAATTCAAATGTTTCTTTTGAACACTTATAAATCGGAGTTATGATTGAAAATAGCATAGTGGAAATTTTTTATCCCAGTTTTGCAAACAACGTCTTCAAGCTTACCTGTTCTCCAATTATTTTTCCAAGATCAGCAATTGCAACACGTTCCTGCTCCATTGTATCGCGGTAACGAATCGTAACCGTGTTGTCTTCCAGCGACTGGTGATCTACGGTTACACAAAATGGAGTTCCAATTGCATCCTGGCGACGGTAACGTTTTCCGATAGAGTCTTTTTCGTCGTACTGGCAGTTGAAATCAAACTTCAGTTCGTCGATGATTTCACGTGCTTTTTCAGGCATGCCGTCTTTCTTAACCAAAGGTAGAACAGCCAGTTTAACAGGAGCAAGTACCGCAGGAATTTTCAATACAACACGCGAATCTTTTTCCAGTTCTTCTTCACAATAGGAAGCTGAAATTACTTGCAGGAACATGCGGTCTACTCCAATGGAAGTTTCAACTACATATGGAACATACGATTCATTCAATTCAGGATCGAAATAGCGGATTTTTTTACCCGAGTATTGTTCGTGTTGCGACAGGTCGAAATCGGTACGTGAGTGAATCCCTTCCACTTCTTTAAAACCAAACGGAAATTTAAACTCGACATCTACCGCAGCATTGGCATAATGGGCCAGTTTTTCATGTTCGTGGAAACGGTAATTTTCGTCGCCAAAACCGAGGGCACGGTGCCATTTCATACGTGTTTCCTTCCATTTCTCAAACCAGTCGAGTTCGCTGCCGGGACGCACAAAGAATTGCATCTCCATTTGTTCGAATTCGCGCATGCGGAAAATAAACTGGCGAGCTACAATTTCGTTACGAAAGGCTTTACCGATTTGTGCAATACCGAACGGAATTTTCATGCGGCCCGTTTTCTGCACATTCAGGTAATTAACAAAAATACCCTGAGCCGTTTCCGGGCGAAGATAAACTTTTAAAGCACCATCGGCAGTTGAACCCATTTCAGTGGCAAACATCAGGTTAAACTGGCGAACATCAGTCCAGTTTCGTGTTCCCGAAATCGGGCAGGCAATTTCTTCGTCGATAATAATTTGACGCAGTTCCACCAGGTCGCTATTATTTAAGGCCTGTGCAAAACGATTGTGCAGAGCGTCCCATTTTGCCTGGTTATCAAGTACTCGCTGGTTCGTGCTGCGGAATTGCTGTTCATCGAAAGCTTCGCCAAAACGTTTCGC
>Ga0116152_10003057_pt1 | contig 13487 bp, 7 predicted proteins | sample AD_UKC119_MetaG_FD_89894 | JGI IMG/M metagenome (GOLD analysis project Ga0116152, IMG submission 89894) | Active sludge microbial communities of municipal wastewater-treating anaerobic digesters from Hong Kong - AD_UKC119_MetaG | ecosystem: Engineered > Bioreactor > Anaerobic > Digestate...
AGGGAAATAAAGTTCAAAATAATCAGCTACTAAACTAAGACGTATTCCACTGTCAAAAACGGTATTTGTGCCACGGGCTTTATTGTGAACGAGCCCTACGTCGCCATAAGCGTATATCCATTTCCAAATATTGGTACTTGCGTTTACGGTTGTTATCCAACTGTTCGCAAAGGCGGGTTCTAACTGAGATTTAAATCCACCTTCGGCAATAATTAACTGCTGGCTAAAGAGTCCAGAGTCTTCACTGCGTCCATAATAATTATAATCAAAAAGATAATCATTTGGACGATCCAATGCGAAACTAAAGAAATCCTCATCTTCACGCGTATCATTGAAAAGAAATGCTCCTGCAAAAAAACGTAAGTTCAATTGTCTATTGCTCAAAAAGAGTTTTCGGTATTCAAGATTAACAGAAACCTTACTGAACTTCGATGAAATTTCATAATCAACTACACTTCTAAAATAATTGATCAAGTTAGGGTCAGAATAAACATATTGGAGGTTAAAAACGCTGTAGTTTGGCTCCTGATCCGTATTGTTTGGATCATCATTGCGATAAACGTTCACGCTCCGAAGATTTATGAATTGTTTTTCATTGTCCCGCAAATCAGGATTCCGGAAAGCAAAAGTGATATAGGGAGTAAATTTTTTATAGAAAAGTCCACGGTCATAGGAATAATAGTTTCCTGAAAAACCATAGCGCATAGCATACAGATTGCCTTCATTCATGATTTGGGTATAGCTAGCGGATGCCCGTCCCACAAGTGTTTTGGAACGAAACCCGAACTGTGGCTCCAAACTATAGTGAACAGCCTTAGGAAGCACAGTTTTGTTGTATAACCGTAATCCAGCAGAAACACCATCATACAAGTTATATTCAAAAATAGGCATAAAGAAAAACTGCATATAACTTGGGTCTTCCACATCTTGGAAAAGACGGAACTGTATTGGTTTATTAAACAAACCATTTAGGGACTTATAGTTATTTCTGCGATTGTATTCTGGAATTTCCCCTTCAAAATTAAGCGCTAACTTCTTTATGTCTCTTGAGGGGATAGTAATTGAAGAAATACTATCAATGGGTTCTGTCCAGGTTTTAAAAACAATTTCGTCTTTATTGAGTCCATACAATGAAACGGGAAGTTTTGTTTTTCTGTTGTTTCTGATGAAAACTTTTAAAGAATCTCCTTTGTTTTCAACTTTTTTAATTTTGAAATCAATCGTTTTACGGGTGTCTGCAAAATCTTCAAAAAACCAATTAATAGGAAGGTCCGTCTGTTCAGATAGAAATGCTTCAAAATCCGAGGATTTAATGGACTTCAATTTATTTTCGGCATAGAACTCCTTTATACTGCTATTCAAAATACCATCACCCAAATAATCGTTTAAATATTTTAAACCACTACCACCATAATATCCTGTGGCAATATTCATATTAAATTTCAGTAAGGAATCCTTTGGCGTTGTCAATGATTGATGAATATTGCCTCGCGCCATATTCATATAAAGCATTGGATATTGATCATTGAATTCAAGGTCTGCCAAGTGTGCCCAACGTATTACAATCCAGTTGCTCAAATTACCGATCATCTTCATTTTAGGATAATAGGTATCCACATATTCCATCATCAAATAAATCTGAAAGGCATCCTGCAACCAATAATCATAACGGGAATTAAGTACTATGGTATTGTCAATATAATGTCGGGTTATGGTTTTTAGTTGCTCCATATCATACTCAAAACCATCTGGAAATGGGCTGATGAAACTGGGCAATTGATTAAGTCCGTAAACAGGATTGGTTTTATAGTCCGTTTCACTGATAACCATTTTGTTAAAAGGATATGGTCCAAGTTTTTCATTTAAAAACCGAACAACCCGATCTATCATTAAAGCTTGCACAGGCGGATTTACCCTTCTGTTTTGAAGGTTTGTAACTATTGTTAACTTATCAGTTTCAATTGTTTCGAAGTTTGGATTTTTTTCAAGATATAAAACCGCATTGGAACGATTCTTCCCTGATAGCTCTGTGGTTGTCATATTTTCTGAAACACTTTCAGAAACTACATCAAAATCTGAAGTAACGGTATAGTTTTTTGGCAGGTGGAGTGAAATGTTAAAGTCCGTGGGAGCCAAAAATAAATCATCCGTGTTTTTATTACTGAAAACTTGCCATTGGCCGTCGTAAAAAGCTGGCGCAATATACCAATAGCGCAATTTGTAGTCATTAAGTTTGTTTACACCGTAACGCGTATATCGGTCATCCGGAACTTTTATGGTGTATTCCAAATTGAAAATATAGCTATCTCCGGGCTTTATTGGAATTTCAGGAATAATTCTTAGAATATCAACTGCATCGCCACGTTGCCATTGCAGTGGGGTAGTGGGGTTGCTATAAATTTTTTCAATAGCTGTTCTTCCGCGATCTTCGTTTTTTTCAAAATGAAATGCGCTTTCATAATTTTCGGCAAAACGTTTTCCCAATGGTGTTGTTTTGGACGAAAAACTGTTTGCCCAATCGAATAGATAGATTTCCTTTAAAGTATCTTCGGAAGTGTTTTTATAGGTAATTTGCTGTTTAATGGAAAGCGTTTTCTGCGAAGGATTCAGCGTAGCATCAATGTTCAGGGTGTGCTGCGCCATAGCTTGAAACGTCAAACAAAAAAAAATACTATATAAAGTGCTTCTGATTATCAAAAAGTTTTGAGGAATTTAAAAGTCTGCGAGGTTGGAAGGTTTGTTTTTAAGTAATATATGCCACTTGTTAATTGGCTTGCATCAATTGAAATATAATCTGAATTTTCTGAAGTGTACTCCAAAAGTTTTTGGCCGAGAACATTATAAACTTCAAACGAAAATTTTTCCGAAAGATTTGAATTTAAGCGAATATTTAATTTTTCGGTAACCAAGGTGTTTTCAAGTTCAATCGGTGATGCCAATGAAAAGTCATCATTGCTTAAAACAATTTGTTTGTTTGTTTCAAGATTCATCACAATAGGAAGATGGTCGCTCATATTATAAAGATTCTCCCGCAATGCTTGGCTGAAATCTCCGAAGCAGTCGGGGCTATTTATACTGTTGTCAAAACAATTGCCATTATTCCCGAAAGACTTATAAGTATCATCTAAGTATTTTAATTTCGGGTCACTGAGCATGTTTTCCGAAACGGTAATAAAATCAAACCTATCATCAAGTCCACCGCCAGCTCCAGCACCAAAAGGACCTGAACTAATTCGCGTGCTCTGTGAATGAATGTCCTGAAAATTTATATTGTTGTTCCAAGAGCCGGGACGGTCAATTGGGTCAACCATCACGATTGCGTTTGTTGGGTCCAAAAGCTCAATGTAAGCTGGTTCGGTCGCAGTGTAAAGGTTGAAATCTCCTGCGAAGAGAACAAAGGAATTTGGATCCAAGGTTTCCAATCTATTGGTAAATTGTTGCACCATCTCCAATCTCAATTGTTTGTTTGCTGTACCTGTACTGGATTTTAAGTGTGTCACGAAAACTTCAAAAAGCACTGGATCGGTTTGTTGGTCGGTAGTGCTAAGCTTTAAGGTATAATGGTTAATGTCGCGAACGGGAGTAGGTAAAACTTCGGAAGCTTCCAAAGTGAACATTCCCTTTCTGTAAAAAACCAACTGTTGATGGTCTGGATCTCCGGATTGGCTAGGTTCAAAAGGAGCCATTATATAGTTGTTTCCTTCGTCATTCAATGAAGTATTCAAGATAAGATTTGCTCCAGTTTCGTTTTCCAATTCGCAAACCATAAAGATATCCGGTTCGTATTCGTCAATAATGTCTCTTAGAATTTCTTCGCGGTTAGGCGGAAATGCAGATGGAAATTCAAGCAGATTGTAAACCATGGTCTTTATGGTTTCCTGAGCATTTATTGATAGGGAAACAATCATAAAAACCAATGTTAGCTTCTTTTTAAACATTCGAATAGTTTAAAATTAAAAGTTTGGACTTAGGTTATATTCGTTGTAAAAATCATTTAAAATTTGAAGCACTTCGTCTTCTGTATCGACTAAATGTACCAAATCCAGATCTTTTGCACTTATGTTGTTATTTGCTTCAAGAAGGGTGGTTTTTATCCATTCAAAAAGACCTCCCCAAAATTCAGTTCCAACAAGAATTAGTGGGAATTTATCGATTTTGTGTGTTTGTATGAGGGTTAAGGCTTCAAAAAATTCATCCAAGGTCCCAAAGCCACCGGGCATTACCACAAAGCCTTGTGAATATTTTACGAACATAACCTTTCTCACGAAAAAGTAATCAAAATCGATGCTTTTATCGCTGTCTATATATGGATTGTTATGTTGTTCAAAAGGAAGTGTAATATTCAAGCCCACGGAAGTTCCACCGGCTAGGTGAGCACCTTTGTTTCCAGCTTCCATAATGCCAGGGCCGCCTCCTGTAATGACACCATAACCGTTTTCAGTGATTTTTTTGGCGATGCTTTCTGCCAATTTATAATATTTATGGTCTGGTTTTGTTCGGGCAGACCCAAAAATGGAAACGCAAGGGCCAATACGGCTCATTTTTTCATAGCCACCTACAAACTCTCCCATGATTTTAAAAATGGCCCAGGAGTCATTTGTTTTTACTTGATTCCAATTTTTTGGTATTTGTTCGTCTCTCATAGTATTCAGTTCTCTGTTGTCAGTTTTCTTTATAATTATTATTTCATCCAACACACAGCATCTAACGTCTAATTTAATTCTTTTTTAAGGAATTGGGCAGTATAGCTTTTTTTGTCATTGGCAATTTCTTCGGGGGTGCCCAACGCCATAATTTTCCCACCTTGTTTTCCACCCTCAGGACCAATATCTATTATATAATCAACGGTTTTAATAACGTCTAGATTGTGCTCAATTATCAATACGGTGTTTCCTTTGCCTACCAATTTATTCAATACGATCATCAACACGCGAATGTCTTCAAAATGAAGACCAGTGGTGGGTTCATCAAGAATATAAAAAGTATTTCCGGTATCGCGTTTTGAGAGTTCTGTAGCCAGTTTAATGCGTTGTGCTTCTCCTCCGGAAAGGGTGGTGGATTGTTGTCCCAGGGTAATATACCCCAAGCCAACATCCTTTATTGTTTTTATTTTTCGGTGGATTTTTGGAATATTTTCGAAAAAACCATCGGCTTCGTTGATTGTCATTTCCAAGACGTCATAAATGGATTTTCCCTTATAACGAATTTCCAACGTTTCGCGGTTGAAACGTTTGCCTTGGCAAGTTTCGCATTCCACATATACATCGGGAAGGAAATTCATCTCAATCACTCTTAAACCAGCACCTTTGCAGGTTTCGCAACGCCCACCTGCAACATTGAAACTAAAACGTCCAGGTTTGTAGCCACGAATCATAGCTTCAGGAGTTTTGGCAAAAAGATTCCGTATTTCTGAAAAAACGCCAGTGTATGTCGCGGGATTGCTTCGCGGTGTTCTCCCGATTGGCGATTGGTTGATGTCTATTACTTTGTCGATGTTCTCAAGTCCTTCAATTTTTTTGTATGGCATTGGTTTTTTAACGCCGTTAAAAAAATGTGCATTTAAAATAGGGTAGAGGGTCTCGTTGATGAGCGTACTTTTTCCGCTGCCCGAAACACCTGTAACACCTATCATTTTTCCCAAAGGAAAATCAACTGAAATGTTTTTCAAGTTGTTTCCCGAAGCGCCTTTCAAGGTTAGTGTTTTGCCATTCCCTTTTCTGCGTTTCTTCGGAATTTCAATTTCTTTGTTTCCATTTAGGTAATCTGCGGTAAGGGTATCGTGTTTTTTTATTTCTTTGGGTGTTCCTTCGGAAACGATCTCGCCGCCATGCCTTCCAGCTGCCGGACCAATATCAATCACATAATCAGCACTTTCAATCATATCTTTGTCGTGTTCAACAACAATTACTGAATTGCCGATTTCTCTTAATTGTTTCAATGAATAAATCAACCGTTCATTGTCGCGTTGATGCAGTCCAATACTGGGTTCGTCTAAAATATAAAGTACGCCAACCAACTGAGAACCAATTTGTGTAGCTAAACGGATTCGCTGTGCCTCGCCCCCAGAAAGTGATTTGGAACTGCGGTCCAGAGCCAAATAAGTTAATCCAACATCCACCAAAAACTGAAGTCTTGAACGTACTTCCTTTATGATTTCCGAAGCAATTTTCAATTGGGTTTCTGAAAGGTTTTTTTCAAGATTCTTGAACCATTCTGCCAATTCCACAACGTCCATATTTGCTAACTCCGCAATGTTTTTTTTGTTCACTTTAAAGTAAAGTGATTCTTTCCGAAGCCTTGTACCGTTGCATTCCGGACACGGAATCTTGTCCATATATTCCTTTGCCCAGCGTTTTAATGATGTGGATTCGTTGGCATCAAATGTGTTTTGAATAAAGGTGGCAACGCCTTCAAAATCTATTTTATAACTTCGGGTAATGCCCAAACTTTTGGATTCGATATCGAACTTTTCATTTCCCCCGAAAAAAATAACTTCTTTTGCTTGCTGAGGAATGCTTTCAAAAGTGTCGCTCAATTTAAAATTGAAACGTTCTGCAATCAATTCCAACTGTTTAAAAACCCAACTGTTTTTTTGTGGTCCGTGCGGCGCCAAAGCCCCTTGTTTAATGGAAAGTTTGGGGTTTGGAACAAGCTTGTTTAAGTTTACTTCATAAAGTTTTCCGAGCCCTTTACAATTTGGGCACATTCCTTTTGGAGAGTTGAAGGAAAAATTATTCGGTTCTGGGTTTGGGTATGAAATACCCGATGAAGGACACATCAACGAACGGCTGAAATAGCGCGCCTCATCAGTATCGTTATCTAAAACCATCAAAACATCATCGCCGTGGTACATCGCGGTATTTATGGTTTCAGTGAGGCGTTTGCCGTTATCGCTTTCTTTCGAGACCTTTAAGCGATCAATGACTATTTCAATATCGTGGGTTTTGTAACGGTCCACTTTCATTCCCTTTACAATATCGCGCACTTCACCATCCACGCGCACTTTTAGGAACCCTTGCTTTGCGATCTGCTCAAAAAGCTCTCGGTAATGCCCTTTACGGGAACGAATTACGGGAGCTAGGATACTTACCTTTTTATTGGAAAAATCTTCGAGTATAAGCTGTTTTATTTGTTCATCGCTGTAGCTGACCATTTTTTCGCCTGTATTGTAACTATACGCGTCACTTGCGCGTGCATAAAACAGACGAAGGAAATCATAAATTTCCGTAATGGTACCTACTGTGGAACGCGGACTTTTACTGGTGGTTTTTTGCTCAATGGCAATTACGGGGGAAAGGCCTTCAATTTTATCTACATCGGGGCGTTCCAAACTGCCGAGAAATTGGCGTGCATAAGCCGAAAAAGTTTCAATATAACGGCGCTGTCCTTCGGCATAAATGGTATCAAACGCCAAAGAGGATTTTCCACTGCCGGAAAGCCCTGTTATTACTACTAATTTTTCCCTTGGAATGCGAACGTCAATGTTCTTTAAGTTGTGGACACGGGCACCCAAAACTTCAATAAAATCCTCATTTTTCGACATAGCTTGCAAAGGTACTTAATAGAACGGAAAATAAAGAATGAATGGCATCCCGTTGGTGTTAATTTTTGTGGAAAAATTGGCCTTTATTATTTTAACGGCTTACTTCTTTAGAAAGAAAAATGTGAAATGTTATGGCAACATAGAAAATAGTGCTAACTACGATAGAATAGCTTACAATAACAGCTAGAACTGAAAAACTCAGCATCAAATAAGTAATTGGAACCAATACGCCAAACACCATTAGTAACAAAAAAACGATGTATAAATAATAAATCAATCGGGGTGTTTTTCTATCTATAAGGCTTTGGAATTGGGAGAGTTTTGGGATTACATCTTTAGTTAGATGCTCCCAAAGCTTTGAGAAAAAAACATCATTGAACGATGATTTTTCAAATATATCATTGTCTATTGTGTTGGCAAGCGTTAATATTTTTTCTCTGTGCCGTTCAAAGACCGCTTCAAAATTTAATGATTCTTTGTAGTTTCCATATTTATAGCCAAAGACATACCATAAGCCTGAACCGCTTTTGTGCTCAACCCATTTCTTTATAATATCGTTCTTATAAAATATTGGATAATCTATAGTTTCCGGAATTTGTTTTTCCTTCGGATCTGTCATTAATAGCGACTTCAGTTCCATATATAGATTTTCGGTTTCGCCAAAGTGATGTGTTTCCTGTAGAAATTCAATAGCCAGTTTGGACTTACCTTTGTAAAACTCTTTTACATCAAAATAGCTAAGATTTGCGAAATCTTTTTCCATATAATCCTTTAGTCCCGGGAGCCAAATTTCTGAATTGAACAAGATTTCCGCTATTGTCCGGAAATTGTGCATTTTTTGGGTTGTTTTGCTTATTTTGTGTATTATTTTGGCTTTATAAGATTTTTGGTTCATTGCAGAAGTAGCCAAAAACACCATTAAAATCGCAGATAAAAAACCACTTATACCAATATAAATTGAAGTTAGTTTCTTTAAACTTTCTTCAAACCCCAGCGTGTTTAGGTGTTTGTTATAGAGTAAATAAATAAGCCCTACACAGATTGCTCCACTTATCACAAAAGTAATAATGGAATAAAAATCCTTGAACAAAGATTTATTTCTCATAGGATAGATAATGCCATAACAGCAAAAAGACAATAAACGTGGATTTTTGAAACAAGAGTTTCATTACAGAAAAATGGGATAATTAATTTCTGCAAGAAGAGATAAAGAAGAGTTTATATATTTTTCTACAATGAGAAGAAATGAATAGTTCTTTCAAAAGGTCTCAATCTAAATTTTCTAAAATCCTTGGTTAATTCCCTCAAATCTAACCTTTTTTATTTCCCATGTATATACCTTTCGATATAATGCAAAACATTTCGATTAAGCGTACATAAAAGTCTTTAATTAATATCCTACTGCTGTATCATCTCCTCGAAAATCGGCACCGCCTTCAAGTTTTCCGTTGGAAAGTTTTAAAATGGCATCCACTTTTCCAATAATTGGGTCGGCTTCTTTGTTTTCAGGATAGCCTTTTTGTTTTAGTTCTTCAATTAAATTTTTAGGAAATTTCTCAAATTCATATCGAATTGCATCCGGCAACCATTGATGGTGGAAGCGCGAAGCATCTACTGCTTCCTGCATGTTCATTTTAAATTCATAAACATTCAAAATAGTTTGTGCTACCGAAGTGATAATTGTTGAACCACCAGGAGTTCCCACTACCATCCAAAGTTTTCCGTCTTTTTCAACAATGGTTGGTGTCATGGAGCTTAGCATTCGTTTTTGCGGCGCAATGGCGTTTGCTTTTCCTCCGACCAAACCATAAACATTGGGCTCGCCGGGCTTTGCGCTGAAATCGTCCATTTCATTGTTTAAAAAGAAACCGAGTTCGTTTATATACAATAAGGAACCGAATGTTGAGTTGAGCGTTGTGGTAACCGAAACCGCATTTCCAAAGGAATCTACAATAGAAAAATGTGTGGTTTCCGGGCTTTCATAACCCATAATTATACCTGGTTTTATTTCAGAGGAAGGCGTTGCCGCTTCAAAGGAGAAATTTTCCATTCTTTGGGAAAGGTAACTTTCGGAAAGTAAAGAGTCTGATGGGTTATTTACAAAGTCGGGGTCTCCCAAATAATAACTTCTGTCCGCATAAGCACGGCGTTCCGCCTCAGCCAAAACTTGAATGTATTTTTCTGAATTATGTCCGTATTCGGAAAGAGGAAAAGGTGCTACCATTTTTAAAATCTGCGCCAAACAGATACCACCACTAGAAGGTGGCGCCATTGATATAATTTTTAAATCTTTGTATTGAAAAACAATCGGATCACGCCATTGGGCTTCGTAGGCTTCCAAATCTTCTAAAGTTATAATTCCGCCCTTTTCTTTTAAAAATGAAACAAGTTTCTGTCCGGTTTCGCCAGCGTAAAATTCCGATCGGCCGTTTTTGGAAATTCGTTCCAAAGTGTTTGCCAGAGCATCATTTTTCACTGTATCGCCAGTTTTTAAATCTTCAGAATAAAGAATGGCCTCGCCATTTACCTCTTCAAAATAGGGCTTGTAAATCATCAATGTTTTGGCTTCATTCTCAGTGATTATATATCCCTTTTTTGCAAGCTCTATCACTGGTTTTAGAATTACTTCCATTGGCAAGCTTCCAAATTTTTCGTGGGCTGCAAACATTCCGGCGACCGTTCCCGGAACGCCTACTGACATTGCGCCAATGGAACTTTTGTTGGGGATAACGTTTCCATCCTTATCGAGATACATATTTTTTGTAGCTGCTATTGGGGCTTTTTCGCGATAATCCAAAGAGCCAATTTCGCCATATTGGGTTCTGTAAACCATGAATCCACCACCTGCTAGGTTACCGGCATTCGGGTATGTCAAGGTTAAAGCCATGTTGGTTGCAATCATTGCATCAAAGGCATTTCCGCCCATTTTAAGTATATCCGTTCCAATTTTGGAAGCTTCTGCGCGTGCTGAAACTACCATTGCGCTGTCTGCAATTACTGCTTGTTTTGTTTCTACTTTTGGCTTTTCAACTATGGGTTGGGCATTGGGTTTTTCTTTGCAGGCGAATAGCAAAATTGCAATTAGGATGAGTGATGATAATCTCATAGTTCTTTAAGTTTTTGTTTTGAAAAGGCAATTAATTCATCAAAAAAGGAAGTGAATTCAGCTTCAAATTCATCGTAATATTCCTCGAGCTCCACCACGGCGAGATTCATTTTTGAAATGCCTTTGGTACGCACGTTCATCTGCGCCAAGATTTTACTGATTCCTTCAACCGTGGCATAGCTTAACAGCCAATTGTCAGCAATCATATAAGGCATCATTCGTTGGATTCTGGCGGGAAGTATGGTGAAATTTTTCCGAAGTAATTCATAAAAATCCTGCACATATTCATCCAAAGGCTGGTCTGAATATTTGCTCCAGCTTTTCGCTAAAAAGTGGTCATAAAGTATGTCCACAATCACCCCGCTGTAATGACTGTAATTTTTGTGAAGTCTCGCCGTGCTTTGGTGAACGGTGGGATGTGCATCCGTAAAACTGTCTATGCCGCGGTGCAATAAAATTCCTTTTGCAATAGATGGCGGATACTTTAAGTACTTTTTTCCTTTGATTCCATCAGCAATAAAGTTGCCGATGATAACGCCTTCTTCGTTGCCGGATAGATAGATATGGGCTAAAAAATTCATTCAATAAATATATGTATTTTTGGGCTGTAAAAACTGAAAATTGAATAGGTTACCCAATTTGGACCCACTGCGGTTTTTTCTTGCTTCCTTTGTGTTGCTCTTTCACTTGCCGCAGCTTTCCCACAATCAGGGACTTCCTTATTTTGATGGACTTCCCATCTTTCACCGTGGTTTGGAAGCGGTTTACATGTTTTTTGTGCTGAGCGGTTTTTTGATTATTCGCTTAATTTATCGTGCAAAAATTCGAGATATATTTTCAATCAAGGATTTTTATATTAGAAGAATTCTGCGAATTTTCCCTTTGTATTATCTCGTTTTGGGCTTTGGTCTGTTTTTTTATAACGTGCTCTTGCCTTTTCTGAATATTCCTTTCAAAATAAATTACACTTGGAATGAAGCACTTTTCTATAATGTTTTTTTTCTTCCGAATGTCTTTGCGAAAATCTACGAACCCGGTGGAATACTTGAAATTCTATGGTCCATCGGGATTGAGGAACAATTCTATCTCCTGATCGCGCCACTGCTCTTTTTTATAAACGTGAAATGGGTTTTACGGGTTTTGAGTCTATTGCTGCTTTGTTATTTTATCCTTTACTGGTCAGATTTTTTTGAAGTGCTTCGGAAATATAACTTTGTGTTTTTCTACCTGTTCTCCGGCGGGGTGATTGCAATTTTGGAAGAAAAGAAAACGTTGAGGTTTTTAAATCGTTCGGCAGTTTTTCCTTTTGTGGTTTGCATTGCTACTTTGCTTTATTTTGTAACGGATTGGTTTCTATTTGAGCCGCTTTGGCTTCGGGCATTGCTCACTTGTTTGTTGTTCGGGTTCTTTGTCCATTCGCTTGCGTTTAATAATCATGGGGTAGAAGTGAAAAGTAGAATTTTAAATCATTTCGGAAGTATTTCCTACGGAATTTATATGTTTCACGCCATAGTTTTAAACGCTGTTGTATTTTTGTTTTTGAAACTGGAAATGCTCCAAAACCTTAATGAAACTTTAACCATAATTTTAATCCATCTGCTTACTTTCGTAGGCACATTATTCATAGCTCATTTGTCATACACATACTTTGAGCTTTACTTTTTAAAATTGAAAAATAAATTCAGAAAATAACCTTTGAAGTACGAAGTTCGAAATACGAATAACCCCTAACAATAACATTAAAAATGACTTTAATTAAATCTATATCAGGAATCCGTGGAACCATTGGCGGTACTCAAGGCGAAAACTTAACTCCAATTGATGCCGTGAAATATGCCGCAGCCTATGGAACATGGGTGAAACAACAACGCAACAAAGAGAACTATAAAGTTGTTGTGGGCCGTGATGCACGTATTTCTGGCGAAATGATCCAGCAATTGGTTATGAATACATTGGTTGGAATGGGCATTACTGTAATAGATTTAAACCTTTCCACAACCCCAACGGTTGAAGTTGCGGTTGCATTGGAACACGCTGATGGCGGAATAATTCTTACGGCAAGCCACAATCCCAAACAATGGAACGCCCTAAAATTGCTAAATAATAAAGGCGAGTTTTTAAATGCGGAAGCTGGACAGCAAATTCTCGACATAGCCGAAAACGGAAACATTGAATTCGCTGAAGTGGATAATTTGGGTGAAATCCATAAAAATGATGCTTACATAGATTTGCACATAGATGAAATTCTGAATCTGCCATTAGTGAAAGCTGATGCCATAAAACGTTGCAAGTTTAAAGTGGTTGTTGATGCAGTGAATTCTACGGGAGGTATTGCGGTGCCTTTGCTTTTGGAAGCATTGGGCGTTGAACCCGTAAAATTACATTGCACGCCAAACGGACAATTTCCACACAACCCAGAACCGTTGAAAGAACATTTGGGCGATTTGATGGAAAGTGTTGTGAAAAACCACGCCGATTTTGGAATTGTGGTTGATCCCGATGTGGACAGGCTTGCCTTTGTAGATGAAAAAGGCGAAATGTTTGGCGAGGAATATACTTTGGTTGCAGTTGCTGATTATGTTTTGCAAAACACGCCCGGAAATACGGTGAGCAATATGTCATCTTCCCGGGCTTTGCGCGATGTTACCGAAAAGCACGGCGGAACCTATACCGCAAGCGCCGTGGGTGAAGTGAATGTGGTTGAAAAAATGAAGGAAACCAATGCGGTAATCGGCGGCGAAGGAAACGGTGGAATCATTTACCCGGAGTTGCATTACGGTCGCGATAGTCTGGTGGGAATTGCTTTGTTTTTGAGCTTTTTGGCCGAGGAAAGAATTG
>Ga0116152_10003058_pt1 | contig 13482 bp, 13 predicted proteins | sample AD_UKC119_MetaG_FD_89894 | JGI IMG/M metagenome (GOLD analysis project Ga0116152, IMG submission 89894) | Active sludge microbial communities of municipal wastewater-treating anaerobic digesters from Hong Kong - AD_UKC119_MetaG | ecosystem: Engineered > Bioreactor > Anaerobic > Digestate...
AATTAAAATGATCTTTTATCAACTATAGAATGATAATCGGTCAGAAAATTGATTCATCTGATAAATATTAATAATGTCTTACTTTTTTTATACTTAATTTCAAAACTATTTTACACTATCTATTATTACACAAAAAGGATATATTTTCAATATATTGACATATTTCGAGATAATATTGTTAAAAAAAGCTTCCCATACTACAATTTTGTCTTTATCATTATTTTTAGTAGTAATTTTCAAATTATAATACTTTAGATTTTTTATATTTTTTAATTGCTTCAATAATGTATTGTTCAATATATTTTTTATCTCTTTTTAAAAGTTCCGGTGGTAATACTGATTCAATATTGTTTTTATTAAATGATATTTGCTCATGTTGATTACCTTTTTCTTCTGATAATATTTTTTCTAATTTATCAAATGTAACTTTATCTTTTAAAAACATATTTCTAATTCTTATTGATTGAGCTCTACTTGGAGTTGCATCTACATATCCTATTACATAATAAAGTAAATTTTGCTCATAAATATTTAAATATGATAATTCTACTGCCGTAGTTAATCCTAACTTTAATGTATTATGTTTATCATATATAAATGAATTGTCTACTAGTTGTAATAATTCAGGTATTAAATAAGTTAATCTAATAAATCTTCTTACTTGTTCTCTAGAATCTCCAAGTACCTTTCCTATATAATCAGTCGACTTTAACTTGTGCCCATCTTGAGTACAAGTTTGTTTTTTTTACCTTGGTGTTTGATTCATCTAATTTCATTTTATATGCGAATGCTTTTTCACTAGGAAATATCTTTTCTCTATAAATATTAGAATCAACCATTTTAATAATTGCTTCTTCATCTGATAATTCTTCTACATAACAATAAGCTTCTTTTATTTCATTTAGTTCTAATGCAAGTTTTCTTCGGTGTCCTGATATAAGTGCATATATTCCATCTTCCCTTGGTCTAACTAGAAGTGGTTCTAATAATCCATTTTCTTTTATACTATTTTTTAATTCATTAAATGAATCGTTTTGTAAAACTTTAAATGGATGATTTTCAAACGGAACTATATCACATAATTTTAATTTAACTATTTTCATTATTTTTCTCTCCTTCTTTAAATTCATATTGAAGTTTCCATTCAATATATTCTTCATATGTTATTTCATGGTTTAATCTTCTTTCTTTTATTTCTTTCCATTCATTAATAAATTTATTTATCTTTTCATTCTTTGTAGATGGATAATATGAATCAATGTTTAATTCAATATTCATTCTAGGATACATTTCATCCATCCATAACAATTGATAGATTATATCTTCTATTTTTCTAAAATTATATTTTTCTAAACATCTAACATTAACATTAAATATTCTAGCTAGTTCTTCTAGTCTTTCTTGTTTAGGAATTCTATTCCCCCTTTCATATCTGGTCATACTTCTTCTTTTACATTCTCCAGTCAAACCTAATTTACTTGATACTTCATCTTGAGTCATTCTTCTAAGTTGTCTTACATAAGATATCCTTGCTCCTTGAGATAAGTTTTCAAGTTCAGGTTTTAAATAAGTATATTTCATAATTAATCTCCTTTCTTTTATATATATAAAAAGAACTAAGTTTGACCTTAGCTCTATTTTATAATAATTAATCATAAATAATCTTTTGCAATTACTTATCGCAATTTAAAATCACAAAAATCTTGTCGCAAAAAACAGTGTTTTTTATAGAAAAAGACCAGAATTTCAAATTTCTAGTCTCCTTTTTTAAAATTTATTACATAAATTGTATTTTTATATAAATTCTAATATAATTATTAATTTTGTTTCTACCTTTATTTATAAAGGTTAATTAGTACTTAAGTACGGACTATTTGTTCACCTTGTTACGGATTTGCGATTGTGCTGCATTGTTGTGCGGTAGGATAATTAATCATTATATTGATTTTTGACTAGTAACCCTTGCCTTTCTAATAATAGTATATCATAACTTTCTTAAAACAAATAATTTTTTCCAAAAAAAAAGACAGGAAAATAATTCCTGTTTTTTTACATATTTTAAATATAAATATCAAGTGCTAATGGTTTTGATTTTCTAATATATTTTATTTCTTCTATTTCATTTTTAAATTCTTTTATATCATCGGTAGTAATCATAAGTCTACATAATAGTACATTACTTTCATTGCTTGATTGATTATTTACATTATTTTCTAATCTTCTTATTTCATCAATAAAATTCAACTTCCATACATAATGATCTTTATAAACCACTATTTCATTTATTAGAGAATCAATCAAATCTTCACTTATAATATTTCTTTTATAATCTAAAATCCTATTTATGCTACTTTTTATATCAGCTATTTTATCTTCTAATAACTCTTTTGGAATTCCTCTTTTTAATTCAAGTTCACTAATTTTGTTATTTATATATATTAAAGCAGATTCAAATTCTTTTTTCATTTTAATATATTCTTCTTTACTAATTAATTCATTCAAATACATATCTAATAATTTACTAATTTTTTCACTAATATTAGTTTTTCTTTTTAAATTATAGTTTATTTCTTCATCATATATATCATTATTATTATCTTTTATAGTTTCATCTATTAATTGATTTGCCATATCTACTATTTTTTCTTTTTCATTCCAAATTAAATTAAAAATAACTTTTGACATAACTTGTAACTTCCATTCCTGAACTATTTGCATATCACAACATCCATCAGTTTCTAAACCTCTTTTTAATCTACTTCTAACTGAACCATCATTCTTTTGTTTATAACATTGATAACAATAAGTTAGTTTTCCCGGAATTTTTTCATGATACTTTCTTTTATTAAATGATGCCCCACATTCACATTTTAATTTTTTCGTCCAAATATTTCTAGGCGTTCCATGACCAAAATTTCTTTTTCCCTCCAAAATTTTAGTACGATTTTTAATTATTTTCTGCACTTCTTCAAAATCTTTTTTTGATATTAAAGGTTTATGTTTTCCTTCTTTATATATTTTTTCTACTTGACCTTTATTTTTTTTAGGTTTTTGCTCTAAATAATCCGGAATATAATATTTTCTATATTCTATTGTTCCACAATAGAAAGAATTTTGTAATAATCTAGTTATGCAGCCAGCATTCCATTTTTTTAATCCAGTAGCTGTTAAATAACCTCTTTTCTCTAATTCATATTTGATCATTGTTGAACCTTGCCCTTGTAAAAATAAAGAAAAGATTAATCTAACAATTTTTGCTTGTTCTTCGTTAACAATCATTTCTTTACCTACTTTATCATATCCTAGAATATTGCCACTTCCATATATAACACCATTTTGAAATGATATTTTTTGTCCTGCTTTTACTCTTTGAGAAGTTTTCTTACTTTCATTTTGAGCAAGGGTTGCCATAATTGTTAATTTTAATTCTCCGTCATCATCATTATAAGTCCAAATATTATCTTCTGTAAAATATACTTCTACTCCTAGTTTTTTTAAAGATCTAGTTTCTTGTAATGTATCTACAGTATTTCTAGCAAATCTTGATACCTCACGAGTTATTATTAAGTCAAAGCATCCATTTTTTGCATCTTCCATCATTCTTTGAAAATTCTTTCTTTTTCTAATTGAAGTTCCTGTTATTCCTTCATCAATATATCTTCCATATAAATTCCAATTAGGATGTTTTTCTAATATATTATCATAATATTGAACTTGATTTTCTAATGCAGATAATTGGGCTTCGTGTTCAGTAGATACTCTTGCATATATAGCAACAGTTCTAGGTTTTATATATTTGTTTATTAATATTTTATATGTCTGAATAGTATTATATTTTAAATTAGTTTTACAATAATTATCTAACCAGTAATCTAGATAATCGCTATAAGACATATTACAATCTTTAAAAGGTGCACCAGCAGTATTATATTCTTTGATTGCTATTGTTCCAGCCTCGTAGGCTTCATTCTTTGTTTTAAACCCTGATTTACTTAACCACTTTCTTTGTCCATCTATCCTTGCTATTTCTACCCTATATTCAAAGTGTTCTCTTCTTCTTCTAATGTTTATTTTTCCCATACTAACCCTCTATTATTTCTATTACTATTTTTTTGATGTTATTTAAATTAGATAAATCATTACCTTCATTTTTAATCAAGAACTTTTCTAGAGTGGATTTTAGTATTTTTAAACTCCCAAGTTTAATTGCCGGTAAATATCCTTTATTAATTAAATCATAAATGTAATTAGGTGATGAATGAAGAATTGAAGCAACTTCTTGAACTGTATATATTAGTCTATCATTATTCATCAGACTCTCTCCCAATCATTTCATCGATTATTCTTTGCATTTCTGCTTGCTCCTCTGGTGTGGCTTTTTGTGATTGACATAAACTAGGATCTTCCATCCACTTAGGAATAGATGATTTTCTCTTATTATCATTTTTATATTTATTTTTATTATTATGTCCTGCTATATAACCTACTTCATTTTGGTTATTTGGACTATAACTGCTAGCATATTTATCCCATATCTTATCGGTTAAATATATTACTCTTTTTGATTTAGTATTAGTTTCTTTATCATATAAACATTTTATAAATCCAATATCTTTTAATTTTTTAATATGCTTGGATACAGTATCTTCTCTTATCCCATACATATTGGCTAACCTCTTATTTGTTATCCAAGACTTACCCTCTTTTTTACATAATGCGGTGATTCTTTCTGCAATCAATTTTTCTTCACTAGTCAAATCTTTGGTTTTATAGATATAACTAGGAATAATTGCGTATATCGTTATATAATCTTCATCTTTCATAGTTTTTCCTCCTTGTTATAAAAGATTTGAACTAAGGCCTTTGTTCACTTACATTATCTTCTATTTTTGATATAGAAACCATGCAAAAAAAATCACTATTATCTACAAATTTATTACTAACTTAATCCGAAAATACTCCGAAAAAAAACATACTCTTTTTAGAATATGTTTTTAAGCTATTTCCAAATTTGATTATTATTTGTATTTTTTATATCATTATAAATTTCTAATAAATACTTTCCATCTATATCTATTAAAGGCTCATACATAAACGAATTACAATGAATAAATTCTGGTGTAGATATTTGAACTCTTTCAATTAATTCTAAAATTATAGGATCTAATTCTTCTTTATACTTATCTTTTAATTGGGATAACTGATTTGTTTCTATATTTTCAATTAATTTAAAATTATCTCCGATTATTTTTTCTTCTATTTTTAATCTACATGCAATTGATAATATAGTCTTTGGAATAATATCATATTGATTACTTAAATTTACATCATCAGCAAGTTTGTAAATAAGATTTAAATAATTATCTGCACCGTTTCCACTGAATTTAATTTCCGGAAAAAATTTTTTTATATCTGAAATTATTATATTTTTTGTACTTTCTTTATAATGTAAGCAATTATCTAATAAGTTTGTATCCTCCTTAAGCATAGTTTTTATTTCTCTTAAATATGGAATTGCATAAATAAATTGATTAACATTATTTATATCAAATACTTTTTCAATATCATTATTCAGTTTTCTATTTTCCTCTACGTATACTTTACCTTCATTTGAGTATGCGGATAATCTTTCCAATTCAGGAATTCTTCTTTCTAATGTTCTATAGAACTCATAATTATGAGTTAATATAATGATTGAAACTTTATCTTTAACTAAGTCATCAACATATTCTATAAAAGCATGCCTATTGGAATAATCAAATGTTTCAACCAAATCATCTAAAACCAAAATAGGATTATTACTTTTATTAGCTTCGTATTCAACAATAAAACTAATAATATTTAAAGCAGTCTTTTCCCCAGAGGATAATATCTTTCTTAAATCTGATTCCGACATATTTTTATTCTTATTTCTATTATGCTTAAATGATAATATTGGAACACTTTCTCCTAAAACTGACTCAACTTTATTTGAAATTGAAATATCAAATATGGGATTAAATCTATTTTTGTATATCTTTATGGCATTTTCAAAATCACTTTGTTTTTCTTTAGCATCAACGATTAATTTGGAATATTCATTTTTAGTTTCTTTTATTATTTTTTCAAATTCATCGATTTCAAAATTTTGTTGTTTTAATGCTATTGCAACAATGTTTCTTTTCCCTAAAGCAAGTTGGTTAACTAGCAATGGATCTTCATTAAATTGTTTTTGAAGTTTTTTAGCCTCTGCTGAAGTTCCCATTGATTTAACTAATTCACTATTAGCAGCTAAAACACTTGAATCTGAAGAAATATTTCTAATCGCTTCTTTAAAAACGACATCGATTTCATCATATTTAAAATACTTCTCATCTTTAAGAACAATACCGCGCTTTTTTTCTTCGCTTAAATAATTGTTCTTTTTCACTTCTTGAAGAAATGAAATGCAATTACTATCATTAAAGTTTTCATCGAATAGTTCTTCATTCAGTCTCTTATTAAATATATTTGCGTAATTTGTTGCAGATTCTTTAAAACCATCATTGTCTATTGGATCATATGCCTTTTGAAATAAATTCCTTAAATTTATTTTTGATATGTCTAAATCATCTACATTTTTTATATCGGCTAGAAGTTTTTCTAAATCATTAATATTTAAACTATCAATAGATTTATTAGTTAACATATTTACAGAATTCTCTACATTTAATCCTGCATTTTTTAGTTTTGATTTTAGACTATCATTTATTTTTTCGATTGATTTACTCATCAACAAATTTAACGATTCTTTTCTATCATTATCAATTGTTAGCAATCTTAATTCTTGATTATAGTTTGATAGTTCTATATTTCCTTTTTCATATAATTCTCTTGAAAATACAATAAATCTATTTTGAAAATTATTAGATTCAACAATTCCACCTTCCATAATAAAATCAATTTTTATTGATGAAGGAATATCAGTGAGTCTATCTTTTATGTCATCAATATTTCCTCGTGATAAATTATTTAGTGTTCTAGAAAAAGAAGTTTTAAATGTTCCATTTCTTGAATATATAAGTGATTGATATAACACTTTATCCCCATTATAATTTATACTTAAACTTTTTATACCATATGCATTTTCCATCTCTTTAAACTTTACTTTTATCATACTATCAACTCCTTCAACGTAAAAAACAGCACCCATCTTAAAAAATGAAATACTGCTTTATCATCTATTTAATTATATCATATATTTTTGCTTTCTAATGTTATAATCTGATTTTTTGAAATATAATTAATAAAATATGATTTCAACTCATCATCAGTTCTTTTTTCGTTATCTAAATTAAGTTGTAGCCCCATTTTTATATAGGCACTTTTCTTTGATTCATAATATTTGTCTTTATATAGCATTAATTCATCCATTAAAACTTCATCTGTATATTCTGAAGGATTCATAAATTCAAAATTTTTTAATATAAATTTTTCAACTTCATCAAGGTTTTTAAAAGAATCTCTAATTCGATAAAGCAAGTTTTCACATAGTGATATTTCTTTTTCATACATTTTCTTAGAATATACTTTAAATGCAACATCATAATCTAAATTTCTTCCCCATTTATCAAAAGATTCAATTTTATAATTTGGATCTTCTAAAAAAATAATATTTAATTCTTCATCAATACTATATTTTAAAAACTTTTGATAACAAATATGATTAAAATAATTTTCTTGCATTAAATCTAGCAAATTTCGAAATTCTTTTCTCAGGTAGTTAAAATCATATTTTTTTATCATGCTTGAGGACAATGTTTTAGTTATTTCTAGCTTATTAACTTGAAGTTTTCCTTTTTCATCTAATACTATCATTTGATACCTCCTTAACAAAAAAAGAGGATAAAAAACCAAAGGTTAATTATCCTCTTTAATATCAATAACATAAATTAAACATGTTTTTCGTTGTTTCATAGTATCACTCCAAACAAATTAATTGTTTTATATAATATCACTTTTTGAAAATAAATCAATAGTTTTACAAAAAATAGATATTATATTTAAAATTGAAGTGGTAAATCTTGTATTAGTGGAATTTTTAAACAATTAGTATAATCCTCAAATTTATATACTGTATCAGTTTCCATCTTACTTGTTACTTTTACATATATATTATAAGTGGTTTGTATTGTAGAATGTCCTAGTCTTTTAGATACTGCTTTAATATCAGCCCCTCTTTCTATTAATCTAGTGGCATGAGTATCTCTAAAGTCGTGAAATCTACACGGTATTTTTAATTCATAATTTATTATTTTAAAAGCATGTCTTACTGTTTCAGTTCCTCTAAAATGTCCATTAGGTTTAACAAATACTAAATCAGCTTCTTTTAAATCTAATTCTAGTTCTGATTTAGCATCTAAAATCTTTATTTCAAATCTATGAGTATATTCATTTATAACTTTTTTTTCATAATGTTTCAAATAAGAATCTCCATAAAATTTTTTGTTTTCTGATTGCATTTTTTTATATTCTTTTAATGCTTTAACTAATGTATCTCCAATAGATATAGTTCGTCTAGATTGCGGATTTTTACAAGAACCATAAAACCAAGTTTCAACTGAATGGCCTTTAGCTATTGTATATTTTTTAGGTTTACCAAATTGATTTTTTTTAATTACATTCTTATTTATAGTTAAAGTCTTATTTTCAAAATCTATACAATCCTAAGTTAAACCAAATACTTCTGATACTCTCATTCCAGTATAATATGCTGTTATTAATTAATAATAGACATAAGGTACATCTTTAAATCTTTCTAGTATTCTCTCAATTTCTTCACCCGTAAATATGTGTGCTGGGTCACCTGATACAACTTCATATTTTGGAATATGTACTCTTTCAGCTGGATTATCATTAATAAAATTAACTGTATAATAAGCATATTTTAAAGATCCTTTAATTGTTTTTAATATTCCTTTTAAATACCATTTAGATAAATTTTTTTCTAAGTATAATCCATTTATAAACTCTTGTATCAACTGTGTATTTATTTGCGATAAACTATAATATCCTAATCTTGGTTTTAGATAATTCTTTATAATATTTAAATATGTAATTATTGTTGAATATTTTAAATTAAAATTACAATATGTATCAACCCAGTAATCTAAGTAATCACTATAAGATAGTTCCTTATTTTTCTGAACCTTACCTATCTTATAAAAATCATTATATGCAAATGCTCCTTCTTTTAAAGCTTCTGCCTTTGTTTCATATCCTGATTTAGTAATCCATTTCCTTGTCCCATCAATACTCGATGTTTCAAATCGGTATTCATATACTTTGCCACGTTTTCTTACACTTACCATTTTTTTAATCTCCCTTTCTTGGTAAACAAAAAATGCCATCATAATTGATGACATTTATACACTTAGTGTCCACTTTTAATAATAAGTATTACATGACATTTTTAGTTCGATTGTCCACATATTTTAATTTACGTGGACAAAATGTGGACAAATCGCATTTTTAGGCTTTTTTTGTGTTGACAAAATCCTCACAAACCATTATAAATACTACTATTTACCACAACATTGTTTATATTTCTTACCACTTCCACATGGGCATGGTTCATTACGGCCTATTTTTTTTGAAGTTTTAGGTTGTTTTTTAGAACTCTTATCTTCATTTGTTACTTCAGCTTTAGCAACTTGTTTTCTTTCAACATTTTGTCTTATTTCTGCTTTAATTAAATATAAAGTTGTTTGTTTATCAATATTAATTAATAAATCTTCAAATAATTCAAATCCTTCATTTGTATAAGCGCGTAAAGGATCTTCATTAGCATATCCTCTTAAATAAATACCTTCTCTTAATATAGACATAGTATTAATATGTTCCATCCAATAAGTATCTATTACTCTTAATGAGATTGCTTTTTCAAATTCATTCTTTAATTCATCTGGAATATCTTTGATTTTTTCGTCGTATTCTTTAGTCAATCTAGAAACAATAATATTAACTACCTCTTCAGGTTTTATTTTTTCTAAATCTTTTTTATTGATTGCTTTCTTTAATAAATTACCATTAACAACTTCTAATATTTCATCTAAGTCATTACTTGTTAATTCATTTTCAGGAGCAATATGTGAAAATACTAAATCATAGATATAATTATCAAATGATTCAATTACAGTTTCATGAATTGATTCATTATTTAATATATTATTACGTTTTTCATATATCTTTTCTCTTTGTTGATTAATAACATCATCATATTGAAGTAAGTTTTTACGCATATCATAGTTTGCACCTTCAACACGTTTTTGTGCTTGTTCAATTGATGAAGATATCATTTTATGTCTAATTGCCATATCATCATTAAATCCTAATGATTGCAATAAACCTTTTGCTCTATCTGTACCAAATCTAACCATTAAATCATCTTCAAAAGATACATAGAATTGTGAGAATCCTGGATCACCTTGACGTCCTGAACGTCCTCTTAATTGGTTATCTATACGTCTTGATTCATGTCTTTCAGTACCTAATACTGCAAGTCCACCTAATTCTCTTACGCCTTCACCTAATTTAATATCGGCTCCACGTCCAGCCATATTAGTTGCAATTGTAACTGCACCTTTTTGACCAGCTTGCATAATTAATTCACTTTCACGTTGATGATTCTTAGCATTTAATACTTCATGAGGAATATGTTCTTTCTTTAGTAATGAACTTAAAAGTTCACTTGTTTCTACAGCAACTGTACCAATTAAAACTGGTTGTCCTTCTTCATGACGTTTCTTAATTTCTTTTACTATTGCCTTATATTTACCTTGTTGAGTAGAATATATTAAATCACCATAATCTATTCTTGCTACAGGTTTATTTGTTGGAATACTAATAACATACATATTATAAATATCTCTGAATTCTTCTGCTTCTGTTTTAGCAGTACCTGTCATACCAGATATTTTTTTATACATTCTAAATAAATTTTGGAATGTAATAGTTGCTAAAGTTTTAGTTTCTTTTTGAATTTCAACTCCTTCTTTAGCTTCAATTGCTTGATGTAATCCATCTGAGTAAGCACGTCCATGCATTAAACGTCCTGTAAATGAATCTACTATTACTACTTTTCCATCTTCTACTACATAATCAAAATCTTTCTTCATAGCATAATTTGCTCTTAAAGCTTGATTAATATAATGAACTAAATTTGTATTATTAACATCAAATAAATTCCCTACTGAGAAAGTTTTTTCGGCTTTTTCAACACCTTTATTATCAAGTGTAACTGCTTTTAATTTTTCATCATATAGATATCCATCATTTTCTTTTAATGATTTTACAAATCTATCTGTTTCTTTATATAAATTTGCTGAGCTCATTGAACCACCAGAAATAATTAATGGTGTTCTTGCTTCATCTATTAATACTGAGTCAACTTCATCTATAATTACAAAGTTAAATGGTCTTTGGCATCTATCTTCAGCTTTAACAACCATGTTATCACGTAGATAATCAAAACCTATTTCATTATTTGTAGAATATAAGATATCACAATTATAGGCATCTTTCTTTTCCTTTGGAGTCATATCACGATAGTTTACTCCAACAGTAAGTCCTAAGAATCTATAAATGTTACCCATCCATTCTGAATCACGTCCAGCTAGATATTCATTTACTGTAATAATATGTACTCCTTCACCAGGTAGTGCATTTAAGTATGCTGGCAATGTTGAAGTTAAGGTTTTACCTTCACCAGTACGCATCTCTGCAATATTACCATAATGAATTGCTAAACCACCTAAAATTTGTACATAGAATGGTTTTTCTTTATTAACTCTCCATGCTGCTTCTCTAACAGTGGCAAAGGCTTCAACTAAGATATCATCTAAAGTTTGCCCTTCACTTAGTCTTTTTCTAAACTCTTCAGTTTTTGCTTGTAATTTTTTATCACTTAATTTAGAATATTCATCTTCTAAAGCTATAACTTTATCAGCTATTATTTTAAACTCTTCTAATTGTTTGTATTCATGATCAAAAATTTTTCTAAAAAATTTCATCATATCATTCCTTTCATGTTACTATTCTATTTTATCAAAAATCTCTTTAAAATAAAAGGATTATTACAATTTTTTAATATTATTTCAAAAAAAAAATGATATATACATCAGTATATATCATTTAATAATTTATTTAGTATCTATTATACCATAATCTCCAGCTTTTCTCTTGTATACAACACTGATATTATCAGTCTTTGCATTCTTGAAAATATAGAAATCATGATCTAATAATTCCATTTGAAGAACAGCTTCTTCTTCACTCATTGGTTTAGTATCTAATTGTTTTCTTTTAACAATTGTACTCTTGTTTTCTTCAATAGGAGTTTCTGCAATATCGAAAGTAAAATCTTCGAATACAGGTTTAATTTTTTTACCTTGCATTTTAGTCTTATTTTTTCTTATTTGTCTTTCTAATTTGTCTGAAACTAAATCTATTGATGCATATAAATCTTTATGGCTTTCTTCACTTCTTAAAATTGTTTTGTTGGCTGGTATTGTGACTTCTACTATTTGACTATTATCTCTTATACGAATAACAACTGTCGCTGTTATATCCTCTGGCGCATTAAAGTGTTTTTCTAGTCTTCCTATTTTTTCTTCAATATAATTTTTAATTGAATCTGTAACTTCTACTCTTTGACCTCTAATAATAAACTTCATATTATCTTCCCTCCAATTTTCAATTAACAATTTGTAAAATATCTAGTTTGTAACTATTGTAATATAGTAGTCCATTGGTACACCAACTCTCCATAAATATTTACAAGTTTATTATAGCACATTAATTTCAAAAAAAAAACCACTTTATACTAAAGCAGTTTTTGTTTCTACTATGTTTTTAGCTTGTAAGCCTTTAGCTGTATGAACTAATTCAAATTCTACAAATTGTCCTTCAACTAATGTTTTATAACCATCTGAAAGGATAGCTGAATAATGAATGAAAATATCTTCACCATTTTCATATTCTATAAAACCATATCCTTTAGCATTGTTAAACCATTTAACTTTCCCTTTTATCATCATAAATCTCCCTTCTAGTAATTTCTCTTACATTATTAATATAATTGATTTGGGTGCCCCTTTTCAAGAAAATCAAATCTACAAATTTCGACATTTTTTTTAGGAGCAAATAAATTATATTATTTTTAAATAAATCGAATAAAATACTATGTCTAAAATTGTCGAATTTTGGCATAAAATTTAAAATGATATTCTTTCCGAGGGTATTTTTTAATTTTAAACATTAAAAATGTATTTCTATTCATGCACAGCCTTTTATCATCAAATGAACTGATAAAAATATCATAGAGGTGCTGTATGAGTAGTAAAATATTTGCCGATAAGATGATGATATTTTTAAAGAAATATAAGAATTATTCACATAGAGATGAATTATTAGCGCATTATGGTCTTGAAACAATATATATTTTTATTACTAAAATGTTTATTA
>Ga0116152_10003059_pt1 | contig 13482 bp, 9 predicted proteins | sample AD_UKC119_MetaG_FD_89894 | JGI IMG/M metagenome (GOLD analysis project Ga0116152, IMG submission 89894) | Active sludge microbial communities of municipal wastewater-treating anaerobic digesters from Hong Kong - AD_UKC119_MetaG | ecosystem: Engineered > Bioreactor > Anaerobic > Digestate...
CGATTACGATCTTTCGGACGTGATGTTCGTGACCACGGCGAACTCGCTCAACATGCCGCAGCCCCTGATGGACCGGATGGAGATCATCCGCATTGCGGGGTACACGGAAGATGAGAAGGTCGAGATCACCAAGCGTCACCTGATCCCTCAGGTGCGCGAGGATCATGGCCTGCAGGCCGGCGAGTTCATCGTCACCGATGCGGCGATCCGCGATCTTGTCCGTTACTACACCCGTGAAGCCGGTGTCCGCAGCCTGAAGCGCGAGATTGCCCGTCTTGCCCGCAAGGCCGTGCGCAAGCTGGCCGAACAGGGCGAGGGTGCAACCCTGACCGTGACGCCGGAAAACCTCGCTGACTTTGCCGGTGTGCGGAAGTTCCGCTACGGCCTTGCCGATGAAACCGACCAGGTGGGCGCCGTCACCGGCCTTGCCTGGACCGAGACCGGCGGCGACCTCCTCACCATCGAGGCGGTCAAGATGCCCGGCCGCGGCAACATGAAGGTCACCGGCAACCTCCGCGACGTGATGAAGGAATCGATCCAGGCGGCGAACTCGCTCGTCCGTGCCCGGTCGGTGCAGTTCGGCATCAAGCCGACGGTCTTCAACACGACGGACATCCACGTTCACGTGCCGGATGGCGCAACGCCGAAGGACGGTCCGTCCGCCGGTGCGGCCATGACCACGGCGATCGTCTCGCTGCTCACCGGCATCCCGGTGGACCGCGAAGTGGCGATGACCGGCGAGATCAGCCTGCGCGGTCGCGTGCTGCCGATCGGCGGCCTCAAGGAGAAGCTCCTTGCCGCGCTTCGCGGCGGCATCAAGACTGTCCTTATCCCGGAAGAGAACGAGAAGGACCTCGAGGACATTCCGGACAATGTGAAGACGGGTCTCCGCATCGTGCCGGTCTCCGACATCGACGAGGTGCTGGAGATCGCCCTGACCGGGCCGCTGGCACCGATCGAATGGTCGGAAGCCGATGAAGCCGCCCTGCATGCGAGCCTCTCGGGGCAGGGCAGCGGCGAGGCCGGAGACCAGCCGCGCACGCACTGATCGTCAATCCCGATCCCAAATCGCAGACGGCCGCTCCATCTGGGGCGGCCGTCTTGCTTTTTGCCCCAAGGCCCGGCATGAACGCGCGCGGATGGGCGGTTAGCTCAGTTGGTAGAGCATCTCGTTTACACCGAGAGGGTCAGCGGTTCGAGCCCGTTACCGCCCACCATTCACCCCTCAGGAATACCTAGTCCGATCGGGCTGCTGTCTCCGCCGGCTCGCGCGGTGGCGGGTCCGGCCCTGCGTCGAGCTCGTCTTCGAGCGCAAGCTCCGGCCGGTGCCCGTACAGGCGGTAGAACATCTTGATCCAGAACGGCGAGAACAGGGTTGTGTAGGCGATCACCAGAACCAGGGCCGCATAGGACGTCGGGTCGAGGATGCCCGTCGTCCGGCCAAGCTCCGCGAAGATCAGGCCCACCTCGCCGCGCGGCACCATCGACATGCCGACTGCCGTCCGCATCAGCCAGTGCTCGGTCATCAGGATGTAGCCGCCGGCAATCTTGCCGATGATCGCCAGCGCTGCGAGGCTGAGCGAGAAGGCCCAGATATAGGGCGAGCTCCAGTCGATCGCGCGCAGGTCCAGCGACAGGCCGACGACGACGAAGAAGATCGGCGTGAACAGCTGCACGATCGGCTTCATGTCCCGCTGCACTTCCTCGGAAAACTCGTGGTCCTGCGCCAGCGCCGCCCCGAAGGGGAGGAAGAAACGCCGCGACAGCGCCAGCCCGGCGGCAAAGCCGCCCAGAAGTTCCGGCGCGCCAACGGCGTGCGCGATCCATGCGAAGATCAGTACGAGGGAAATGATCGTTGTGGCAACAAGGCCCGGCGTCTGTGCCCGGTTCTTGTAGCGGCTGATCATGAAGGCCAGCAGCTTTGCGGCAATCGGCGCAATGACGAAAAAGACGCTGATCAAGGCGCTCACCCGCGCCACATTGGTCAGACTGACATGGCCGGACTTCGAAAAGTCATACAGCATGGCCAGCAACAGCACGCCCAGTACATCGTCGAGCACCGCGGCGCCGAGGACGATCTCGCCCTCCTTGCTGTTCTGCCGCCCGACATCCTGCAGGATGCGCACGGTGATGCCGATGCTCGTCGCCGTCAGCGTGCCGCCGACGAAAAGAGCCACCAGAAGTGCCTGGTGGAAGACGTAATAGCTGAGCGCAAACGCCATGACGAACGGGAAGATGAAACCGCTGACGGCAACCGCGGCCGAGCGCGTGCCAGCATGCAGCAGCCGGCCGAGATCGGATTCGCTGCCGGCTTCGAACAGGAGGAGGATGATGCCGATTTCGGCGAGCAGCCGGATAATCTCGTTCGGTTCGAGGATGCCGAGCAGGCTCGGGCCGAGAATGAGGCCGGCGGCCAGTTCCCCGATGACGGACGGCGCACCCAGCCGCACGGCAACTTCCGCGCACACCCGCGCCGCAATCAGAATGAGGGCGATCTGGAAGAAGAACTCCGCTGGATGCACAAATACGCCCTCTGCCCGGCAGGTGAGAAGCACGCATCGCATGCCCCTGTCTGCATTGATGCGGGCCGGATTGTTGCATGCCCTGCCGCAAGCCGGTGTTCAGCCCATGCCTGTTGTCCGGAAGAATGGTGCGGAGTTCAACCGGAATCGCGGGCTTTTTTGCCGCGCCCCGGCCTTGGCAGGCCTGTCCGTGCAGGATTGACCGCAGAGCGCGCAGGAATTGACGGCGCTGTCTGCCGCTGCAGCCGCCGGCCCTGCTGCTCGAGGCCCGGCATTCGACCGGCCCGCCCGCCTACAGTTTCCCCGTTGACTGGCGAGCGCCATCCCATTACATCCGCGCCTTCCGATCCCGTGCCCAGATGGCGGAATTGGTAGACGCGCACGGTTCAGGTCCGTGTGCCGCAAGGCGTGGAGGTTCGAGTCCTCTTCTGCACCAATTCCTGCAGCAGGCCGCTCTTCGGGGCGGCTTTTGTTTTTGCGGGAAGGGGGATGGTGGGCGGCGGGGCCCGGAGGCCGTCAGGACTGAATGACGATCAGGCCGATGGCAACGAGGCCGGCGCCGAGGGCGTAGCGCAGGGTGAGCGTCTCGCCGAGCCAGAACACCGCCATCAGCGGCACCATCACATAGGTCAGCGCCATGAAAGAGTAGGCGTAGGTCAGCGGGACGGAGCGCAGGACCTGCACCCAGAGCAGCGTCGCGGCGCCATAGATCGCCACGGCGCCGACAAAGCGCGGATCTGCGGCGAGCGAGGCAAAGGGCGCGCCGCTGGACTGCAGGCGGGCACCGGCCTGCTTGAACAGGATCTGCCCGCCGGCGATCAGCACCGGTGTGAAGATCAGGAGGCTGAGGGTCGACAGGCTGAGCCGTCCCATGATCAGGCCCTCTCGCGGAAGGCAGGCGAGCCCGGACGGCCGGAACGGCGTTCCTGCAGGGGCTCGGTGCCGAGCTGGACACGTTCGCCGCGCGCTGCCGGGATCGAGAGATAGTGGATGCGCTTCTGCTCGATGCGCGCGCGGGCGAGCGAGTCGAGGATCACGCCGGCAATGAAAGTCATCATCGCGGCGAGCAGCAGCGTCATGGAGAAGATCCAGGTCGGGTAGCGGGTGACAAGGCCGGTATCGAGATATTCGGCGAGCACCGGTACGGCAAAGGCGACGCAAGCCGCAAACAGGGCAAGGCTGATCATGCCGAAGAAGGCGAAGGGCTTCGTTTCCTTCATCAGGAGGCCCATCATCCGCATGATCCGCCAACCGTCGCGGAACGTGGAAAGCTTGCTGACCGAACCTTCGGCGCGGCGCCCGTAGTCGAACTCGATCTCCGAGACTGGCAGGCGCAGCATGGAGGCGTGTACGGACATTTCCGTTTCGATCTCGAATCCGGGCGACGAAGCCGGGAAACTCTTGGCATAGCGCCTGGAGAAGGCGCGGTAGCCGGACAGGATGTCCGAGAAATCGTTGCCGAACAGGGTGCGGTAGACGCGGTTGAACAGGCGGTTGCCGAAGGCGTGGCCGTTGCGCCCGGCATCCTGCCTCACATTGCGGCGTGTGCCGACGACCATGTCGCAACGGTCCTCGAGCAGCTTGCGAATGAGATCGGGGGCCGCCGACGGATCGTAGGTGCCGTCGCCGTCGGCCATCAGGTAAACATCGGCTTCGATATCGGCGAACATCTGGCGCACGACATTGCCCTTGCCCTGGCGGCGGGACGGAATGACAACGGCGCCGGCGCGTGCTGCCTCGCCGGATGTGTCGTCGCTGGAATTGTTGTCATAGACATAGATGCGCGCGCCCGGCAGCGCGGCGCGAAAGCCGGTCACCACGCCGGCAATGGACTTCTCTTCATTGTAGCAGGGCAGAAGCACCGCAATGCTCATACCCCTGACGTCTGCTTCCACCATCCGGAAATCCGCTGCGAATTCTCTCTCATTCTTAGCCATTCCTATACCCGCGCTTGGTTAAGGTTGCCTTTCCCCTCAACCGGCTCAGGTTTGCGATGTCAGAGGACTTCCCGATCAGCCGCGCCGCATGGCGCTGGGCGCTGGGCCTGGCCGGCCTCATCCTGGCGAGCGCTGTGGTCTGGAGCCTTGCCGATGGCCGTTTCGGTCATCCGGGCCCCGATGGCGACGACGTCATGCGGCTCGTCCAGATCCGTGACTTCCTGGCAGGGCAGGGCTGGTTCGACATGCACCAGTACCGTCTCGGGCCGGAGGGCGGCACGCTGATGCACTGGTCCCGCATTCCGGATGTTCCGATTCTCGCGCTCTATGCCGTATTCGACCTGTTCCTGTCGTCGGACACCGCGCTGATGTGGGCGATTTCCGTCTGGCCGCCGCTCAGCCTGCTGATCGTGCTGGCAGGGCTGATCCTTGGCGCGCGGCATCTCGGCAATGGCACCGTCCTCGTCTTCACCATGATCGTGGCGCTGCCCGTCTTCCTCGCGCACTTCCGGTTTCTCTCGGGATCCATCGACCACCACAACCTGCAGCTCGGCCTGCTGGCCGTGGCCATCGGGGCGAGCCTCGACCCGCTTCGGCGAGCGCCGCGGCTTGCGCTGTCCGGCATCATGCTCGGCCTTTCGGTCGCCATCGGCGCGGAGACCTATCCCTTTATCGGCGTTCTCTGCGCCTTCCATGCGCTGGACTGGGCGTGGACCGGCACGGCGGCCCGCAAGGGCACGGTGGCGTTCGGGCTCGCCTTTGCCGGTACCATAGCCGTCTCCTTCTTCGCCACGGTGGCGCCGTCGCAATGGGGCGCGGTGTATTGTGACACGTTGTCGATCGTCAGCCTGTGCGGCGGTGTGATCGGCGGGGCAGGGCTGGCGTTGGGGGCATATTTGCTGCCGGAGCGCAACCGCAATGCGCGCTTCGCCGTGCTGGCGGGGATCGCCCTTGTCTGCGCGATTCTTTTCGTTTTCGGGGCCCCGCAATGCCTCGAGAATCCGCTGGATGCGCTGCCGGAAGACGTGCGCACGCTCTGGCTCGGCAATGTCGTCGAGGCGCGGCCGCTGCTGGCGCCGGCGGAGGATCGCTGGCGGTTTGCCGCCTATGCGCTCGGCACATCGGTGGTCGGCCTTACCATTTCCCTGCTCGCCATCGCGAAGGGCCGGCAGGTGCGCGCCAATCTCCTGTTCGCGGCTCTGCTCGGCATCGCCGTCCTGCTGGTGCTGTACCAGATCCGCTTCTATGCCTTTGCGCACCTGATCGCCGTCCTGCCGACGGCGCTGTGGTGTGCGCACGTGTTTGCCGAGGGCCGGCAGGGGCGGGGCAGCCAGGTCGCCTATCTGCTGGCGCTGGCACTCTCGAACCCGATGCTGTGGATGATGCCCGCCCTGGCGCTGGAGCCCGTCGTGCCGCCTGAACCGGACGCCATGGCCGGATGTCTGACGCCTCAGATGGTCCGGCTGCTCAATGACGTGCCGCCCGGAACAATTGTTGCCGGTGCCAATCTTGGCGGACAGATCCTCGCCGATACGCCCCAGCGTGTCCTCAGCGGCAACTATCACCGGGATGCGGCGGGAATCGGCGACGCGCTGGCCGCTTTCAGCGCGCCGCCGTCCGAGGCAGGCACGCTGCTTCGGGAGGCCGGGGCAGACTATGTCCTCTATTGTCCGGGCGTACCGGAAGACAAGATCCTTTCGAAGCTTCACCCGGACGGCCTGCTGGCCGGGCTGGCCAACGGACAGGTGCCGGGCTGGCTGCAGCCGCTCGGCCCTGAAGCCGGCGAGGGCCGGCTCTACCGGCTGTCGCCGCGGGACTGATCCGGAAACGACACCGAAACCGGCTCCCGCAGCAGCATTTCACATCCAGCCACCCGAAGCGCCCGGAGCGGCTCTGCCGGCCACGTCCTAACAGCCGTCAATATCCTGTTAACCATTGGTGTACGAGACGTACCGAATAGATTTCGGGCCTGCGCGTCCCGTCCGGCGAATCTCCAATAAAACCAATGCAGATGAGTATTAAGAACGGACCGTACCGTTCATCTGCGAAGTCTCCCTTGCATTAAAGCCACGTTAACGGCATCTGCTGTAGAGGGGCTGTGTAAGAAGTGCACAGGCGCGCCGGGCGCTGGAGGCCGGCCGCTCTAGAAAGAGCTCGGGTACGACATGATTGGTAGCCTCCTCGGCATGCTGTCCACGGACATGGCGATTGACCTTGGGACAGCGAATACGCTGGTCTATGTGAAGGGACAGGGCGTCAAGCTCGATGAACCCTCGGTCGTGGCCTACATGACGCAGGGCGGGCGCAAGATCGTCTATGCCGTCGGCGAGCAGGCCAAGAACATGCTCGGCAAGACGCCGGTCAACATGGAGGCGATCCGCCCCATGCGCGACGGCGTGATCGCAGACTTCGAAGTCGCTGAGGAAATGATCAAGCACTTCATCCGGAAGGTTCACAACCGCCGGGCGTTCGTATCCCCTCTCATCATCATCTGCGTGCCCAGCTCCGCCACCAGCGTCGAGCGGCGCGCCATCCATCAGTCGGCCCTCGCGGCCGGTGCCCGTCAGGTCGAACTGATCGAGGAGCCCATGGCCGCTGCCATCGGCGCCGGCCTGCCGATCGACGATCCGGCCGGCTCCATGGTTGTCGATATCGGCGGCGGCACGTCGGAAGTCGCCGTGCTGTCGCTGGGCGGCATCGTCTATTCCCGTTCCGTCCGCGTCGGCGGTGACAAGATGGACCAGGCGATCGTCAATTATCTCCGCCGCGAGCAGAAGATCCTGATCGGCGAAATGTCGGCCGAACGGATCAAGAAGGAAATCGGCACGGCCCAGCCGCCTGAGAACGGCACCGGCATGTCGCTGACCGTCCGCGGGCGCGGCACCCTGGACGGCGTGCCGAAGGAAACCGAGATCAATGAGGCAATGATCGCCGACGCGCTCAGCGAACCGGTGAACGACATCATCGACGCCGTGAAGATCGCGCTCGAAGCGATGCCGCCGGAACTGGCCGCTGACATCGTGGATCGCGGCATCGTGCTGACGGGAGGCGGCGCCCTGCTGCGCAACCTCGACGCCGTCATCCGCGAGCAGGCCCAGCTGCCGGTCATGATCGCCGACGATCCGCTGAAATGCGTGGTCAATGGCTGCGGGCACGTGCTCGAGAACTTCACCAAGATGCGCAACGTGCTCTCGCCCGAAGTATGAGGACCTGACGCACTAAGGACAGGCAGAGGAATCTCCCGATGGCACGCTCCGGCCGGACAGGGCAAAGAGGCTCCCGGCGCTCGCCCAAGCGCCTCGTCCTCGGCGTGTTCATTTTCGCCTTTGCAGCCCTGATCATTGCGCAGTCCGCCCCGCAGATCCGCGGCGCCTTCGATCCCGTCCGCACCTCCGTCGGCGACCGTCTCGGCAGCGGCGAACGGATCAGCCTGTGGTCGCGCATTTCGGGGCAGGCCGCGAAGGACCGCCGCATCCACGAACTCGAGGCCGAGGTCCGCGACCTGTCGCGCTACAAGGCCGCCGCCATCTCCATGGCCGAGCGGCTTGAATCCTATGAAGAACTGCTCAACCTGATGGGCGAGCCGCCGCCGCGCGGCGTGACCGCGCGCATCACCTCCGAAAGCGAAGGCCCGTTTGCGCAGACGCTGCTCGCCAATGCGGGCCGCGCGCAGGGCGTCGAGCCGGGCTCGGTCGCCATGAATGAAGGCGGCCTTGTCGGCCGCGTCATCCAGCTCGGCGAGCATTCCTCGCGTATCCTGATGGTGACGGACTTCAACAGCCGCGTACCGGTGATCGGCGAAGTCAGCGGCGTGCACGCCATCCTGCATGGCGGCAACACCAATAGCGGCACGCTGACCGACATGCCGGAGCGCAGCGACTTTGTCGAAGGCGAACGCATCCTGACCTCGTCCGAAGGCGGCGCCTTCCCGCGCGGCCTGATCGTCGGCGAAGTGCGCAAGGCCAGCGGCGACTGGCGCGTGAAATATGCCATGAGCGAGGGCAGCGCGGGCTATGTCCAGCTGATCCCTCCGCCGGTCATCCCGGAACCGCTGCCAGCGCCGGACGTTCCCGCCGGTGATGAAACGAGTCCTGCCGCCAGTCCGACACAAGGGGCCCGGCAATAATGGCCGGCACGTTCGACTTTCGCCGCAAGCAGGGGCCGTGGTCGAAGTCCGGCCCCACCATCCGGCTCATCCTCGGCAGCACGCTGATCGCGGCCGTCGGCCTTTTCGGCCTGACCCGGAACGATATTTTCGGTCTCTCCTTTGCCTGGCCGCATGCCGCGCTCTGGGGCGCCGTGGGCTGGGGCAGGGTCGGCCTGTCGATCCGTCCGATGCTCGTGCTGATCGTGTTCGGCGTGATGCAGGACGTGATCTTCCACGCACCGTTCGGGTGCTTTGAAGTGGTGAACCTGCTCACTTATGCAGGCAGTACGGCCATTGCCAGCCAGTTCGACGTGATGAGCGAACCCCTGATCGCCATTACTTCATCGGTGCTGCTGTTTGCCGGTGCATTCCTCCTGCTCTGGCTGATGGCCTCGACGCTTGAGGACCACGCGGTCCGCATCCTGCCGCTGATCGCCGCCATGCTGACGACGGGCCTGCTCTACGCCCTCATCCACCGGGCCTTCGACCTCGGGCGCCGGCCCGGGGAAACACCGGGGCAGGCGGCATGAGCAAGAGCTACAATCCCGAACAGGAATTCTCCCGCCGTACACTGATGGCCGGCGTCGGCGGCGGCATCGTCTGGGCCGGCCTCGTTGCGCGCCTGTTCCAGCTGCAGATCCTCGAAGGCGAGAAATACGACGAGCTCGCCAATGAGAACCATATCAAGCTCGAACTCGCTCCGCCGCGGCGCGGACGCATTCTCGACCGTTTCGGCAAGCCGCTCGCCTCGCACCGCCGCGCGGGCCGCGTCACGGTCATCCCGGAACAGCTCAACGATCCCGCTGCCACGATTGCCAGCATCGGATCGCTGATCGACCTCTCGGACACGCAGGTCACCCGTGTGCTGGAAGACATCCAGCGAGCCCGCCGGCGCCGCGCCGCCTTCCTGCCGGTGATCGTTGCCAACGAGCTGACCTATGAGGACTTCGCCCGCATGAACGTCCATGCGGTGGAACTGCCGGGTGTTCAGGTGGAGATGGCGCTGACGCGCTCCTATCCGCGTGGCCGCGATTTCGCGCATGTGCTGGGCTATGTCGCGCGCGCCAGCCAGGATGACCTGCAGCGCCTGACCGAAGGCAAGACGGCTGACGAGGCCGAGACCATTGACCGGATGTTCCGCCATCCGGACATGCGCACCGGCCGCCAGGGCATGGAGCGCTTCGCCGAGGAATGGCTGCGCGGCAAGCCGGGCTTCCACAAGCTGGTCACCAATGCCGCCGGCCGCGTGATCGACCAGATTCCCGACGACCGCCTCGCGCCGGAACCCGGCAAGGACCTGTTCGTCACCATCGACATGGACCTGCAACGCGTCGCTATCGAGCGCTTCGAGGGCGAAAGCGGCGCGGCGGTCGTGCTGGACGTCGAGACCGGCGATGTCCTCGCCATGGTGTCGACGCCCGCCTTCGATCCCAATGATTTCGTCAACGGCATATCCGGCCATGACTATGCGCTGCTGCGCGACGATACGCGTGCCCCGCTGTATCCGCGCGCCCATGGCGGCGTCTATCCGCCGGGGTCAACCTTCAAGATCGTGGTTGCCACGGCCGCACTCGAAACCGGCGCGATCAAGCCGACTGACCGCGTGCACTGCAACGGCTACTATCATTTCGGCAACCGCACCTGGCACTGCTGGAAGCATGGCGGTCACGGATCGATGGACCTGCATAGCGGCATCAGGGGGTCCTGTGACGTCTACTTCTACGAAGTGGCCCGGCGTACGGGGGCGCAGGCGATCGCCGACACGGCGCGCAAGTTCGGTTTCGGTGAAGCCTGGTCGCTCGGCATGACCGGCGCGCGCGGCGGCCTGGTCCCGGACCCTGAATGGAAACTCCGGGCACGGAAGGAGCCTTGGTTCGAGGGCGAGACGCTGAATTTCGGTATCGGGCAGGGGCAGCTGGGTGTCACGCCGCTGCAGCTCGCCCTGATGACGGCGCGCGTCGCTTCCGATGGCGCGGCCCTGAAGCCGACCCTGATTGGCCTCGGACCGAAAGACCCGGACAAGCATGTTCTCGATGCACCACTTGATCCGAAGGTCATAGAGCTCATGCAGTCGGGCATGTATGGCGTCACCTCGGAGGCGGGCGGTACCGCGTTGCGGTCCGGCGATCTCGGGCTTGGCGGTCCGCGCATGGCCGGGAAGTCGGGCACTGCGCAGGTGCGGCGGATTTCGCAGGCCGAACGTGACAGCGGCATCCGCAAGGGCCTCAATATTGAGCGCGAACTGCGCGACCACGCCCTGTTTGTCGCCTATGCGCCAGCGGACAATCCGAAATATGCCTGCGCCATCGTTGTCGAGCATGGCGAGAGCGGTTCCGGCGCAGCGGCGCCCCTGGCGCGCGACATTCTCGCCTATGCCATCCGCACCAATAGCGGTCGCCGCCCGGCCTGGACGCAGAGCGCATCGGTCGTGGCGCCCGCCGATGACGAGGAGGCGCCCGCATGAGCCGTGACGGCAGTTTCCAGGGCTTCAGCCGGGGCGAGGCGCGCACGCGCACCGCCACCTCGCTCAACTTCGATGCCTCTGCCGGCAGCGTGCTGGGCAAGCTCGCGCGCCTGCCCTGGGGCTTTATCCTGCTGGTCGTCGCCATGGCGCTGATCGGCATCGCCATGCTGTATTCCTCGGCCCATACCAATCCCGCCGAACAGCATCTCTGGAAGATCCAGCTGATCCGCTTCGGCGTGTTCTTCATCGTCATGCTGGTGCTGGCGGTGCTGCCGCTGAGCTGGTGGATGAACCTGTCCTGGGTTGCCTATGCGGGCACCATTGTGCTGCTCGTGCTGACGGAAGTGATGGGTGTGACGGGCGGCGGGGCGCAACGCTGGCTGAAGATCGGGCCGGTGGCCGTCCAGCCTTCCGAATTCGCCAAGCTCGCCGTGACGCTGGCGCTGGCGCGATACTATCACAGCATGCTCGGCGCGAACGGCAGCCGCTTCCTCGTCCATATCGGCGCCGCCGTGATCATCCTTGTGCCGTCCGCGCTGGTGTTCATGCAGCCGGACCTCGGCACGACGCTCGCCATCATCGCCTCCGGCGGTGTGGTGATCTTCCTCGCCGGCCTGTCGGGCCGCATCATTCTCGGCGGCGGGGCCGCCGGCATTGCCGCCGTCTGGCCGGTCTACCAGTTCGTGCTCGAGCCGTACCAGCGCGGCCGCGTGGATACGTTCCTCGCGCAGCTGTTCGGCTCCAGCGGCGCATCCACCTCTCTCGGCGAGAGCTACCAGATCGAGCAGGCGAAGATTGCGATCGGCGCCGGCGGCCTCAACGGCAAAGGCTACCTGCAGGGCATCCAGTCCCAGCAGGATTATGTGCCCGAACAGCATACCGACTTCATTCTCACCGTGATCGCCGAGGAATTCGGCTTCCTCGGCGCGACGGCGATCCTTGTCGGTTTTGCCATCCTGCTTGGCTGGTCGCTCAACACCGCGCGTCAGGCGAACAGCAATTTCGGCCGGTTCGCTGCGGCCGGCGCGACGGCGACCGTTGCCTTCTACGTCGTGTTCAATGTCGCCATGGTTGTCGGCCTGCTGCCTGTGGTCGGCATGCCGCTTCCGCTGATCTCGTATGGCGGCACCGCGATGCTGACCGCAATGTCCTGCTTCGGCCTGATCCTGTCGGTCTACATGCACCGCGATGACAAGCTGAACACAGCGGGGCTGTTCTGACCCTCGCACAGCAGGTGCGTTGATTTTTGTTTCGTCATCGCTAGGGTCGCGCGAAATCTTTTACCCTGGGGAGAGGGAACATGGCGACAATCGCCCGCAAATCCGAAACATGGGGCTCACGGTTCGGCTTCCTGATGGCTGCCGTCGGCTCATCTGTCGGGCTCGGCAATTTCTGGCGGTTTCCATATACCGCCGGCGAGAATGGCGGCGGCGCCTTCATCCTGATCTACATTATCTGCGCAGCCTTCATCGGCCTGCCTGTGCTGATGGCGGAATACGGCATGGGCCGGAAATCGGGCATGTCGGCGGTCGAGGGCATCGAATCCCTGGCGCGGGCCGAAAGCAAGAGCCAGAACTGGGGCGCGGTCGGCTGGATCGGCACAATCACGGCGACCTTCATCCTGACCTTCTACATGGTCATCTCATCCTGGCTGCTGGCCTTCGTGATCCAGGCCGCAAAGGGCGGCTTTGCCGGCATCACGCCGGACCTTTCCGGCGCCAATTTTGCGAATGTGATCGGGCAGGGCGAACATCCGCTGGCTTCGAAGTGGTACATGCTGATGCTGCTCGCGCTGTTCATCGGTGCCAATGTCGCGATTGTCGGGCGTGGCGTGAAGGGCGGCATCGAGAAGGCCGCCTCGATCCTGATGCCGGCCTTCTTCATCATGCTCTTGCTGATCGTCGGCTTCTCGCTGACCAAGGGCGATGCGGCGGCGACTTTCGAGTTCCTGTTCCAGCCCAAATGGGGCGATGTCGGGTTCAAGACCTTCCTCGAGGCCATCGGCCAGGCCTTCTTCTCCATCGGGGTCGGCTCCTGCCTGATGATCACCTACGGCGCCTATCTCGACCGTGGGACGAACATTCCGCGAGCGTCCGTGATCGTCGCGGGGTCCGACACGTTCGTCGCCCTGATCGCGGGCTTTGCCGTGTTCCCGATCGTGTTTGCCGCGGGGCTCGACCCGGCCGGCGGGCCCAGCCTGTTCTTCGTGTCGATGCCGGTGGCGTTCGGCGGGCTCGGTACCATGGGCTATATCATGGCGATCCTGTTTTTCGCGCTCGCCCTGTTCGCGGCCTACACGTCCTCGATCTCGCTGCTTGAGGTTTCCGTGTCGTGGCTGGAAGAACGGCAGGGTGTGACCCGCATGGGTGCCGCGCTCGGCGTCGGCTTCATGCTGTGGCTGGTCGGCGCCGC
>Ga0116152_10003060_pt1 | contig 13480 bp, 11 predicted proteins | sample AD_UKC119_MetaG_FD_89894 | JGI IMG/M metagenome (GOLD analysis project Ga0116152, IMG submission 89894) | Active sludge microbial communities of municipal wastewater-treating anaerobic digesters from Hong Kong - AD_UKC119_MetaG | ecosystem: Engineered > Bioreactor > Anaerobic > Digestate...
ACTATCTGCCGGATTTCAGAATGATGGACCCCTGGATTACTGCTGATTTTACGATCCGTGACCTGCTCACGCACCGCAGCGGTATGGGGCTTGGTGCAGGCGATCTGATGTTCTGGCCGACGACTGAACGGACACGTGCTGAAATTATTCATAATGTCCGTTATCTGAAAATGGTCACCGGCTTCAGAAGTGCCTATGCCTATGATAATACGCTTTATGTGGTTGCTGGTGAAGTGATTGCCGCCGCATCCGGAATGTCCTATGAGCAATTCGTACAAACGAGGATCATGAACCAGCTCGCAATCGGGAACGGTTGCCGGGCCGATATTACAACCATAACTGATAAGGATAATGTCGCGACGCCCCACACATCCGTCAATGGCAAATTACAGGTTGCATCAAGACTGAATGAGCCAGGCCAGCCAATGGTCATTGCCGCTGCCGGGGGTATTCAGTGTAGTGCCCGCGACATGTTGAAATGGATGAATGCCCATCTTCATAATGGTGCGGGACTTATGTCCAAGACGCAGCATGATGAAATGTGGTCCCCTCAAACCATACAACCGGTAAGCATGAGCGATCATAACTGGTTTGGAACGAATTTTGCGGCCTATGGTCTTGGGTTCCGTCTGAAAGATTATTACGGCTATAAGCAGGTTTCCCACACCGGTGGATTACTGGGAATGGTCACATATGAAGTCATGATACCGGAAAAAAGCCTTGGGGTTGTTGTGCTGACCAATCAGGAAAACGGCTACGCCATGCGCGCCATTATGGAAAATATTATGCAGGTATATCTGGATCAGGAGGATGTTGACTGGACTGAGCGCTATGCACAAATCGAACAAAGGGAAATTGAAAAAGCTGCTTCAGAAGTGGCAAAAGACGAAGCGGAGGCGGACGCAAAAGCATTGCTGCCGCTCTCGGATTATGTCGGGCTTTATCGTGATCCCTGGTTCGGCGATGTCCGTATCAGTATTAAGGATGGGGACCTTTATTTCACGGCTATGCGGTCTAGAAAGCTGAAAGGACCCTTAAGTGCTTTTAAATTCAATACATTCAAGGCAATCTGGGAAGACAGAAGCTTCAAGGCAGATGCATATGCCATGTTCAGCACTGATTTTGAAGGACGAGTCAATGGTCTTAAAATGAAAGCCATATCCCCGCTTACGGATTTCAGTTATGATTTCCATGATCTGGATTTCACCAAGGTTGAAGAGTGATTATTACCGCTTAAGCGGCAAATCAATCCAGAAGGTTGTGCCCTTTCCCGGCTGGCTTTCATAACCAATTGTGCCGCCCATGGCTTCCACAAGGCCCTTTACGATCGCAAGTCCGGTCCCCGTGCCTTCTATTGTGCTGTCATCATTGCCGGCACGGTTAAAGGGTTTAAACACCATTTTCCGATGTTGTTCGGCAATTCCCCGCCCTTCATCTTTTATGCTGATGCGGACAGTATTTTTGTTCAGCGTAAAACCGTTAAGCCAGATGCTGGCCTGGTCAGAGCCATATTTACGGGCATTATCGACAAGCGCCAGAAGACTTTGTTCAATCCAGTCTGAATTTACCGACAGATAGGCTTTCGAATCAAGGTCCGTAAAATCGTCAATCAGAAAAAGTCTGCAATTAAAATTTTTAATATGGTTTTGCAGGATGGCCCCCTTTTCCTTGAGCAATGCTTCCGGGCTTATCGGTTCAAGTTTCTTGTTTAGGGTGCCTGCTTCGATTTTACTTAAGGATAAAAGATCATTAATCAGATTAAGCAGTCTTCTGCCGCCAAAATGAATATTTTCGGCAAAGGATTTTTGTTTTTTATTTAACGGACCCATCAGTTCCATTTTCAAGGCTTCTGAAAAGCCGAGGATTATGTTTAGCGGCGTTCTGAGTTCATGGCTCATATTGGTGAGAAAAATTGACTTTGATTTGTTTGCCACGTTGGTTTCGCGGACTGCTGCTGTCATGGCATTTTTAATCACGATACTGCGATGATTTTCCCGCTCCAGCTGGGATCTTATCCGGCCGAGGATTAATAAGAATAGCGTAAAAATGACAAATATCTGAACAAAATAAATCGGTGTTTCGCTTAAGCCGAACAAAAAATTGTCTTCCGGTTCTTTTCTGAGCATGAAATAGACCCAGATACCATAAATGCCCAGATTAATAGCCATGAGGATCATGAAAAAATAACGTTCCAGAAAATAGATATGCTTGTTCAGTTTCAAAATGGCATAGCCGGAAACCAGCAGCGCCACACTATTATAGGACAGTGTAATGACACGGCATAAATCATCCGAAAATTCAAGCACCGCGCCCGCCGCATTAATGATCAGGCAGCTTAAAAACAGAGCAAAAATAAGGACACGATTATAGCGGATTGATGCAAATTCCAGACACCCCTTCATCAATGCAAGATAGGAAAAGCTGCTAATAACATCAAATATGTAAATATAAGCCAGATTATTTCTGATTTCCGGGAAAGTTGAAAAAACAGTATCAACAGTGAGCAGAATAGTGAACACACACCACCATGTCCGCGCCTTATTGCGGGCATCCTGTGACCATAAAAGCACCATCAGTACGCTCAGCACAAAAAGAATAACCGAACTGATCAACTGTATTGTATATAAATCCAGATTTTTCATTGCCCTAACTTATCGGTAATTGATGTTGTTTTGATTTTGGAATATCGATCCAGAATTCGGATCCCTCACCCACTGTGCTGATAAAATCAATATTTCCCTGCATTTCATGAATAAGTTTTCTGGCGATGGATAGCCCGACACCGATCCCTTCAATATTGGATTTCTCATTGCCTGCCCGGTTGAATGGCTTAAATATATTCTCATACTGTTCCGGGGCAATTCCCCTACCGCTGTCTTTAACGCTTACTCTGAAATAGTGTTCGTCATGGTCGGATATTGTCAAAATGACATCGCTGTCGGGATTGCCGTATTTTACGGCGTTTGAAACAAAATTGATTAATATCTGTTTGGTTCTGATCTGGTCAATATACACCGCACAGGATTTTTTACTGTCACTAATTTCATTGTGGATTTTTAGTCTGTCACTTTCTGCACCAACAATTTCGCGAAGCAGTGGCAGTGTCTTTTCTATCAGCAGGTTAAGATTAACCTCCTCCAGAAGGATATCCATTTTTCCTTCTTCAATGCTGGAAAGATCAAGAAGGTCGGTAATCAGTTTCAAAAGCAGTTCTCCCCCGCCATGAATATTATCAACATATTCACGCTGCTTTGGATTAAGTTCTCCATAGTAACTAAGCTTGAGACTTTCAGAAAAACCGATAATGGCATTGAGCGGTGTTCTAAGCTCATGGGACATATTGGTCAGAAATTTGGTTTTTTCGTCATTGGCATCCTGGGCTTTTCTCAGGGTTTTTTCCAGTTCTTCCTCAAGCAGTTTATGATCCCGGCTTTCTTCGCGAAGCTGGCTTCTTCTTCTGGCAATTGTCAGAATAATGAGCCCAACAGTGGTAAATATATGACTTACATAAATGAATGTCAGGCTGAATAAAATATAGATGCCATAGTCGCGATTATTGAATTCAAAATTAATAAGTATCCAGAAAGAAAACACCGCGATCTGCATACTTACCCAGAAAATGGTGAAGTATTTTTCAAGGGCATATTTAGTATTTGGCAATCGAAATAAGACCATAATGGAAGAAATAATGGGGATAAGATCGAATACGACCACCAGTTTTGTCCGCTCCGGTAGTTCGGCATTTATCGAATACTGATAGCAGCAGATCAGGACAAAAAGGATAAGATAGCCGCCAATAAGCTTCCAGTTTATAGGCTGGCCAATAAATTTGAGACAACCAATCAGCAGAAATGTATCTGACAATACTGCCGCCAGATTGCCAACATAAATGAAAAACTGATCTTCATAATTTACGGAATCAGATCCGATCACACTGTAGACAAGACGGAATAGCGGGAAGGCACACCACCAGATGATCCCGTCAATATCCTTATTTTGCCACCAGAAAATTGATAGCAGAATAAAAAGAATAGCATAAAAGGCGCTGCTTACACTCGCCAATGTAGCAACGTTAATCATTAAATTCATATTTTTTAAGTCTCAAAAAAATTACGCTAATCACGACCCTTAATATTTTAACTTATGGTAATTAAACGTATATCTCTTTCTAACAATCCTTTTAGCGCGTTCTGCTGACCATCGCCAACCATTTTTGTTCATGTATAGGTAAATTTGGCGGCCGGTAATAGTGATGAATAACTTCAAACCCTGCATTTTCCAAATATTGAACAGCGGTATCAAACTGCATGAAATGACCATATCGCCCCGGATTCTGCCATCCTTCCTGGTCCCCACGGGGGTTTGATGTGAATAAAATGCCCCCCGGACGCAGTGCATTATGAAGGTCGGTGAGTACTTTATGAAGATTTTTACTCGGTACATGAAACATCGATGCATTGGCAAATACGCCGTCAAAGCTGTTTTCCACGAGTTTTAAATCATTAAAAGACTGTTCAAGGATCGGGCAACCGGTCAGTTCCCGGGCCATTTGACAAAATTCGGCTGTGCCGTCCAAACCAACGGGATTATGGCCTAGTGATTTGAAATAAAGAACGTCGCGCCCCGGTCCACAACCAAAATCAAGGATATCCAGCCCTTTCCGCTCTCCAAAAGGCGTCAGAAATGCCTCATAATTCTGCGTGACATCATGATCTTTGGTTCTGTCCCAAAAATCATGGGCTTTTGATCCATAATCCTTAAAGGTAATATCTTCAATTTCTTTAATATGTTTGTCCATTTTCTTAATCTTTAACTTAAATAATTCACTCTAATCCATTGGTTTTAAGTGAATTATTATATCCCTATTGTCTGAAATTTTATCTTTTGAATAATACATGGGGAAATAGTCCCCCTTATTCCAGTTTTCATATAAATCCGCATAATGTTTGCTGCGCGGGTCAGCGGACTGCCCGGGTGTATTAGTGCCCATGGCCCCGTCCCAGTCGGCCGTGTCCACAATCATGCGAAAACTGGCCCCGGAAGTTTGGCGGCTGTTGCCGTGATTGGCATTAAGGGTATTGCTGCCCCCGCCTCTGGGGAGACGCGGAATATTGACCTTTTTCTGTTCATCAGCGCTCAAAAGATGACTGAGCGGATGATTTAATTCTGCATAATGAAGGCTACCGTAAAGCCATTTATCCATATCAGGACCAAGTTTCTCAGTCAGTTTCGAAACGGCCATTTCCATACTTTGCTTAATCATCCGATCTCTTGTTCTTGCCGGATTATCGCCAAAAACAAAATCAGGCGGGTCAATAAGCCATTGTGTCAGTTTTTCACGGGTGATCATGGACACATTTACGGCCTGATCTTCCGGCACAAGTCGCTGATAAACCAGCGCAAGCATGGACTGTTCCCAAAGATCAAATATTGCGGCGGCAACACTGTTCCTATCAAGTCTGTGATCCCAGTTCGCCAGTTTTTTCTGCGCATCACGCAATTTGCCTGACAGTCTGACTTTGCCAATGACCGGGGTCATTTTTTCCGCATTCATGGATTTGGTATCATACTGAAGGGTCATGCTGTCCTGAACCGTTTGATCCGCTGCAGCGTCCAGGACTTCAGCCATGCGCTCAGCCCGGGCCGGGTCCGAATAAAAATCGGAAAAAATATTTGGATAACCGGCCGGAACATTATGATTGTTGGCGGTTCCATACCATCCGGCGACCGGGTTGGTAATATGGGGCATTTGTTTGATCGGAACATAGCCATCCCATTCATAGGTCCCATCGCCGGGGATTGGCAGACTGCCGTCCCAGCCAAAGCGCATTGGGGTCAGCCCGACCGATTGCCAACCAATGGTGCCTTCACTGTCGGCCCAGACCATATTTTCACCGGGAAGGCCGGAAAAGCTGCAGGCTTCCCTGAATTCTCTGAAATTTTGGGCCTGATCCATGCGCAGACTGGCAAGATAAGGTGTCGCCCCGACATCAAGCCAGGCGGCCTTAAGACCATATGCCAGATGATTTTCCGGGTCTTCAAAAATTACGGGTCCATGTTTTGAATATTTAAGGGTGGCGCTCACGTCACCCTGCCCCTTGACACTGATGGTTGTCTGCTCCGTTTCCATATTAACCCATTCATCATCATACCAATACTGGTTCGGGTTATCCGGATTGGTTTTATAGACATATAAATCTTCCTGATCGATGCGGAAAATGGTTAGTCCCCAGGCGCCATATTCATTATGACCGATGGATACCCCGGGTAGCATCGGTTCACCGCCGCCGATCACGTTCCAGCTCCGCTTGCCGTCCTTTGCCGGGGCGTTAAGATGCACCATATAGCGAAGCGACGGGTTCTGGATTGTCCTGTGCGGATCATTGGCCATAATCGGCTTACCGCTTTTGGTGCGCCGGCCGGCAATAACCCAGTTGTTACTGCCGATATTGTTGATGCCTTCAATAGGGTCATTCCAGAAATTTTCATCACCAAATTGCGGCTTCGCGTTGATAAATGTCATTTGCGGATTTTTAACATCGCTTTGGTCAAACACAGGCTGACTGCGTGAAGCAATATAGCTTGCCATTATGTCATTTGTGATTTTGGCAAGATCAACCCCATCAAACGGTTTTAAATATGTATTGCGGTAAAAGGGCATAATGTCCCGGACTTTTTCACCGCCAAGGGCGGTTATGGCTTTGGCAAGCATAATTTCGTTTGATATACCACCGGTCAGCGCATTATGGCGCGAAATAACAATTTCCGGGGTCCAATAGCCGGGTTTGATCCCCAGCAGATTAAATTCGAAAGAAAGTAGGTCGGGGTTCTTTTCTGTTTCCTTAATATAGGCATTAACCCCGTCCACAAAGGCATTGATAATTTCCACGCTGTCCGGGTGGTAATGGGCAAGCTCCGCTTTTAGATCCCCGCGAAACCGAAGCAGTCTTGCCCCCTCATCATGGGCAATGGCTTTTGCACCCATAATTTCGGAAAGGGTTCCTGTGGCTTTTCGCCGCCATATTTCAAACTGAAAAAGCCGGTCCCGCACCGCATTATAGCCTTGGGCAAAAAATAAATCGGCCTGGTTCTGCGCATAGATATGGGAAATGCCCCATTTATCCTTGATAATTTCAACCGGTTCCGTAAGTCCGGAAATGGTGACCGACTGGTCTTCCTGTGCCGTTGCCACCGAGCTGGACATGGCAAGTAAAATCGCGAATAAAATTTTGCGCATAAATCTCTCCCTTTAATTTATCGGGTCAGTTTACGGTTAAAGTGGCAGAATTGAAAGATGGTTTTATAAGCCTGCTTACATTTTGCTTAAAAGGCCGTTTATTTCATTGGCAAGGTTATCCACGGTCTCCTCCCCATAGCCGGAGTGGACATGGGCGACTTTGCCCATATGATCAACAATAATCATATGCGGGATTGCTTTAATGCCGAAGGTTTTTGTGCCAATTTTTCCCTTATTATCATGGCTAAAGGTCAAATGGACATCCCCAGCGGCACGGATAAACTTACGGAAAATCCGTTTGGATTCGCCAAAATTAACCGCGATCACGGCGAGCCGGTCCTTGCCAACCAGTCTTTGCAGATTATCAATGATTGGTAGTTCCCTGCGGCAGGGTGGACACCAGGTCGCCCAAAAACTAATGACCATAATTTTGCCCTGATAATCACTTGAATTAATTTTTGTGCCGTCAATATCCGATCCAAGAGCATCCGGGATGGCATCACCAATATTCAGATTGCCAACAATATCTTCTGCATAGACAGCATTGGTGGCAAAAACAAATAGCAGAATGGAAATAAGTAAGCGCATATCATCCCCCTTTTTTTAAATGGTACCCCGCTAAAATAAAACTGTCAATAATTGCCAATTTACAGCTTGGGAAATTCGACTTAGTATCAAAACCCCTAATTTAATAAGGATACCCATGACAAAACCCAAAAAGCTTTCCGGAAAATGTCTGTGCGGGGCGGTTCAGTATCAGGTCGATGATGATTTTGCCTATGCCTTGAACTGTCATTGTTCAAACTGTCGGCGGACCACAGGGTCAGCCTTTAAATCCTTTGCCGGGATTAAGATAGACCGCCTGAAGCTGATTAAGGGCGCAGAAAATATCCTGAATTATGGCGATGATGTGAATTATGACCATCATTGCGGGTCTTGCGGTTCGCTGCTTTATTCTGTGGTGCGGGATGGTGAATATGCCCATGTGACCATGGGGACGCTGGTTGATACACCGTCGATCCGGCCGAATGCGCATATTTTCGTCGGCTCAAAAGCACCCTGGCATGAGATTACAGACGACCTTCCCCAATTTGATGAATTGCCGACCTAGCGTTCCAGAATTTCCCTTTCGGTATCAAGATCGCGATCATAGGCTTTTTCCTGAGTGAATTTATCCGGGAAGCGGGCTTTAAGCTTATTCAGGTTTGTAAAGGCAACTTCTGTAAAATCGGTCCCGAGCTCACGAAACAGCATGGCCAGATACCACATCAGGTCCCCTGCTTCCTCTTTCAGGTTCACTTCATCAAACTGACCTGACTTTGCTGCTTTCAGGAACGCTTCGCTCATTTCCCCGGCTTCGGTGCAGATCCCGTAAATGGCATGGACAATATTGCCGTTTAAATTTGAAATTGAAAAATCTTCAACCTCTCCGCCTTCAAGCGTGTCGCCATTCCCATAAAAAAGTCTGCGTTTCTGATTATCAAGAATTTCGCCGGTTTTGGCAAAATCCTCGAATGTTTCTTTGACTTCCTCGTCGGTGACTTTATCGGTGAAATAAGTGTTTGAAGCGGTTCGCGCACTGTCGACGATATATTTTTCCATGATGTTCCCTGAGCTATAAATTTTTATGATTTCTTTTTATAACTTTTCTGATCAAAAAAACAACATTCGGATACGCCCTTTTTTAAAACTGTGATAGTTTTTTTTATAAAAGGAGAAAAGCATGTCAGACTATGAAGCGGTGATATCGTGGAAACGCGGTGAACAGGAAAAATATACGGATCAGAAATATAGCCGTGTGCATCAATGGCGCTTTGACGGCGGCCTGACCATTCCGGCCAGCCCGTCTCATCATATTGTGCCGGTCCCTTATTCCAATCCTGATTATATTGACCCGGAACAGGCTTTTGTCGCCAGCCTTTCAAGCTGTCATATGCTTTTTTTCCTTGATCTTTGCTCACGCGAGGGATTTGTCGTTGATGACTATACCGATCACGCCGTTGGAACGCTTGAACGCATCGGCCGCAATAAAATGGCCATGACCAAGGTGATTTTAAAACCCGAAGCCCATTATAGCGGTGACAAAATCCCAACCGCAGAAGACCTTGAGCGTATCCATCATAAATCCCACGAATTATGCTTTATTGCCAATTCGGTGACGACGGAAATTATAACTGAGATCATTTCCTAAAGCGCGGCGCGGATCGAGGATAGGGCAATTTCAATATCCCTGTCTGTTGTGGCATGGGAAGAAATACTGATACGGAACCCTTTTCGCCCCTGCCAATGGGTCGGGCCAAACCATGTTTTACCGTCCATTTGCACAGTCTTGATGAATTGATCAAGCTTTCCTTCATCCATTGTTGCCACAACCTGGTTAATGACCACGTCGTTCAATATTTCAATGCCCATTTTTTCAAGTTCGGACGCAAAATATTTTGCATAATCGCATGTGCGCTCAATCAGGTCGGCAAAACCGTCACGGCCCAGAAATTTAAGCGCGGCCCAGATTTCTATACCCCTTGCCCGGCGGGACAGTTCGGGGGTGTGATGGTTCGGCTCCCGCGCCGCGCCCTCAACCAGATAAGCAGCCCGAACCCCGAACATATCCTGAAGAGTTCCGGCATCACGACAGATTGAAATGGCACTATCATGGGGAACATTAAGCCATTTATGACAGTCCAGCGACCAGCTGTCGGCCCGCTCCATTCCGTTTGTAAGATGCGCGCGTGTCCGCGATGCCCTTACCCAGCCGCCAAAGGCCGCATCAACATGGACCCATGCCCCGGTTCCAAGCGCCAAATCACAGACGGCATTAAAATCATCATAAGCACCGCTATTCACATTGCCTGCCTGCAGCAGGATGATGCAGTGATCATCAAGGGTTGGAATTTGATCGACTTTGATCCGCCCTTCCGTATCGCAGGGCACAAATTCCAGTTCATTTTTCCCGTACCCCATATATTGCAGGGCAATGATATTGGTCGGGTGAATTTCTTCCGACATAATGAAACGCATTTTCGGGGCGTTTCGGATGCCGTCAGCTTTTAAGTCATAACCCAGATTTTTATATTGCCGGTTACGGGCAGCGGAAAGTGCGGTGAAACCCGCCATTGTCGCCCCGGTGACGAAACCAAAGCCGCTTTGACGCGGCAAATCAAGAAGATCAAGAACCCAGGTGCCGGCCACTTCCTCAATTTTTGCGGCAGTGGGGCTCATAACCATTGGACCGGCATTCTGATCCCAGCTTGCCGCAAGCCAGTTTGCCGCCACAGCCGCAGGAAGCGCACCCCCGGTGACAAAGCCGTAGTAGCGCCCCCCACGGGAGGAGACCACACCGGGTTCCCCTATCTCATTCAGCATTTTTATGACGGATATTGCGGCTTCCCCGGTCTGGCTTAAGGGTTCATTAAAGCGGTCCAATGATTTTAAACCTTCCGCATCCGGTGTAACCCGGCGGGTATTGAGATTTTCTTCAAAGTCTCTGGCGGCATTCACCACATAATCAAATAATTGCTGGTCGAAATTCATCATCCTATCCTTTTTTTAGATATTTCGACTTTACTGAATTGTGGTGAAATGCCAATATCAAAGACTAGAATTAATAATTTTAAAAATTTGAGCAATCTAAAGGGTTAATCTTGCAGGACCAGTTTAAGGAATACGGGCTTAATTTTGCCCAGACGATTTTATTATTTGCCGTTCTGGCGGTACCGCTAATTATTTCCAAGTTTTTGATAAGTGCTTATGAGCTTACGGAGGTGGGTCCCTATCTGACGATATTCATTGCTATGGTCAGTGTTGTAGCTGTGTTTTACGGAATAATGCTGAACTACCGATATGCGCTGGTCGGGCGGATTTATGATCTTGTTTATTTTAAATTCCTGATTGTTATTTTTATTTTCTTTTTTATCGTTTATGACGCCTATATGCTTTATTTTAATCAGGCTGCCTTTTTCATTCAGCATTCAAAAATTATCCGGCGCGATGTCGTCTGGCGCGACGTTCCATTTGCTGATTTGCCGGATTATGTCATTTATGAAAATTTTAAATATGCCTTCCAGTTTTGCCTGTCACTGGTGCGGGGGATTTTCGAATTATTCCTGATCCACACATTGATGAGTGAGCGAAAAGAACCACGCCTTAAGAAAAAAAGCACACAGCGTCAGCGGTTAAGGTCAAAATCGGTAGAGGAACTTAAAGCAAATCTGCATCCATCAATTTTAAAGAATTATGAGAATGATAATGACCAGAAAAATGATGGCCAGAAAAATGATGAGTAGCTGATATGATGATCCGGGGATTAATTTTTATACATTTTCTGATGGTCACTTTTGGTGCAAATGCTCAGACACTTTCGCTTTCGGAAATAACAGAGCAGATCAGAAGTGATGGCAAAATCATTGATGTGGGCAAATCTTTAAAGCGTTGGCAACCGCTATGGGATGCGGCCGACAATAGCAAGGTTACGGTTACTCGTGATCTAAAATATGGCCCCGACCCAAAACAGGGGTTTGATCTGTATGAACCGGCAAAGAGTTCCGAGACGCTGGCACCAATCCTGATTTTCCTCCATGGTGGGTCGTTTGTTGCCGGGGATAAGGCCATGTATGCCAATGTGGGCTACCATTTTGCCAAGCTTGGTATTCCGACAGTGGTGATGACATACCGACTAGCCCCTGACTTTAAATGGCCAACCGGCACAGTTGATCTGGCACTGCAGCTTAAATGGATCAGGGATAATCCGGATAAAATCAAAAGTGGCGACAGCTCAAAAATATTCCTGTTTGGCCATTCCGCCGGGGCCCAGCATGTTGCCAGTTATATATTCGAAGAAGAATACCAGATCGAAAATGACGGGGTCACCGGGGCTATTCTTGCCAGCGGATCCGTTTATGATACCGATATCTTAAACCACGATGCCGACCCGCAATATTATGATTATTTCGGTCGCGATAATAATGTTTATTCTGAGCGTTCAATCCTGAACAAACTGGACGGGCGGAAAGTCCCGGTGTTTATTTCATATGCAGAATATGACAAGGATAATTTTCAGTACCAGGCATCACGGTTAATAGACGCCCTCTACCGACGGGATGGTGAAATGCCGATGATCAAGCAGATTATGGACAATAATCATCTGTCTGAAGTGTTTCATTTTAACACCGGCGCCAGTTTATTTGCCTATGACATCCGAAAATTTATCTTTTCAAAATCCGAGAAAAACCCTTAACCACCAACCGCATTGATCGCGTCTTTAATGGCGCCAAGGGCAATCTCAAGATCGGCCCGGGTTGTTTCATGTGATGAAATGCTCATTCGGTATACATTCCTGCCCTGCCAATGGGTCGGCCCGAACCATGTTTTGCCGCTGGCCGCTACATGATCCATAATTTTTTTCAATCTCAGATCATCATTATCATTAAGGCAGAAAACGATCTGGTTGATCACAACATCATTCATTATGATAAACCCGATCTTTTGCAGTTCTCCCGAAAACCAGCTGGCATGATCACAGCAGCGGTCAATCAGTTCCCCAAACCCTTCCCGTCCCAGATGTTTAAGCGCCGCCCACACATCAATGCCACGGGCACGACGCGAGAGCTCGGGCGTAAAATTATTGGGAATTCTCTCTCCCTCAGTTGTCAGGTAACTTGCTGAAATTGTGAAAGTTTCTAGCATGGCTTCCCGGTCACGGCAAATGGCAATGGCACTGTCATAAGGGACATTAAGCCATTTATGACAATCGATTGACCAGCTGTCTGCCAGTTCCATTCCTTCCCCCAGGTGTCCCCGTGATGGGGAAACCTTAATCCAGCCGCCGAAAGCCCCGTCTATATGAACCCAGGCACCCGCCTTACGCGCGCGGGCGCAAATTTCCGGAAAATCATCAAAGGCCCCACTATTGATATTGCCCGCCTGGGCCAGAATAATGCAGCTGTTATCCAGCACGGGCATCTTCTCAAGTCGCATTCTGCCCTGGTCATCCACCGGAACAAATTCAAAATCCTCCGTTCCATATCCCATATAATTCAAGGCACGAATATTGGTTGCATGAATATCCTCACTGATAATGAAGCGGATTTTTGGGGCACGGCGAAGACCGCCGACTTTTAGATCGTAACCAAGGTTTTTATAAATTCTTGTCCGTGCTGAGGATAGCGCCGTAAAACCCGCCATAGTCGCCCCGGTGACATAGCCAACGGCCGTTCCCTGCGGCAGGGATAAAAGCTCAATAATCCA
>Ga0116152_10003062_pt1 | contig 13477 bp, 15 predicted proteins | sample AD_UKC119_MetaG_FD_89894 | JGI IMG/M metagenome (GOLD analysis project Ga0116152, IMG submission 89894) | Active sludge microbial communities of municipal wastewater-treating anaerobic digesters from Hong Kong - AD_UKC119_MetaG | ecosystem: Engineered > Bioreactor > Anaerobic > Digestate...
TCGGGATGTGCTATCACAACTTTCTGAAATTCATTGATGATATGTCTTAGTTCTGTAGTATCAGATTTCAGAAATTTTCTTCTTGCAGGGATATTGTAAAAGAGGTTTTTAACTGAGAAGCAGGAACCTTTTGGACAAGAGCAGGGTTCCTGAGCAGCTACTCTGGATCCGTTGATTGCAATCAGTGTGCCGGTTTCGTCATTCTCTCTCCTTGTTTTTAGCTCAACCATAGCCACAGCAGCAATAGATGCCAGTGCTTCACCCCTGAAACCTTTGGTCTGTATGGCAAAAAGATCTTCTGCAGATGTTATTTTTGAAGTGGCATGCCTTTCAAAAGCCAGTCTGGAATCAGTTTCAGACATTCCGCAACCATCATCTATAACCTGAATAAGAGTTCTTCCAGCATCCCTTATTATTACATTTATTTGCCTTACACCCGAGTCAACAGAATTCTCAATAAGCTCTTTAAGCACAGAAGCTGGCCGCTGAATAACTTCGCCGGCAGCTATCTGGTTGGCAACGGAATCGGGCAATAATTTAATAATATCAGGCATTCAAACTGTGTTTTTATTTTACGTAGCTATGTGTCAGCTATATGTATTTAATATGGTCTTCAAGGCAATTTTGTCACAAATATATAAATAATAAGAGGAAGAGTTTTTCTACAGTCTTCCTTAAACTAAAATAACAAAATACATTACATATTGTTATCTTTGCCAAAATTTTAAGTAATGAAGCGATTTACCGTATTGATCATTGTTGTTGTGTATATTGTTCTGGCAGGATGTTCAGGGAAGAAGGGGCCGAATGAGATCAGGGTAATGACCCTTAATATCAGGTATGATAATCCGGAAGACAGTGTGAACGCATGGTCTTCACGGTCTTCCATAGTATATGATGTAATAAGGAGGGAGAAGCCGGATCTTCTTGGTTTACAGGAGGTATTATATCATCAGTATAATTATCTTGACTCATTGCTTACCGGGTATGAATCAGCGGGAGTTGGACGTGATGATGGAGGGAGATCGGGAGAGATGAATCCTGTTTTTTACAGAAAAGACCGCTTTAATATGGTAAGGAACGTAACTTTTTGGTTATCTGACACACCAGAGGTGCCCGGATCAAAGGCATGGTCTTCATCGCTTCCCCGTATTGTGACCTGGACACAGCTTGTTGACAAAAAGACTGATGAGCATATTTTCTTCTTCAATACACATTTCGCACATGATTCAGATACAGCCAGGATTATGAGTGCCAGGTTGTTAATGTCGACAGTGGATAGTATTGCAGCAGGGTTCCCTTTTGTGATAACAGGAGATTTCAATGCTATGCCCGGTAGTGAAGCTTATTCGCTTTTAACAGGCCCGGCAGAAAGCATACCTTTGTTTAAGGATTCAAAAGACATATCCGAAGAAAATCCTGAAGGTCCTGCATATACCTTCAATGGCTTTTCAGATGAACCAGGCTCAATGCGACTGGATTATATTTTTGTCAGTAATGACATGAGGGTGTTACAGCACCGGACTCTTATGAAAAAGGAGCAGGGTGTTTTTCTTTCAGATCACTGGCCGGTAATAGCAGTTGTGACAACGGAACAGTGAAAAATCTTTCTATGCCCTGTAACATCACGTTCCTGAATTTTCTTATCTTTTGCCTGATGCTGAACGGTATTCTGGTTTTAGCTAACTGTTTAACTGAATTTATCATGTACGGTATATTTTCCATGCAGAGAGAATCTCAAACAGTACTATATTCTTCTTAAATTCAATCTGAGACTGTTGCTTACCACACTTACCGAACTCAGTGCCATGGCTGCTCCTGCTATCATTGGATTGAGGAGGAACCCTGTAAAAGGGTATAAAATGCCGGTAGCAACAGGTATAGCAATAATATTATAAATAAATGCCCAGAAAAGATTCTGTTTTATTGTTTTGAGAGTAAGCTTCGATAATCTTATGGCTTTTGGTATCCGTGTAAGATCGGATGATATTATTGTCATCCCGGCAGTGTCCATGGCAATATCTGAACCCTGCCCCATTGCAATACTTATATCAGCCTGAGCCAGAGCCTGAGAATCGTTTATTCCATCACCTGCCATTGCCACAACCCTGCCTTCTTTCTGAAGTTGCTTCACGAAACCATACTTATCGTCGGGGAGTAATGCAGCCTTAAAACTGTCTATTCCTGCTGCCTGAGCTACAGCACGGGCACTCTGTTCATTATCGCCGGTGAGCATATAGACTTTTATACCAAGGTTATGAAGGATCCTGACAGCTTCTATAGAAGATTCTTTAATGCTGTCGCTGATTGAAAAAACAGCAATTACCTCATTTTTGTCAGCAAAAAAGGACACTGTTTTTGCTTCCTTAAGCCATTTATCGCTCAAGGCATTAAGGTTTTTATCAATTGTAATATCATTCTCATCCATGAGTTTTTTATTCCCTATAAGATAAACATTGTTATCTGTAACTGCTTTTACTCCCTTACCTGTAATACTTTCGAGTTTTAGCGGAAGATAGCTGCTTGTTATACCCGGGTTTTCAAAATGTCTGACCACAGGTTCAGCCAGAGGGTGCTCACTTAACTTCTGGATGTTTAGAAGGATATTGGCATATCGGTCTTTATAGCTATGCTCTTTCCACTCAAAATCTTTTACTACTGGTTTTCCGGATGTAATAGTTCCTGTTTTGTCGAGAATTATTGTATCAATTTTATGGGCAGTCTCGAGACTTTCGGCATCTCTGATAAGGATACCGTTTTCTGCCCCTTTACCTATTCCTACCATAACAGCTGTAGGTGTTGCCAGTCCGAGAGCACAGGGACATGCTATGATAAGCACTGTGACAATAGCCAGTAGACTGTGGGTAAAAGCATTTTCTGCTCCGGACAATAGCCAGGCAATACCGCTTAAGAGTGCAATTATTATTACAACCGGGACAAATATCCCTGCTACCCTGTCGACCATCTTTTGCACCGGAGCTTTACTGCTACGGGCTTCACTCACCATCTGAATTATCCGGGCAAGAACGGTATCACTTCCTACTTTCTCAGCCTTGAACTGAAAACTGCCTCTTTGGTTGATTGTTCCGGCATAGACTTTTGCCCCTGCAGTTTTTTCGGCAGGTAAAGGTTCTCCTGTAATCATGCTTTCATCAACAAATGAATGACCTTCTGTTACAGTGCCGTCAACAGGGATTTTAAATCCGGGTTTTAAGACCAGGATATCTTCCGGTATTACTTCAGTGACAGGTATTTCTTTCTGTTGGCCGGTTTGATCGATAATAAAAGCTGTCTTGCTTTGAAACCCGATAAGCTTTTTAAGGGCTGAGGATGTTTTTGATTTTGCATTCTCTTCCAGAAGTCTGCCTGTAAGAATGAATGTTATAATTACTGCAGAGGCTTCAAAATATACATGAGCAGGTATTCCTGCTGCAGAGAAGAAATCCGGGAAAAGAGTGATAGCAGAACTGTAAAAATATGCAATTGAGGTGCTTAATGAAACAAGGGTATCCATATTCGCGGAGCGGTGCCTTAACTGTTTAATGGCATTTACAGGGAACTGCCTGCCAAACCAGAAAAGAACGGGAGTAGCCAGTGCCATCATTATATATCCGGCCCAGGGGATATCGGGGAAAAACATTGCAATAATAATCAGAGGCAGAGTCAGAATTGCTGCTCCGATAGTGTTGACTTTTAGTTTTCTGGTCACAACCCTCTCTCTTGTGTTTCTTCCTGCCGTGATATCAGATTCATTTATTATGATGTCGTAACCAATAGACCGTATAGCTTTTTTCATCTCTTCCGGAGTGATTAACCCGTTATCGAAATCAACTTTGAGAGAATTATCAGCAAAATTAACAGAGGCTTTTTTTACTCCCTTCAGAGTACTGACAAATGATTCTGTCCTGGATGCACATGATGCACACGACATGCCCGTTACGGGATATACTTTTGATATAATTGGTTTATCAGTCATGGCATTTTGCTTTATCGATTATAATGTTTTAATAATGATCAAATAAACGCTTTATCTATACAACATAATTACCAGGTAAAAAGTTGAAGATATTTTGAAAAAAATTAGCTTTGTAATAGTAAACCTGATTAACGATTAATAATTTAAGTCATGAAAGTTGAAGGCAGACGGACAAGTGGTAATGTAGAGGACCGCAGAGGGATGTCGACTGGTAAAATGGCAGTAGGTGGCGGAATAGGAACTGTCGTTATAGTATTGATTGTTTTGCTTTTGGGAGGCGATCCTTCCCAGGTGATGGAAACAATGCCACAAAACACGGATACTGAATCCGGTTCTTTAGCTTCTTCTCCCGAAGAAGAAGCGATGGTGAATTTTGTGAGTGTGGTTCTGGCCGGGACAGAAGATGTATGGACAGAAATTTTCAGGCAGTCGAATCTCACCTACCGTAAACCGACACTTGTTCTTTACAGGGACCAGGTTCAGTCGGCCTGCGGTTTTGCAACTGCTACCAGCGGGCCTTTTTATTGTCCCGGCGATGAGAAAGTATATATTGATCTGGATTTTTTTGATGCTCTTCAGACAAGTTACGGTGCGAATGGAGATTTTGCAGTTGCCTATGTTCTGGCTCACGAAATAGGTCATCATGTGCAGAATCTTCTGGGTATACTCGATCAGGTGAACAGCCAGAGAGCGCGTTTGAGCGAGACAAGTGCCAACAGACTTCTTGTGAGGCTGGAACTCCAGGCAGATTTCCTTGCAGGAATGTGGGCACATTATGACCAGAAAATGTTCAATTCTCTTGAGACAGGAGATATTGAAGAAGCTATGAACGCGGCTGCCTCAGTAGGAGATGATGTGCTGCAGAGGAAATACCAGGGGAGGGTTACTCCCGATTCCTTCACTCATGGAACTGCAGCCCAGAGAAAAGAATGGTTCCGGAGAGGTTATACAACAGGAGATTTCGATCAGGGAGACACGTTTAATGCCAATATCTGAAAGGTGTTACTGGAAATAAAGGATGTTTTTCTTTATTTCCAATATGTTCTGATTATTTTCCCCTTGCTTTTTATTGTTATTGGGTAATTGTATTTTGGTCGATTGCCTGGCATTTTTTATGCTAAGAATGCCTTAATGACAAAGAATATATTCATATACCTGTTTTATTTCCTGTTGTATATATAGTGCTTATAAACAGTGATAAATCATTTTAATTTATATTAGCCTGTTTTTTATCGGGACAAACTATTTTTCTCTTATTACTAAAACAATCCTGGTTCTCAGGAAGAGAATTAATTCCGGATTACTTTGTGCATTTAAATTTCATAACAAACAGAATTACAGTCGTGTAATTTTACCTGCCAATTAATATGTTTTCTGTCTCTAATGGATTTTCAGTTAACTGAAGAAAAGACATAATTAAAATGCAACCCGATACTTAAAAACAGGGGGTATGTAAGCAAAACAAATATAAAAAACAATACCACCCCCTATAAAAAAGGGGTTAAATAGAAAAAAACATACAAAAAACTTGTATATACCCCATAAAAAATATAGGTTTGCTGGAAATTTATATAGTTTTATTGACAAATATTATTTTTTATGAGGAAGAGATTAAAAAGAATCCTGCTGATGACAACTTTTTTGTTTGCAGGAATTACCGCGGTGAATGCCTCTGACGGGGCAGTTATTGATTCCGGTGCGACGGCATGGATGCTGACTTCGACTGCACTGGTTTTGTTGATGATTCCGGGTCTCGCCATGTTTTACGGAGGCCTTGTGCGTTCCAAGAATGTAATGGGAACTATTATGCACAGTTTTGTAGCCATGGGTATTATAAGTGTCCTGTGGGTTATTATTGGTTATAGCATGTGTTTTGGGAGTAATGTTCTGGGGGGATGGTTCGGATGGAACAATGATTATTTTTTCCTGAAAGGGATTGATACCAGCATAATGGATGCAGGTATTCCCGAGTATGTATTTTCGATGTTCCAGGGTAAATTTGCCATAATTACTCCGGCTCTGATAGCAGGTGCATTGGCAGAGCGCATAAATTTCAAGGCATACTGCTGGTTCATTGCTTTATGGAGTATCTTTGTCTATAATCCTTTATGTCATTGGGTATGGGCTTCAGACGGATTTCTTTTTAATCTTGGAGCAAATGGAGCGATAGATTTTGCAGGAGGTACTGTTGTACATATATCCGCTGGTGTCAGTGGTCTTGTAGCAGCTCTTTTCCTCGGGCCACGCCGTGGTTATTCTTATCAGGTTATAAGGCCGAATAATCTTGTGATCACTATGTTGGGAGCAGGGCTTCTCTGGGTAGGATGGTTTGGGTTTAATGCAGGGAGTAGTATATCGAGTGGTCTGAGTACAGCTCAGGCTCTTACTGCCACTCAGGTAGCAGCTGCAGCCGGAGCTCTTACATGGATACTTATTGAAAGTTTTTGTCAGGGTAAGTCAACATCACTCGGTTTCGCCAGCGGCATACTGGCAGGACTTGTTGCAGTGACTCCCGCAGCAGGTGTCGTTCAGCCCTATGGAGCACTCGTCCTGGGTGTGCTATCTTCTTTGATTTGTTATATGGCAATACAGTTAAAAAATAAACTTGGTTATGATGACAGTCTTGATGCTTTCGGGATACACGGAATAGGAGGTATCACAGGAGCAATTTTTCTTTCGTTTTTTATCCGTAAATCGTGGATGGAAGAGGCCGCTGCTGCGTCAGGCGGATCATGGACAATATGGAATCAGCTGGGGATCCAGCTCCTGGCTGTTGTTATTGCAATACTGTTTTCTGCTATAGTGACTTATTTAATAATCTTTTTGCTTAATAAGGTAATTAAATTCAGATCTACAGACAGTGAAGAAATGGCAGGGCTTGACAGATCATATCATGGGGAAAGAGGATATGGGATGCTTAATCCCAGTTAAGTTGATGTTTAAATATTTAAAAATATACTGGATATGAAACTAATAACAGCAATAATACGCGAAGTGCAGCTTGATAAAGTTCATGAGGCACTGGTTAAGGCAGAAATAACAAGGATTACTGTGAGTCGTGTTTCAGGGCATGGCCGGCAGAGAATAGAGGAAATGTACAGGGGGCAGAAGATAGTACCCGACCTGATCCCTAAAATAAGAATAGAGATAGCTGTTAATGACCCATTTGTTGACATTGCAGTAAACGCAATCCTGCAATCGGCAAAAACAAATGGTCCCGGAGGAACTGTAGGTGATGGTAAAATATTTATCAGTCCTCTGGAGGAATGTATCAGAATAAGGACTGGAGAAAAAGGCCCTTCAGCTATTTAAATTATATGAGTGAAAAAAGCTGTCTGAAATCCGGGTTACTTTCATTGTTGAGATTCCGGACTTTCAGACAGCTTTATATTTTAGTTATTAAGAAATAATTTTATATCATCTTCAACTGTTCCTATACCTGCAATCCCGAATTTTTCTACCAGGACTTTCCCTACGTTTGGTGATAAAAATGCAGGAAGGGTGGGGCCAAGATGGATATTTTTAACACCCAGATAGAGAAGGGCCAGCAGGACTATTACAGCTTTTTGTTCGTACCATGCGATATTGTATGCAATGGGAAGTTCATTGATATCTTTGAGATCAAAAACTTCTTTCAGTTTCAGAGCAATAACTGCCAGAGAATAGGAATCGTTACACTGTCCGGCATCAAGAACCCTCGGTATTCCATTAATATCGCCTAGAGGGAGTTTATTATATCTGTATTTGGCACAACCGGCAGTAAGAATAACTGTATCCTCAGGCAGAGCTGATGCAAATTCAGTGTAGTAAGCTCTGTTTTTCATTCTGCCATCACAGCCGGCCATTACAAAAAATTTTCTTATAGCACCCGATTTCACAGCATCAACAATCTTATCGGCGAGAGCCAGCACCTGATTATGGGCAAAGCCTCCTGTTATCTCTCCCTTTTCAATTTCTACAGGTGGTTTGCATTTTTTTGCCTGTTCTATTATTTCCGAGAAATCTTTCTGACCTCCTTCAGGCCTTTCGGGTATATGTTTAAAACCGGTAAATCCCGAAGATCCTGTTGTATATACTCTTTCGAAATATGAAGCATTCTTCCTTGGAGGTACTATGCAGTTGGTAGTGAAAAGAACAGGACCATTGAAAGTTTCAAATTCTTCTTTCTGTTTCCACCAGGCATTGCCGTAGTTACCAATGAAATGTTTATATTTCTTGAAAGCCGGATAATAATTAGCAGGTAACATTTCACTGTGGGTATAAACATCCACACCTGTCCCCTCTGTCTGCTTCAGCAGATCTTCCATATCCCTTAAATCATGACCGCTGATAAGAATACCCGGATTAGTTCCAACTCCTATGTTCACTTTTGTTATTTCCGGATTACCATAAGTGGAAGTATGTGCTTTATCCAGAAGAGCCATAGCTGCCACACCGTATTTACCTGTTTCGTTGACAAGATTAATCAGCTCTTCAACTGTCAGGTTGTCATTAGTTGTAGCAGTCAGGGCTTCCTGAATGAACTTGTGTATTGTGTCGTCTTTATATCCGAGATTGTTTGCATGTTCAGTATATGCAGCCATACCTTTTAAGCCGTAGATCGTCAATTCACGCAGGGATCGTACATCCTCATTTTCCTGGGTCAGTATGCCTGCTGTCTGCCTTTTGGCATCAAATTCTTTGGTAGTGTCCGCTATCCAGTTAACCGATTCATGCATAAATAAGCTGTCAACAACAAATTTATTCACTTCTTCCTTTTCAATACCCAGAGCTCTTGCACGTGTGCTCACATTGGATATACCCTTCAGAACATATATCAGAAGGTCCTGTATATTGGCAACTTTTTCATCCTTACCACAAACACCGGTAGTGGTACATCCGGTTCCTTTTGCAGTTTCCTGACACTGATAACAAAACATGCTCATAATTAGTTGATTTGGTTATTATTAATAGTAAATTTATTCTGATCCTGAATACAAAGGTATAATTTCATGCTGACTAATTATGTAACAAATGTTACAAAAAACTACCTGAAAGCATTATCATATAAAATCACTTCATTTATTAGAACAAGAGAAGTTAATACATTAAACTGTATCAATTTCCGGACTGATTATTACTCGGGAAAAGATACTGAAGTAAATGCTTATATTATTATTGTAACAATAAAGCCGTCTCTTTTGTTTTGAAACGGCTTTAACTGTTCCGGTATTCCGGATACTTATACAGACTTCTTATTCAGAATAAGATAGTCCTGGGTCAGGTTTATACTATTTCCTTGTATATATCAGAATCTATAGCCTGCAGATAGGCTGAAACCAGTGTTTTTCAGTGACGATTTGTCTTCGGTGGTCCCTTCGTAATCAGGATTAATATTCAAAAGGCCCAGTTGAGCATTAAGCTGGAAGAATAATCCGACAGGCAGTTCGTACCCTGCAAAAATGTTAGCACCCGCATCAAAAGGTCTCAGATACATTGCTACTCCGTTGAGAGCTTCAATTTTGTTCTTGAATTCAATATCTTCCGATTCATCTCCAAAGGACAGTTTTCCGCTGACCCCATATCCAAGATACGGTCCGAAGCCCAGCATAAAGTGTCCTTTCCCGACTAGTGGCTTATATACCAGATTTACCGGCAGTTCGAGATACGAGATATTGATTTTCATATCCTCAGATGATTCGGTATCTCTGCACCCTTTGGTGGAAAAAAGCAGACCAGGTTGAAGATAAAAATCGGGAACAACAGGTATCTGGATATTCAGACCGGCATGGAATCCCCGGTTTTGATCTGATTCTCAAGATTATCTCCGGAATAATCTTTACCGTTGAGATTTTGAAAATTCACGCCTCCAAGAATGCCAAATGATGTTTTCTGTGCGGAGACAAAGGGAGCTGATACCAATAATATGAGTGCAAAAGTAAATAGTCTTATTTTCATGGTTCAATTAATATTTAGTGAATATTTATTAATATAAGTTCAATGCTCAGGATATAGGCTTATTGAGCTGCTTCCTGTTTGGCTTCTTCGATCATTTTTTCGTTTGCTGTAATAAGGAATTCAACTCTTCTGTTCTGAGCTTTTCCCTCGTCAGTATTATTATCATATTTAGGAGTGCTTTCTCCAAAGCCAATAACAGTGAGTCTGTTTCCCGGTATACCCTGTCCAATAAGATAATCGGATACCGCGGATGCCCTGCGTTCTGATAGTTTCTGGTTATAGGATTCAGACCCGCTGCTGTCGGTATGTCCCTGTAATTCAACATCAGTGTCGGGATAGTGATTAAGAACTGTAACCAGTTTATCAAGGTTTGTTTTAGCCTCATCAGACAGGTCAGATCTGTCGAAACCAAACAATATGTTGCTGTCGAATTCAACAACAATACCTTCTCCAACTCTTTCAACTTTTGCACCAGGAACAGTATTTTTTATTTCCTCTGCCTGTTGATCCATTTTATTTCCGATAACAGCACCGGTTGTACCTCCAACTGCAGCTCCTATAATTGCTCCCAAAGCAGTGTTTCCGGTAGCTCTGCCAATTACTGCACCCATGGCAGTCCCCGCAGCAGTCCCGACGGCAGCCCCTTTGGTTGCCCTGTTCATCGAAGAACAACCCTGCAATAACAGTGCTGCGCTCAGAAGAATTATCAAAGTAAACCTAAACGTTTTCATCATATTGTAGCTATTTAATGGTTAATTGAAAATTGTAAAAATTCATAAAATATAGAAGTATCATAATAATTATATTTAAAAATCCACATACGCCTTTAATTCGTTAATCTGAATATGCTTTTTTGCATAACATTGACTCTTTATAGATGTACGGAAACACCCATTAATTGCTGTAAACATAATAAATATATAAATTTATTCAAAGAAAAATTATTACAGCTTTTTTATCCCGTCAGAATTGTTTATATTGGAACAAAATCCTGTAAACAGGCTGCAGGATAATAATTACAAAAAACCTGATTGATTAACTAAAACTGAAAATTATGGCAGTACTTAAAGTGATTGAAATTATGGCATCATCTCCGAAAAGTTGGGAAGATGCAACAGAAATAGCTGTAAAAACAGCGGGGAAAACAGTTAAAGGAATAAAATCTGTGTATATACAGGACCAGAGTGCAGTGGTAAAAGACAATAAGATTACTGAATTCCGGGTGAATGTAAAATTATCGTTCGAAGTTATTAACTGACAGCAGAAGTATTAACTTAAAAAAACATATCATGGGACTCATTTCATTCATTAAAAATGCCGGAGACAAACTTTTTAAATCAGAAGCACAGAGAGAACAGGAAAAGGCAGATGTTATCATTGCCCATATTAAAAAATTCGGATTTGATACAAGTGATATCCAGGTTAAGGTCGATGACGATAAGGTAATTCTGACCGGGAGTATCGATACTCAGGAAAATAAGAATAAAATTATTGTTACTGCAGGCAATGTTGAGGGGATATCAGGTGTTGACGACTGGATAGTAGTTAAAAAACCACCTGTTACAGCTCCTCCGGAACCGGAAAAACAGTTTTATACTGTTAAGAAAGGAGATTATCTTTCCAAGATAGCGAAGGAAGTATATGGTAACGCTAATAAATATATGGTGATATTTGAAGCTAATAAACCTATGCTTAAAGATCCGAATTTAATCTATCCTGGTCAGGTTCTGGTTATACCTCCACTTGATTAATGATATAATGCTAAACAAATCGGCTGGTTACAGGAAATTAGCAACCGGCTGATTTATTTTTTCAATACCAGAAAACAATCAGGCCTCCGAAGGTGGTTGTTCATCAGTTTTTTTCGAACGGTCCCTGATGTCATCCGCAAGGTCATCAAGTTTATCGGCTACTTTATCAGCTACTTTTTTGCCAAAGTCTTTTGCCTTTGAGAGTTTTTCCTTTGCTTCCTGTTCAGCTTTGTCGGAGAACCCTTTGATTTTTTCCTTTGCTTCACCTGTCTTTATTTCTTCAACCTTATCTTCAACAAAATCACCTGCTTTATCCATGGCATCCGCTACCTTGCCAAAGGCTTTGCTCTGTTTGAGTTTTTCAACATTATCATCAATAAAGTCGTCAGCTTTATCTAATGCATTTTTTGCCTTGTCCAGAAAACTATCATCCTGAAGTTTTTCCGGTTCTTTCTTTTGTTCTTCCATTGGTATCCTGATTTTTAGAATTAATATAGCAAGTTGATACTCAGAAAAAATGATTATGTCTTAAAGATATAAAAATTACATTTATGTTCTTATCATAAATTTATTTATTATTGAAGAATATCTTTGCCTTTTACATGACTGTTCTTAAAATTACAGGATAAATGTTTGGCAGCTGTTGACTGAGTACAGATGGTGTAAGAAGAGAAATTATTGGTGCAGGGACTCTTCTGCTTACGTCTGTTTTGCCTGTTGACAATGAGTTTTTAAAATGGGCCACCGGTTTTATTTTTGGTGGAGGGTCAGCAGCAACAATTCAGGGAGGAACAGCCCTCACAAGACTTGCATCTTCAAAATTCACAGCCGGGACGGGAAATACTATAGTGGCTACAGGGGAACATGCCGCAGCTTTCGGCACATCGGTTTTATCACTTTTCACTCCTTTGATGGTAGTAGCAATAATTATTGTCCTAATGATATTCATCTTTATCCGCTTCGGTAAAAGGCTGTTAAGCAGAAGGAAATGATTATGATACATTCCTTGTTTTTCTGTGGTGGGAAAAAAACTGATTATTACAATGATTTTTTTTTTGTGGCTGCCCGATGATCTGGTTTTAATTTATATTTTTAAACGCTGAAAAGAAAATTACAAATTTTAAAATATATGGTTAGAAGATCATTTTTCGTGTTACCGGCAGTCTGTCTGATAGCCGGTATTTTTATTATCACCGGATGTAAAAAGAGTGAGGATAATGTAGTAACTGATATTGACGGGAATGTATATAATATCATTACAATAGGAGACCAGCAATGGATGGACAGAAATCTGGCTGTCACCAGATACCGTAATGGTGATCCTCTTAGAAATGGGTTAGGTTCAATTGATGATGGAGGAGCCTGGATCAATTATGGAAATCTTGAATCGAACGGACAGATATACGGGAGATTGTATAATGCTTATGCTATTCATGATCCGAGGGGACTTGCTCCTGAGGGATGGCATGTGCCAACTCTGGAGGAATGGAATGAATTGATTGATTATCTCGGAGGCTCTGATGTAGCAGGAGGCAAACTCAAGGAAGCCGGTCTGGAACATTGGCTCGACCCCAATACCGATGCAACAGATATGTATGGTTTCTCAGCCCTTCCTGGAGGATATGCCGGTGGAACAGGAATGTATCTGGGGAATTATGCTTCTTTCTGGACTTCAACAAAGGTTTATGATGATAAACTGAATACCTGGAATCTGTGGTTATATTATAATAACGCAACAGTTGAAGATGACTGGGATTACGGAGGTTCAGGCTATTCAATCCGATGTATAAGAGACTAAGCTGGAGAATAAAGA
>Ga0116152_10003065_pt1 | contig 13474 bp, 9 predicted proteins | sample AD_UKC119_MetaG_FD_89894 | JGI IMG/M metagenome (GOLD analysis project Ga0116152, IMG submission 89894) | Active sludge microbial communities of municipal wastewater-treating anaerobic digesters from Hong Kong - AD_UKC119_MetaG | ecosystem: Engineered > Bioreactor > Anaerobic > Digestate...
AGTAGCTTCAAAACGTATATTGGCATCATAGGGGTCGCCTACCCATTCAATGTAGTTATTGGCGCCTTTTTTAATTTCAAATGGTTTTTTGAAAAAAGACTGGAATGTAAAAAGGTAACTTCCTTCTTCAATATTGAACCGTCCTCTTAATGAAAGAGGTTCAGAAGTGCCTGAACGGATATTCAGTGCCCCGTTTCCTCTGCCTTTAATTTCATCACCGGTCAGGTCATCCAACACCACTTTTACATTTACCATTGGGTTGGCGGTAACGTCCACATCATATACAATATTGGTATTACTCACTTTCACATCTGTTTCCACCATTTCCCGGCCATATTTCTTCTCAACCAGAAAATCTGCGATGCCTGATTCACGGCTGGTGGCCGGGGGAATAGTGATATAGCTGCTGTCTTTATCAGAAGCAATGGCATCGATCTTCATATACATATTTGCCTGTGGTCCTAACAGTGAAAAAGATCCGGTGCCTTTTACCTTCCCATAAAACTGGTTATTATCACTATATGTGGTATTTAATAATAAAACAGGTTTGTTGTTAGCATCATCTCTTGTACTGGGTTTTCGGGTGGATACATCGAGGTTATAGAACATGTTTTTAAACGCATCATGTTCTATGCCCCCGGTAATATAAATTGGATTGCCAGTGACAGTATCAGTCAGTACCCAACCGTCGAGGTCAATTTCCTGGGGAGTAAGATTTACTTCAGTGTCTTTTATTTTATAAAAGCACTGGGTAAAATTCACTTTTAACCCGGCATCTTTTAATCGTCCCTTCCCGGTTACAGCAAGATCACTGAAATCACCACTTACTGTAACATCACCCGTAAGATATCCCTGCATGTCAGAGAACAGGTCGCCTAAAAATCTTTCTAGAACACTTAGCTGGAATTCTTTTGCTTTTAAAGCGATCAGGTTATTCTTTGTTTTTTCAGGATCGCCAAAGTAAATATTGGCATCAAAGCCCAGGTAGTTCTGTTGATTAAGTGTATTTCCCTTAGCTGTTAATTGCTTCAGCTTGTTATCATATAAAAGGGATGCTTTTACTTCTCCGAGTGAATCATTATCCAACCTTAAAAATTCTGTTTTCAGATCATCTGATTTAATTTTTAAGTTGTTGTTCGGGTCTTCTACTACAATATTTCCGCTGATCAAACCTTCGAGCCGGTTATTGGGCATAAAGAAGGGGGCAAAGTCTCCCATATTGACTTTTGTTAATTGCACCCGCAGGTCATTCCAGTCTCTACCACTTGATGATGGCTCGGTTTTCATGATGACCTTTTGCTCACCACTTGTGAGTACAAGTTTACCACTGGCGGGACTCTTGCTTCGGAACTCCAGTTCTCCGTTTTCATCGATCGTCCATTGTTTGCTATTGATAGTAAAAGTGGATGGATCCACTTCTATTTTAATCCCATCTTCATACGTAAGTACTAATGCATTCAGGTTGGCAGTGTCTACATTACGATTAGCGCCTGAGATGATACTGACCTTTGATGAATCATTATGCGCATCTACAAAAAAAGCAGCTCTTGGAATACTCAGACTGTCATTGATGGTAATATTATACGCATCTCCATGTACAGAAAGCAGATCCGGTGTTCCGGTAGCACTCAGTTTTACATTGTCGAAATTATATTTACCGAATTTAAACTGAGGTACATCCGCTTCCAGTAATAAGTTGTTATTATCTGTATTGATCTTGCCCGACAAATAACTGAAGTTGAGTCCGCCTAAACGGGGATCAAATATGTGCAGGTATTCATCAGCATATTGCGTACTAAGTTTAAAGTCAAAATCCTGGCCTGCCGGGATCTTTTTTGGGGCTTTTACATAGGCAGGATAGTATTTGTTAAGCAGGTAGGCAACAGCATCGGGGATAGCTGTTATTTTAAAATCTCCGCTTATCTCTGCCTCAAACTCATTTGATTGGGCTGTGATCCTTCGGCCATGTTCTTCAATAGATGAAACAACGATCAAAGAATCAAAAGGAATTCTTAATCCTTCATTTTTGATCTCTGATTCTGTCATCCGGATCGTACCCAAAAAATCTTCCGGTGAACTGGCAATGAAGTTAAGGTTCAACTTTCCTTTCAGCTCAATGTTTTTAAAGGTAAGATTCAGGTTCTTGAAATTGCTGTAGTGCACATCAGCCGTCAAATCAAATCCTGGCTTAGCGGCCAGTAAATTGATTGTACCGTTCATATCCATTTCCAGGTTCTGGTCCCGTATATATCCAGTTCCTGAAAAGAGGTTCTTGATCAGTGTACCGTTTAAGGTTATTTCATTAAACCGGTAACCATTGTAATCAATGAAGCGGATATCCCCATCAAGTAAGGTATTACGGGTGTCTGATGTAAATCCTCTTCCTTTCACGGTTCCTTTCATAGAGATGTTTCCGATCTCATTATTACCCAAAAAACGTCCTAACGAAAAATTTTCTGTTGCAATGTTTCCGGAATAGGCCGGTGGTTGTCCGGCAGGCAGTTTCATATTCAGATCCGAAACCACAGTGCCAAGGTTTGTAGTTATCGTCCCGTATGTTACAAAGTCACGGATAAAACCGGTGAAACTTCCTTTGAAACTGATGTATTGCATTTGACGAAGATCCGGGCTGGTAACACGGCGTAATGATGGAACGATCGTTACTGCATCGCCATAGGTTGTGCGGAAATCATTCGCTCTGAAATCAATAAATGTTCTTTCAATATCCGGTAACCCTGACAGGCTGATATCTCCATTCAGCATCGTGCTGTTGCCAGACTCCACCACCATATCCCGGCCTATCATTTCATTGACCGTACCCCTGACTTTCCCCTGTAGCTTTATTTTCTTTTTCCAGGAGGATAGAGCAGGTGCAAAAAAAGCAATATCATCACTATCTACATAAGAATCGTCAAAGACAGCCTGCATGTTGACCTTATTGATATAATCGCCAAGATCCTTCATGCTGTTATAGGACATGGAATAATAATTCCGGATAGTGCTCCGGTTTGTAACAAGTTCCATATCAGCAAACGTCATTTCCTGCGGAGTCATTTTAAAATTAGCTGTCAGGTTTTTTAATTCGAGTCCGCTTCGTTCTTCAGCTTTTAGTTTCACCTGGGAAAGGATACTGTCACCTGCAAAAACAGTATTAGCAAAAAGGCCATTGATATTTGTTACGAAAATATGTTTGCCATCAAAATAGGAAAGAGGCTCCTCGCCTGATTCTTTATCGGTGCTGAATGTGCCATTTGAAATAGCAAGACTTTTTATTTTCAAAACACTTTTGTTATTCCAGCTTTCTGGTCCTGTATCATCTTCACTACTGGTTGTTGACCGGGGTTTCAATCTTTCATAACTCCTGATCTTTACTATAGGTTTATCAATAGAAAGTGAATTGATGTTAAATGTATTGCCGGATAATTGCAGGTCGTCGGCATCCAGTAAAAGCTTACCTGCAAAGGCGCTAAGATCTTCACCTAACCAAGTGTCTTTTTTCTCAAACACAACATTGTTGAGTTCTGCCTTTTGAAGGCTAAAAGCAATACCTTTTTTATTTGTCTTAGTAGAAGAAGGGGGAGGTGAAAAATAGTCAAAGAGAAACTGCTGGCTCCATACTGAATCTTGTCGCTGAAAACGTATCAATGCATTATCAAGTCCGATATATTTTAACTCAGCTTTTTTCTTGAAGAAGAACCAATCTGTGATCCTTATTTTGAGGTCTCCGGCATATAAAAGAGTATCACCTTTTCGATCTTCCAGTAACAAGCCTTCAAGGTGCATCCTGTTGAAAAGTGAGAAGTCAACATGTTTGACAGATACTTTCGTTTGTAGTTCTTTTGAAAGTCGTTTTGTAACCTTTCCGGCTATCCAGTTTTGACCAAAAGGAGTTTGGATAAAAATATAAGCAGCCAGCAGCAGGAATAGCAGCGACAGAAAAACCCACAGTAATATCTTTTTAAAACGCTTCAGGCCGGTATTTTAGAATGTAAAAATATGCAATAGTACCCTACAGGCAAATTCAGTACCAACTTGTTATGAGTTTTGCCCCCAGAAATAAGAATAGCACCAACTGTATAATATTCAACCTTGGATACCAGCAACCAGCTAAACTCAATACGCTGTACTAACCCGGGTTATTGGGTATTAACAAAAAATTTGCTTTTAAAATAGGGGTTATCAGATGAGTTTGTATTCGTAGGCGTATTTAATGAGCCCTATAACCGAGCTTGTACCGGTTTTGCGGAAAATATTTTTACGATGAGTTTCAACCGTCCTTTCGCTGATAAATAACTCTTCGGCGATCTCTTTGTTATTGTATTCTTTTTCTATTAACCGAATGATCTCGATTTCACGGGCAGTTAAATGGGCTTTGTCTTTATTCTTCTTTTTATCGCTGGCCCTTTGCAATTCATTGATCACCTCATCACTGAAGTAGATGCCGCCGCCAGCAATTTTTTCGATCGCTTCTATCAGTTCCTGCTTGCCGGTATTTTTTAATATATACCCTGAAATATCTGCTTCTTCAATCATTTCATTTACCAGGTCTCCCTGGCCACTCATAGACAGAGCCAGTATCTTTATATTGGGGAAATGTTGTTTTACCTGCTTTGCCAGTTCATTACCTGCCAGTTTGGGCATCATCACATCAGTGAGCAGGATGTCGACAGGTGATTCTGCCAGTTTATCCAGCACTTCCTGGGAATCTGTGGTAGAAAATGCAAGTTCTATGGTTTCATATCCTTTTAGCAAGGAAAGTAAACCATCAATGACGATCTGGTGATCGTCGACCATTGCGAGGGTGATCGTTTCTTTTTTCATCAACTTGCTGAAAGATAGCGGAAAATGAGCTTCGGTTGCGTACATGGTTTAAGTTTTACCTTATCATGATGCAGTGATTTTTCGGATTACACGAAAAAAGTAAGTTTTTATTTGGAGCGGTGGAAAGCTTAGGTTAAAGGGACATGAAGGGCTATCAGGGTGCCCCGGCCGGGTGCGGCGTCAAACTCAACTGTGCCTTTGAGATATTCTATCCGGGAGGTAATATTTTTGAGCCCAATCCCATCAAATTTTCCTTTATCTGTAATGTCAAACCCTTTCCCATTATCTTCAATGGTACCGCTGATGCCGTCCTTGTCACGGATCAATGAAATATCAATTGATGTGGCATTTGCATGTTTGATCGCATTGTTCACACACTCCTGGATAATGCGGTAAAGAAAAGTTTCAGTATGGCTGTCGAGCCTTTCTTCAAGCCCTTCAGTATAAACGTCAATTTGAGTGTTCTTGCTATTTAGCTTGTCTACAAATTCTCTTACAGCTGCGCCGAGATTATTTTTTAAAAGGGCATTGGGCATCATGATATGTGATACGGTGCGTACCTCCCGGCAACTGTCATCAACAAGCTGGATTATTTTATCAAATGATTCCTTCTGGTCTTTATTCTCAAACTTCAGGTCTTCTTCAATTGCTGAAAGGTTCATTTTTGCGGCACTCATCATTTGTCCCACACCATCATGGAGGTCTTTGGCAATTCTTTGCCTTTCATTTTCTTCAGCTTCCAGGACAGATTTTGCTGCCATTTCCTGTTGCTTCATAAGTAAGCCTTGCAATTGCCTTTCTTTTTTGAGCTTATATCTTTTGTATTGCGAATTGATCAGCAAGCCTGCCAGCAATACCAGGCCGGCGATCCCGATGAATAAATAATCCTGTAACCTGATCCTGTGTTTCTGATCAGCGATCTGCTGTTCTTTTTTTGCAGATTCATATTTCGCATTCAGTTCTTCGATCTGTTTTGTTTTTTCAAGACCCATCAGGCTGTCACGGAGTGCGGTGCGAATACTATAAAAACTTAGCGCTTTTTGAAAATCACCTTGTCTGCGGGCTACTTCAGAAAGTTCGTTGTAATTGTTAGACTGTAACTCCGGGTATTTCAGGTTTTCTGCTACCTGGTTGCTTAGTGTAAGATATTCAATTGCTTTTTTGTAATCACCTTTTCCGCTCATAGCTACTCCGAGATCAGAATAGGTTAATGCCAGTGCAAAACTATCTTTCAATTGCTGCCGGATAGCCAATGCTCTCAGGAGATTCTTTTCAGCCAGGTCATATTTTTTTTCAATGACATAAACACCGGCAATATTGCTCAGTGAATAAGAAACACTCAATGAATCTCCTGCTGCTTCAGCGAGTTTCATAGAAGCCGTGTAGCGGTTTACTGCCTCATTATAGTCTTCCCTGTATTCATAAACCACTCCCGATTCGTTCAGTATCATTGCTATCCCGCTTGTATCATTCAGCTCCCTGTAAATGCTTTCCGCTTTATTGTAGTTACTAGATGCCCTGTTAAGGTCCCTGGTTTTGCGATATAATTTTGCCAGCTCATTATATACCGGGGCAAGCCTTTGTTTGTCGTTCTTTTTTTCCAGGATAGAAATAGACTCGTAATAATTCTTTGCCGCAAGATCGTAGTCGCCTTTGAAATAGTTGGCAAGACCAATATGTCTTTTAAGTTCAGCTACGGCAGTAGAGTCTGTATTTCTCCGGGCAATTTTTAATGCTTTATCACCTTCAATGATAGCGGAATCAAAATTCTTTAATTCAAAATGCTGAACCAGGTTAATGGCAGCATCCATTTGCTCTTCATAAGGCCTCTTTGAATTAATGATATTGCGCAGGCTGTCAGCAGACACCTGTGAACTGGCGCTGGCAGCTACGAATAACAGGGATAAAAAAAAAGTTTGTCGCTTCGTCATTTATTAAAGGTTCAGCACATCTTTCATAGTGAAAAATCCTTTTTTGCCGACCAGGTATTCTGCAGCAAGCACAGCACCGGTAGCAAATCCTTTTCGGTTATGCGCTGTATGAATGATCTCAATATCATCAATAGGAGACGAATATTTTACACTGTGTGTGCCGGGAGCAGGGTCTACCCGCTGACTAATGATCTCCAGGTCAGCAGGGTCATCACTCAGTTCATTCACCCATTTCTTCTTTCGGGCAACCTGTTCTAATATTTGTTCGGCAAGGGTAATAGCAGTTCCGCTTGGTGCATCTTTCTTTTGTGTATGATGTGTTTCGTCCAATATCACCTCATAGTTAGTATGAGGAGCCATCAATGTGGCAAGTTTCTTATTTATTTCAAAGAATATATTTACACCCACACTAAAATTGCTGGCATAAATAAAAGCTCCGTTTTGCTCTTTACAAAAGCTTTTCATCTCTTCCAACTTATCAGTCCAACCTGTTGAACCACTTACAACCGGCACACCCCATTCAATTGTTTTTCTGATATTCTCGTAAGCGCTGTGCGGATTGGTGAATTCAATAGCAACATCGGCTTTTTGAATATTTTCTGCAGTAAAATCTTTTATGCTGAATTCATCGATCTTTAATACTACCTGGTGTCCTCTTTGAATAGCTATCTCTTCAATGGCTTTACCCATTTTACCATATCCTAGCAATGCGATTTTCATAATTATAGTTTTATACAGAAGTTGAGGTGAGCAAATTTAACCAATTACAACCGGGTCAAAGTAAGTGCTGGTTGGTATTTATCAGCGGCCTATTTTCAAGACAAGGCTTAAGCCATTGGTGCGGGCCATATCGCTGTATCCGGGTTTGATCTGCAGGCTGAGATCCGGACTCACATCAAAAGTTTTCAGGTGAGCATCCACTGTAGCGTCAACTACATTTAGCCCCCATAAAAGGATAAATACAAGAACAGAATAATCAATATCCCTTCTAAAACCGTCACGGTAATATTTGAGTGATTCGCTGCTAAGAGGTTTTAGATGGGGCTCAATATCATTGAACAAAGCTGAGTCTGCAGCTGTAGCTCCCGGCAGGCTCATATTGTATTTGACTCTATATGCAAACCTGGTTTCCTTATAGTTTTTCAGGTTATAAGCAAACACAACACCACAGGTTCCCAGTGCTCCGTAAACGATCGGAAGTTTCCAGTATTTCTTATTGTATATCTGCCCCAACCCGGGAAGTATAGCCGAGCGAATAGCCGCTTTTTTAGGACTGTGTGCCTTTAGGGCAGAGTCGTACCGGTTACCTGTTGCTTTTGTAACAACAGTTTTTTCTATTTTGGGTACTGTATCTTTTACAGGTTGCAATACTTCTTCCTCTTGTGCAAGAAGCCATGTGGGTGCCACAAATAGAATGTACAATAAAAAAGAAACAGCAAATTTCATGATCAGTCCAATGAAGCATTCATTTGCCCGAGGATCTTATTCAACTCTTCAGCCGAATAGTATTCAATGCTGATTTGACCGCTGCCATTACGGCTTTGTCTTAGCTTTACCCGGGTACTGAAATGAGATGCTAATTTATCTTCTATTCGCTTCAAAGAGGGAGGTAAATTACTTTTTGAAGTTTTTTTAACAGCTTCCGGTTTTTGAAGGGTTTTTACAAAAGCTTCTGTTTGTCTTACAGAGAGTCCTCTTTTTTTGATCTCTTTCCAGGCATACACCTGTTTTTCCACAGTGTCGATACTAATGAGTGCTCTTGCATGTCCCATGCTCAATTCTCCGTTTCGCACTGCAAGCTGTATATCTGGAGGTAATTTCAAGAGGCGAATAAAGTTTGCCACTGTGCTTCTGTCTTTTCCCATTCTTTCCGCCACCTGTTCCTGGGTATATTCCAGCTCTTCCATCATTCTTTTATAGCTGAGCGATATTTCCATGGCATTCAGGTCTTCCCGTTGGAGGTTTTCCAACAATGCCAGTTCAAGTAATTGTGCATCGTTTGCCTGGCGAACATAGGCAGGGATATCTGCAATACCAGCTAATTTTGCAGCTCTCCATCTTCTTTCTCCGGAAATAAGCCTGTACTTCCCATTCGCCATTTTTGACACAGTAACCGGCTGAATAATATCATGCAATTTTATAGAATCGGCAAGTTCCTGCAGTGCCTTCTCATCAAAGTCACGACGGGGCTGTTTGGGGTTTGCTTCAATATTTGCAACTTCAAGACGACTGATAGTGGTTGCGTCTTTAACAACATTTGGTTTTAATGTTCCGCTGCCGGTCTTCAGATCTTCATCAATACTTTGCAAGAGCGAACGAATGCCTTTACCCAGTAATTCTTTATTTTGTTTCGGACTTGTCATGCTTCTTTTCTTATAACTCCATTATTCTTTCTTCATTCTTTATCCTCGTCATATCATTTTTCTGCAGGATCTCTTTTGCAAGATTAAGGTAATTCAGGGAACCCTTACTGCCACCATCATACAGAATTACAGGTTTACCTGCACTGGGTGCTTCAGCCAGTTTGGAGTTACGATGTACAATGGTACTGAAAACCATATCTTCAAAATGCCTTCTCACTTCACTTACTACCTGGTTGGAAAGGCGTAAACGACCATCATACATGGTCATGAGAATTCCTTCAATAACTAAGGATGTGTTTAACCGGCTTTGCACTATTTTAATTGTATTCAGCAATTTCCCTAATCCTTCCAATGCAAAGAATTCGCATTGCACAGGTACAACTACTGAATCAGAAGCTGTAAGTGCATTTACTGTGATGAGGCCGAGGGAAGGGGAGCAGTCAATAATTATAAAATCATAATCGTTTCTTACCGTATCAAGCAGATTTTTTAATACTGATTCCCGGTTTGGGTAATTGATCATCTCGATCTCAGCACCAACCAGATCAATATGAGAAGGAAGAATATCCAGGTTGGGGATCTCTGTTTTCAGTATCACATCTTTTGGCTTTACTTTATTAACCATGCAATCGTAAAGGCTTTGTGTGATATTATGCAGATCAAACCCTACTCCGGTGGTACTATTTGCCTGCGGATCACCATCTACCAGTAAGGTTTTAAATTCTAATACAGCAAAACTTGCTGCAAGGTTAATTGCAGTGGTGGTTTTGCCAACACCCCCTTTTTGATTAGCTACACCGATAATTCTTGCCATCTTACCGAAAACTCCTTCTTATTTAATAGTTAAAGTGAGTAAAATTGCCGCCTGAAACCAAGAACACAAAATTAAGTTTTGCCCAATCAGGCATATCTGCAAATTTAAGTGTTCATAAAAGAATGACCGGGCAGGATAACTGCCTTAATTTTAATCCATATTATGCGTAATTCTCCGTTTTGGTGGGTGTTTATCGGGTTTATGGTGCTGCTGGATATTTACATTTTTCAGGCAGTAAGGTTTTTATCTCAAAACCTTCCGGGGAAAACGAAAACGTTTATATACAGCGGATATTGGATCATTTCGGTTGCTGCCATTATTATATTAATTGTTTTACCCTTTCTCCATTTTGAAAAGCAGGCAAGAATAACCCGGGCGACTATTTTCTCAATGATAGCAGGCTTTTTCTTTGCAAAGCTGATCGCCGCTGTTTTTTTCCTTTTTGATGATGTAAGAAGAGGGATTCAATGGGCTGTTTCAAAATTATTTCAGCAGGGGACCGGTGCAGAGGCTGCCGCAGCAGGGGATAAAATATCAAGATCTGCATTTTTAAGCTGGGCTGGTATGATAGCCGGCGGTGGTCTTTTTGGAACACTTGTCTATGGTTTTAGAAACAAATACCGGTACCAGGTAAAGCGGCACAAATTAGCATTCTCCAATTTGCCAAAGTCATTTAAAGGAGTAAAACTGGTTCATATCTCAGATATACATTCAGGAAGCTTTACAGATAAAGAAGCTGTGATGAAGGGAGTATACAAAGTGATGCAGGAAAAACCTGACCTTATCCTTTTTACCGGCGACCTGGTTAATAATGTGGCAGATGAAATGAAGGATTACATGGATGTCTTTAATAAGCTAGAGGCACCTCTGGGTGTTTATTCTACTTTGGGAAATCATGATTATGGTGATTATACCAGTTGGGATAGTGAAGAAGAAAAAGCGGCCAACCTTGATAAATTGAAAAGCATTCATGGTGAATTAGGGTGGCGATTAATGATGAATGAGCATGTATCTATTGAAAAAAACGGTGAAAAAATTGCCCTTTTAGGAATTGAGAACTGGAGTGCAAAAGCCCGGTTCCCCAAGTATGGGGATCTTGAAAAAGCTCATTACGGAACAGACGATCATTCTTTCAAAATACTCTTGAGCCATGATCCTTCTCACTGGAAAGCAGAGGTTTGCAGTGATTACCAGGATATTGACTTGATGCTGGCAGGGCACACCCATGGAATGCAGTTTGGCGTAGAAATTCCGGGTTTTAGGTGGAGCCCTGTTCAATACGTTTATAATGAATGGGCAGGCTTGTACGAAAAAAGACCGGCTGATAAAGCAGGCAAGAAGCAGTACTTATATGTAAACAGGGGCTTTGGATTTATTGGCTATCCTGGCCGTGTGGGTATTTTGCCAGAGATCACAGTAATTGAGCTTGCTTAGGCCCCCGGCTTTCAATATTTTCCTTTTTAATTCGTTATTGATTTTCAGCAGAATGTATTAAACTTTCGGTTATAGAGAGGGTCTTATAGCCTGTTTTAGCCTAATAACCAGAAACCGCACAAAACTGCCGATGCTGAAAAAATGGTCAGTAATATTCATCATGCTTGCCCTGGGTAGGTTTGCAAATGCGCAAACTAATCCAGTTGATACTTCTATTGCTCCTGTCACCGACCTCTTTTTAATGGATTCAACTATCGATTACGAGGAACTTTTTAAAGATCTTGACAGCTTTTTAGATTCTTTATTAACTCCCCGTAGCTATTTCCTGGTGGGTGCATCTGTGGGAAAGGGAAATTATAGTTTTGAATCTAAAAGTTCAGGTTTCTATGAATCAGAACCCAGGTTTACCTATTCACCTCAGTTAGCTTATTATCATAAATCAGGGCTCGGACTTTCTTCAACTGGATATATTGTAAATGATGATCCGGGAATGAATCTTTACCAGTTCTCAGTTACTCCTTCATTTGATTATATCAAAGACAGGAGATTGGTAACCGGCATTTCCTATACAAGGTTTAAAACCAAAGACTCATTGGATTTTTATACAACCCCTATTCAAAACGAATTGTATGCCTACTTTACTTACCGAAAAACATGGTTACGGCCTACGGTTGCCCTAAGCTATGGCTGGGGTACCCGAAAAGACTATAAGGAAAGAGAAACACAGATATTGGACCTGCGTCTCAGAAGAAGAGGCTATACTTATATTAATACAGAAGAATCCATCAGCGACTTTTCTGTTCTTGCCTCTTTAAGGCATGACTTTTACTGGCTGGATGTGCTGGCCAATAAGGACCACATCCGTCTCACACCCCAGTTGTCTTTTACAAGTGGCACACAAAAATTTGGATTTAATCAATCTTCGGGAAGTTATGTTACTGTTTTAAGAACGGGTAATAATGTGTTGTACAATACCGATAATGTTTACCTGGATGATGAAATAAAATTTCAACCTCTTTCATTAACTTTTTACCTGCGGGGAGAGTATTCTATCGGTAAATTTTTTGTACAGCCACAGGTTATTTTTGATTATTATTTCCCCGCCACTGAGAATAATTTCGGCACTTTGTTTTCAGTTAATGCAGGTTTCATCTTCTGAGCCTTTTATTTTAAATCAAACCTTAACATTTTTTGTGCAATAGATGAAGCAGCTTTTTTGTTTTAATATTTCGTTATTACGGCGTTAATGCTTTTTAACAGCCCGGACGGGTTACTGGCATTAAACTTGAAATTTTGGTTCCGGCTTTAATAAGTTACCAAACTTTAAAAAACTGATCATGAAAACAAAACTCCTTACGCTTTTCGTAGCCTTGTTAATGGCAAATGCCATGATGGCCCAATTTCATATTGGGGTTAAAGGCGGTGCCAACATTACCAAGGTAGACGGTAAATCATTTAAAGACCAGTTCAGGTATGGATATCACCTGGGTGGTTTTGCAGAGATCCGGATGGGCAACAAATTTGTGTTGCAACCGGAAGTTCTTTTTAACCAGTATGCCACAAGACTCGACAGCAATTACAAAAATGTGTACGAGGATATTTTTGGTGGCCAGAGCAATGTAAAACTGAATTACCTGTCAATCCCAATCCTATTAAATTACAAGCTGGTGGGCAATTTTATTGCATTGCAGGTGGGTCCTCAATTTGGGGTACTGATCGATCAAAGCAAGACAGTATTACAAAATGGCGGTGATGCATTCAAAAAAGGCGATTTTTCCATGTTGGCTGGCTTACAGTTCAGGGTCGCAAATCTGCGTATCAATGGACGTTATGCAGTGGGCCTGAACAATATCAGTGATATCGGAAATGAAGGGAAGTGGAAAAACCAGGGCTTCCAGGTATCTGTAGGACTAGCCTTATAAATAAAATCCTATCCCGGATGAATAAGAGCCCTTTCTGCTTGCAGGAGGGGCTCTTTCTATAAACCTTTCTTTATCAATTACCTATTTTGTCAGTTTTTTTTCCGGGGCATGAATCTTGGGAATACTACTTTCCCGTTATATTTTAGCCCTCTTGGGCTGTTACTGACAGATTGACTAAAAAAAGGTTAT
>Ga0116152_10003066_pt1 | contig 13473 bp, 13 predicted proteins | sample AD_UKC119_MetaG_FD_89894 | JGI IMG/M metagenome (GOLD analysis project Ga0116152, IMG submission 89894) | Active sludge microbial communities of municipal wastewater-treating anaerobic digesters from Hong Kong - AD_UKC119_MetaG | ecosystem: Engineered > Bioreactor > Anaerobic > Digestate...
CCGCGGATCCCAAGTCAACGCGCGACGTCCCATCATCAGGCGATAGGCGTTGGTCACGCGCACTTGCTCGCGTTCGGCTTCGTTCGGGAATTGCGCGGTTTGCTTCTGCTCTTCTTCGGTCTGGTTGCGCCGGGGCAGCTTGCAGGCGGCCCAAGTCGCCTCGTTGTAGGCCAACGCTTTGCGATCGCGCAGCAAGCGCCTCGCTTCGGTGCGATCCAAGGCCAAGTTGGTCAAATCGATCTGCGCTTGGCCTGCTGGAAGGTAGCGCATCCACTCGGGCATCGACTCGGGAAAGGCCAAACCACCTTTCACAAAGTTGGAGCGAGCATCCAGCCATTCGATCTCCTCCAGAAGCGCCGCCAAGGGCTTGCCGACCTTGACCTTCAGGGACTTGTTCCACACTCCCTCCAGCGCCCTCACCCTTTGGTCGACTTCCTGCTGGACCTTGAAGTACGTCGCAGCCTTTTCCGCGGTCACTTCCGGCTGCCGATAGGGATAAAAGTACGTCTGCTCGTCTTCGATCAGGTCGAGGGCGTGCTTGCGAACCTGATCGAGTTCGGTGCGCTGGGCCAACAGGCGTTCGAACTTGTGCTCGAGCCCCATGCCTTGCAACGAAGCCATCGCGGCTTGCCAGCGAGCCGTCAGCGCTTCGCCTAGGGCCACCCGGGCTTCCGATGGGTCGCTGGCGGCTTCGGCTAGAGCTTCGAAGGCCGCGTCGCGATCGGCGGTGTGCTTGGCCTGGATCAGGCGGTCGCGCCACTCCAGCCACTCGAAGGTCACCCGGGTGACGGGCACATCCCCGTCCGCTTGGATAAAAGACACTCCGGGCAGCGGGCCCACCAAGGGCCAGGAGGCGAGCCAAGAGGCGAGGATGAGAAGCAGGAAGCGCATGGGTCGGTGGGTGGTGGCCAAACACCATAGGCCAGGTCCCCCATCCTGGCTACCGACGAGCCCAAAGATGATGCCCTGAGCCGGTGTGAGGCACCCCTGGCGGGGCTATACTGCGCCCATGAGCGCCATCCAAATCTACCAACTGCTGCACGTCGTCTCGATCCTGTTCCTGACCGCCACGACGTTCATGGCGTTCGCCAACCCCAGCCCAGAGCGGCGCAAGCGCATGCTCATGCTATCGGGCATCCTGAGCTTGACCGCGCTCACCGGGGGCTTTGGCCTGCTGGCTCGGTTCCACTACGGTTTCCCGGCTTGGGCCATCGTCAAACTCGTCTGCTGGTTGGTGCTCTCCGCCCTCTCCGGTTTGGCCTTTCGCAAACCGCAAAGCATCAAGCTTTGGACGCTCTTGGCCACGGTTTGCGTGGTGACGGCGGTGTGCATGGTCTACCTCAAGCCAGGCGTGTAACCCACCCAGCTTGCCTCGAGCTGGGCCTCAACGGGAAACCCATCGGGCGGAACTCAATCGCCGCTCCGTTGGCTGGACGCAGATTGGATGCGCGCGAAGCCAAACACCAACAGCGGGGTGAGGATCGCATATTCGAGCGCTAGGACCGCATGGGTTCCATGCCCCCACCCTGGGGCAATCGAGCCGATGCCTGTACCACCCAAGAAGGCCATCACGCCGCCAACCGCGCCCAGGACCGAGGCGGCCGGCCAAGGCCAGCCTCGCAGCCAACCCAACGAAAAGCGCGGCATGGTTCCAAAGCCTAGCCACAGCGCGACGATCCAGGGGGGCACAAACCATACGCCCCACGGGCTGGGCGAAGTGGGGTAGCGCAGCACGCCCAAGTGCGCCAAACCGGTGTCCACCAGGCTGCCCGCCAAGCACACCAGCGCCAGGAACCGCACCTCGCGCCAGCGTTCCCCGCGCGGCACCCAGGTCATGTGCAGGGCCACCAGGGCTCCCATGGCGAGCATCCCTAGCCACATCGATCCCTGCTTGGCGCCCCATACGGAAGCAAACCAAGCCAAGTTGTAGAGCAGGCAGTTGGCGACGATCTTCATGGGGCCCCAAGCGAGGCGGGCCTTCCGGTTCAGGTGCCCCTAGGCAGCTCAGGAATCAGCGATTCGGGACGCGCCGCCGGCCGGGCCAAGAGCATTTGCACGTCACTCAAGCGCCGTTCGGCGAAGCCGCCTTCGCAATAGGCGAAGTAAAACTCCCACAGCCGTAGGAATTCGTCGTCGAAACCCAACGCCCGCGCCTTTTCTCCATGGGCTTGCAGGTTTTCGCGCCAAATCGCCAAGGTGCGCGCGTAGTGCGGACCGATGTCTTCGATCTGCAGCACGCGCAAATCGCTCGATTTGGCCATGGCCTGGGTCAGCGGGCTGATCGCGGGAATGCAGCAACCCGGAAAGATGTAGCGCTTGATGAAATCCACGCTGCGCCGGGCCTCGTCGTAGAATTGATCGGCGATCGTGATCGATTGCAGGCACATCAGGCCATCGGGCTTCAGAAGTCGGCTGCAGGCGGCAAAGAACTCGCCGAAGTATTGGTGTCCGATCGCTTCGATCATCTCTACCGAAACGAGTTTGTCGTACTGACCTTCGAGTCGGCGGTAGTCCTGCTTGACGATCGTGATGCGATCGGCAAGGCCCGCAGCGCGCACGCGCTCGTTGGCCAGCTCGAATTGTCGCTCGGAAATGGTGGTGGTGGTTACGCGGCAGCCGTATTCGCGGGCTGCATGCATCGCCATCGAGCCCCAGCCCGTGCCGATCTCCAATAGGTGATCGCTGGGCTGCAGGTCGAGCTTGCGGCAAATGCGCTCGAGCTTGGCCACCGAAGCCTCTTCCATGGTGGTGCGCGCCGTCTCGAAGAGGCCGCACGAATAGGTCATAGTCGGATCCAGGAACAGCGCGAAGAACTCATTGGACAGGTCGTAGTGGGCTTCGATGTTGGCCTTGCTGCCCGCTTCCGTGTTCCGACGCAGGAAATGGTACGCGCCGAGGATCGGCTTGGAGAGCACCGCCAGCCCGCGGTCCATGCCCTGCAACACGGCTTCGTTGCGCACGAACAGTCGCACCACATCGGCCGGGTCGGGCGAACCCCACAAACCCTTGGCATAGGCCTCGCCCGCACCCACGTTTCCGCGGCGTAACACCCAATCCCAAAAGGCGGGCGAGTGCACGTCAATCCGAGCAGCGGGGCCCGTCGGATCCCCGTCCCCATAGCACTGCTCCTGACCGTCCTGGTGGACGACCAAGCTGCCAAACCGCAAAAGCGCAAAGCGCTTGCGGATCCACTTCTCCGCCAACGAGGTGGGCACGGGGGTTTTGGTGACGAGTTTCATGGAGAGTTCCTAGGAAGGAGTTAGGAAGGAGTTTGGGACGGTTGGCGCTTGCTGGGGTGGACGAAGAACGGGACCCGCTTGCGCCACAGGAGCGCCGCGTGCCAGTAGATGGCCGCGTGGACCCGAAAGGTTTGCAGCGGGTGGCTCAGGAGCGCCCAAGCGAGTGACCTGCCGTTGATCTCCCGCCGGGTCGCGACCAGGCCTGCGAGAAAAACCGGCTGATTGGCAACGAGATTGCGCATGTGCACTTCCAGGTTTTCTCCGGGAGCCCGGAAGCGCCACTCGTAGACCTGATTCATGTCGAAGAAGGGCGACACGTGGAAGGCCTTCGGGAACCGGAAGGTGTGTTCGGTTTCGGAGGAGCTGCCGCGAGCATCGAGCACGTACTGAAAGCGTTCCTTCCATGGCGTGTTGGTGATCTCGGCCACGATGGCCTGCAGCACTTCGCCCCGGTCGTAGCAGTAGTAAAAGCTGACCGGGTTGAAGACGTAACCAAGCGTGCGCAACTGCGTCAGGACGCGCACGGGTCCGTCCGGTCGAAATCCCAGTTGCTTCTCAACGCGATCTTGAACGGCTTGTTTGAGCGGCACGTCCTTCGATCCCAGATAGTCCGCCCTCCGAAAGAACGCTAGATTGGGCCGCAAATGCGACCACAGCCAGCGCCCGCGGAACAGGTCGGGCAGTTCGTCGAGGTCCAACCAAAGCAGCTCCAAACGGGTGTGAAACCCGTGCTTCTTGGGCGTGCGGCGCGCGTGGTAGACGCGCGCATCGTACAAGGCACTCGTGGTCAAGGGCCTGGTCAATGGACTTGTCAAGGGGCTTGTCAAGGGACCGGGACTCCTTGCTCTACCCGCTCGGCAGCGCGCAGACCGCTCTTGACTCCGTCCTCGTGGAAACCATAGCCCCAATACGCCCCCGCGAAGTGCACGCCCGCGACCCCATCGATCTCGTGGTGCCGAGCTTGGGCGTCGACCGCGGCCTGCGAGTAGATCGGGTGGTGGTACACGATCTGGCGCAAGACCTGGTTGGGATCGATGTCTGCTGTCCGATTGAGGGTGACGAAGTAGTCCTTGGCGGCCTGGAATCGTTGCAGCTCGTTCATCCAGTAGGTCACCGTGGGCAAGTCACTGGCGGGTTGGGTCACGTGGTAGTTCCAGGAAGCCCAGGCGCGCCGGGTTTGGGGCATGAGGCTGGAATCGGTGTGCAAGGTGGCCTCGTTGCGCTGGTACGCAAAGGCTCCCAGGATCTCCCGCTCGCGCGGGGTGGCGTCGCGCAGCATCGCGAGCGCCTGATCCGAGTGGCATGCTAGCACGACCCGGTCGAAGCGCGAGACTTCGCCTTGGGCGGTTTCGACCAGGACTTGGTCGGCTTCGCGGCGGATGCCCACGACCGGGGTCCGCAACCGGATGCGGTCGCGGTACGGGCGAGTCATGGGCTCGATGTACTCGCGTGAACCACCGGCGATCACCTGCCAAACCGGCCGATCCTGGATCTGCAAGAAGCCATGGTTGTGGAAGAATTGCACCAAGAAGCGCAGCGGGAAGCGACGGATGACCTCGGGGCGTGCGGACCAGATGGCCGCGCTCATGGGTATCAGGTGCTTCTCGACGAAGGTTTGCGAGTATCCACCCCGCTCGAGGAACTCCCCCAAGGTGGTCCGGTTGGTTTCGTCGCGCAAAACTTCGGGGGCCTCCTTGTAGAAGCGCACGATGTCGCGCGTCATTCGCCAGAAACGCGGACTCACAAGGTTTCTGCGTTGGGCAAACAGGCCGTTGAGCGAAGTGCCGTTGTACTCCAAACGGGTCGCTTCGCAGCGCACCGAGAAGCTCATCTCACTCTCGCGGTAGGGCACGCCCAACTGGTGCATCAGCCCGCAAAAGTTGGGGTAGGTCTTCTCGTTGAACACGATGAAGCCCGTATCCACGGCGAGCTTCCGATCCCCGTCCTGCACGTCGACCGTGTGGGTGTGGCCCCCGATGTAGTCTCCCGCCTCGAACACAGTGAGATCGTGCTCGCCCGCTAGCCGATGGCCGGCCACCAAGCCGGAGATTCCGGTTCCGACGATGGCTACCTTCATCGTTGCAATACCCGCTGGGGCACGGGACGCAGATCCCAAACCAAACCGAAGAGGGCCATCAGGCGCAGCAGGTAGTAGGTGACATCGATCTCATACCAGCGGAACCCCATGCGCACCGACCCAGGGTAGTGGTGGTGGTTGTTGTGCCAGCCCTCCCCCAGCGTGATCAGGGACAACCAGAGGTTGTTGCGGCTGTCGTCCTTGGTGTCAAACCGCCGGGAACCCAGACGGTGGGCTAGCGAATTGATCGTGAAGGTTCCGTGGTACAGGGCCACCGTCGAGATCACGAAGCCCCACACCAGAATCTGCGCGCCACTGGTGCCTAGCCCCGGCATCCAAGCATCGAGTCCTGCCCCGATGCCATAGAGCACCGGAATCATCAGCACCGGCACAAGCAAGTCAAACCGGTCCAAGAAGCGCAGCTCGGGAAACTTGGCCAAGTCCCCCACCAATTCCAAGCGCGTACGGAAATTCTCGCGGCAGAGGATCCAGCCCACGTGGCTCCACCAAAGGCCTTCGCGCCCCGGCGAGTGCACGTCGCCTTCCTCGTCGGAATGCCGATGGTGGTTCCTGTGGTGCGCCGCCCACCATAGCGGGCCGCGCTGGATGGCGGTCGAAGCGAGGACGGCAAACAGGAACTGCATGCCGCGCGAGGTTTGGAACGAACGGTGGGAAAAGTAGCGGTGGTAGAACGCCGTGATCGCGAACATACGCACCCCATAGAACGCCACCGCAAAAGCTACCGCGATAGGGCTCCATCCCACCCAAAGGACCAACAGACAAGCTAGATGGATGGCCACGAAAGGGATCACGCGAACCCATTCCGCCTTGCGCGGGTCGCCCGTAAAGGGTTCGTCCGCTTTGGCCCACGAGTCCATCGTGGTCACGAGGTAGCGCCACAAACGATTGGCCACTAGGCACGCTCCTGGGATTGGAGTCGCAAACGCTGGTGGCTGACGATCCACTCGTCTCCATGGTCCCAGGCGAACAACTCCGCGCAGGAAAGGAAGAACACGACCCAGCGCTGGAACCACAGCTTCGCCTGGTCGGCGCCGTAGGTTTCGGCCAGAATCGGCATGATCTGCTTGCGCTTACGATCCATGTTGCGCGCCCAGTCTTCTGATGTCCGCGCATAGTGCGTTCCGGAGACCTTCCAGCGCTCCTCCACCTCGAACGGAGTGTCCAAGTGGTCGAGCATATCATGGCTCGGCATCATGCCGCCTGAGAAGAAGTACTCGCTCATCCAGTCGTCGTCGCCCTTGACTTCAAAGGGGTAGGCAAAGGTCTTGTGCGCAAACACATGCAGGAAGACTCGACCGTCCGGTTGCAACCAAGTGGCGACCTTGGCCAAAAGGGCTTCCCAGTTGCGCATGTGCTCGAACATCTCGACCGACACGACGCGATCCACCAAGTGCGGGGCCTGGAAGCGGTTCATGTCGGCGGTGATCACCGTCAGATTGGTTAGGCCCTCGCGATCGGCCACCGATTCGATGTGCTTCCGTTGAGGGTTGGAGTTCGAAACCGCGGTGATCGAGCAGTGCGGGAAGCGACGCGCCATGTACAGCGTCAGCGATCCCCAGCCACAGCCCAGCTCAAGAATGTCTTGGCCGTCCTGCAGGTCCGCCCGTTCGCAGGTGAGGGCCAACATGGCTTCCTCCGCCTGATCGAGCGTGGTGCTGGCGCTCGGGTAGAACGCGCTGGAGTACTTGCGCTGGCTACCCAAGACATGGCCGAAGAACCCAGGCGGCACCTCATAGTGCTGCTCGTTGGCCTTCTCGGGAACCAGCGCGATCGGCGCGGATGCCATCGAAGCAACCCCTGCGGACATGGCTTTGCCGGGATCGGCGCCCCAGATGGCCCGTTGCTCTTGCAGGCGAACGGCCAGCAGGCGACGGATGCCGCGGCGAATCAACGGACGGGGGATGAGGCCCCGTTCGACTAGGGCAATGGCGGTTTTCACGGGGTGGTATGAATGGGTTGGGCGCCGGGCCGCGGCGGCCCAGGAAAGAAGGCGTTCGTGGTGCGCTGGTACGCGCGGTAGTCCTCTCCGCGGCTCTTCAGCGACTGTTCTTCGGTGGGCGGAATGCCGGTCACGTAGCGGATCAACACGAACATCCCGAGCGGGGCCAGCCAGAGCCAGGATCCACCGCTCATGCCTATGGCGAGTACGGGATAGACCAGCCAATGGACCCACTCGAAAAAGTAGTTCGGATGGCGCGAGTAGCGCCAAAGACCAACGCGGCAGGTCTTGCCCTTGCCGTGGGCACTTTGTCGCCAAGCCTTCAACTGGCGGTCGGCGAGGCCTTCGCCCACGACCGAAACCACCCACAGCCCGACGGCCAACCCGTCCCACCCGTGCCAACCCTCGAGACCCGAGCGGGTCAGGAAGAAGAAGGGCAGCGACAGGACCAAGGCCATCAGCGCCTGGGCTTGGAAAAACCAAAAGAGCCAGCGATCGATGTCCGCCCCTTTGGCGCTGCGCATGCGGGCATAGCGACCGTCCTCGGGCTCGCTCCCGACCCGCTGGTAGAGGTGGCTCCCCAGGCGCAGGGCCCAGAGGCCAATGAGTGTTCCTACCAGGACCCTGCGGGGCAACCAGCCCGGCTGGGTGAGTGCGTACAGCACCCCCAGGCCTCCTACCCCAAAGGTCCAAGCCACGTCGACCCAACCCGCGTTGCGGGTCGTCCGCTGGCGGGCCCAAAGGGCCAGCATCACCAGGGCCAGCACAAGCCAGCCAATTAGGGGCATCCAGATAGGCGTCAACACGGGGGGTAGTTCGCGCCCCGCCCTGGCCTGGTTGCACAAGGGGGCCCGGGGGGACGATTTAACAGGATTCAGAAAGTTGCCCCGCATCCGGGGCAACCCGGAGCGCGAAGAACGGATCGATGGAGCGAACCAAGAGAGACGGCCACCCCCATCGCGAGTCAGGTCGCACCCACTGGGTGTCCTGGCTCGCTCTCCTCTTGGCCGGTGCCGTTGGCTACGGAATGGTAGCCTGCAGCTCGATGAGCAAGGCCACCCTGGAGCGGCGCCTGTTCGACCTCGAGAAGAACGCCCCGGCCAAGGCCCGCGGGCTGAGCCGGTTGCCGATCACGGTCAACCTGCACGGCCAGACCCAGCAGGTCGAGTTGGTGTACCTGCATGTCCCCGCCGCCAATGGCGATCCCGAAGGCGACCCGGTCGTCCTGGTCCACGGAACCCCGGCCACGTTGTTCACCTGGGTTCCGGTGATCTTTGGCGAGCCCGGCGTGCCCGGCTTGAGCGCCACCCGGGATGTCTACGCGATCGAAGTCATCGGCCATGGGGTGGCCCCTGGTGATGGCTCCCCCTACACCTTCGAGACCTGCGCGGACTTTGTCGTGGCGGCCATCCGCGGTTTGGGGTTGGAGCGAGTGAACCTCGTCGGCAACTCCTATGGTGGCGAGTTCGTCTGGCGCGCCGCGCTGAACGCGCCCGAGCTCATCAACAGCGTGACGTTGATGCACGCTTCGGGTTACGCTCGCAAGGATGGCGAGTGGTTGCCCGAAGAGGTGGTCATGCGCGAGAACCGCTTGGCCAAGTTTGGTTGGTTGCTCAATTCGCGCAAGCGGGTCTTGAGCGCGCTCGAACCGCACTTCCGCGGGGTGCCCCCGGAGCGTGCCGAGGAGATCTTCCTGGTCTGCGAAAACGCGCACAATTGGAAGGCCATGATCGACCTGGTGCGCGATGAAAACGGCTCCAGGGAGCACGAATTGGGGCACATCGCATGCCCTGCGTTGATCCTTTGGGGCGCGCGGGAAATCGCCTATCCGCTGGAAACCTTCGGTCAGCGCTTCGTGCACGACATCCCTGGGGCCCAACTGCGTGTTCTAGATGATTGCGGGCATTATCCCCAAGAGGAGCACCCCGCCCTGGTGGTTGCTGCCTTAGGAGAGTTCTTCCGAAGCCTGGAAAACCAAGCGGAGAACCGCTAAAACCCGCAGGGGCCCCTTGGGCCCTCCTCCGACCGTTCGAACCCCATGAGCACCACCCTAGCATCCCAAATCCTGCAAAGCAGTGCGGATGGCATTGCCGGGTTGGCGGCGGCTCGCCTGTTCGAATTGGTTTCGGTCGATGCGGTCGATGACTTTGCTGCTTGGAAACAACACCTGCGCAACCAAGTGCTGCAGCTAGCCGCTGCCTTGCAAGCCCAGGATGCAACCGCGTTCGCCGACAACATCACCTGGGTGCACGAGGCCTTTCGCTCGCGCAACATATCGACCGAGGTCCTAGGAGCTGCGTTGCAGAGCCTTGAGGAGACCGCCCGTGAGTCGCTGCCCACCACCCTGGGGGAAGTGTTGGGTCCTTACGTGGATGCCGCTCGGACACGGCTCGTAGCGGGTAGCCAGCCGACGCCCAGCTTCCTCGATCCCAAACACAGCTCGGGGGCACTCGCGGGTCTGTACCTCGAGGCCCTACGCAGCGGCGACGAAGCAACCGCAACCAAGCTCCTCTTCCAAGCAGCCAAGCCCGATCAATTGGGCATCCGCACGGTCATGGAAGAGGTTTTGAGCCCAGCCATGCGCGAAATCGGGCGCTTGTGGCACAACGGACAAGCCACGGTTGCAGAAGAACATTACGTGACCCAGGTCACGACAAAGGTGCTCGCACAACTGCTCGCCCAAGCCCCGCATGCACCCCAACGGGGCAAAACCGCGCTGTTGGCGGGGGTTGCCGGCAATGCCCACTCGTTCGGATTGCAGGTGGTCGCCGGGCACTTTGAATTGGCCGGTTGGCGCACGATCTGCTTGGGTAGCGATACGCCCTCGGCGTCGGTCGCGGAAGCAGCGGTCGCGCTTGGTGCCCATGTGGTGCTGTTGGGAGCGACCTTGGGGACCCAACTTGCTGAGACCCAAGCCACGCTGGCAGCGGTGCGGGTCCTCTGCCCCGGGGCGAAAATCGTGGTGGGCGGGGCCGCTTGCAGCCGGGATCAGTCGGCCTGGGAACGGCTGGGAGCCGATGGCTTTGCTGGGAATGGAAGCGAAGCCGTGCAGGTAGCCGAAAGCCTGATCGGCTGAGGCTGCGCGCGAGTCAGATTCCAGGTCTCGCGAGCCTGGACCCACCAAGGCGATCCTTAGGAAGGGACCGCAGCCGTTAGGAGCAGGTGTTCGCGCTTCGAAACAACGACTCCACCAGGCTTCTCCAGCGTGATGGCAAACAGGGCCGCGTTGCTCACCGGCAGCTTGGCCACGATCGGAACGATGGCTTCGCCATCCGGACCCACATCGAACACGCCACCATCGACCGGCAGGGCTTCCCAATCGGCGCGCGTCGGGTCAAAGATCCAAAGTTGGTATTGGTCCTCGGTCGGGTTGTTCGGCCGCAGGCCACGCAAGACCATGTAGCCCTCTTGGCGCGCGTCGCTCCAAACCACTTCCCCTTGGGCCCCGGTCGCGATCGGATCTTCGGTGGCACTCCAATCGATGCGCTTGAGGTCGGTGGCCGCAGCCACCAACGCTTGCATGCGTTCCATGGTGGATGGCAAGTTGTCCGCGGCGTCGGGCTGGTGAGTGAACAGCAGCACGGCCATCACGGCGGCGGCAGCCCATCCGGCCACGGCTACCCAGGGCTGACGTGCGCGGGCAGCGGGGGCTTGGTGTCGCTCAGAATTCGCGCGGGGGGGTCGCGCGGCAGCCGTGGGCGCGGAGCCGGAGTGGGGCGACTGGGAGCTGGCTTGGGGTGTTCCCATCCAAGCCAGGGCCTGCTGCTCCAATCGCTCCATCAGCGACTGCGGCACAGGCTCCAAAGGCTCCAATTGGGTCCAATGGATCGCGGCGATGGAATGTTCGAGGGCGTCCAGGTCTCCAGCATCGGTGCTGGACCGCAACTCGCGCAGCTGCCTTTCGTCGAGTCCCTCGGTGAAAGCCTGCAGGGCTAGGTCCAAGGACTCATCGTCCCAGTTGGCAAAGGGCTGGCTCATGACGCGAAGCCTCCCTCCTGGGAACGTAGGGTGTCCGCAGCTTGGCTCAATCCTCGACGGATGTGGCTCTTGACGGTCCCGAGCGGCATGCCGGTGGCTGCTGCGATTTCGGGATGGGTCAGGCCCTCCACCACCGACATCAGGATGACTTTGCGTTGTTCGGGTTTGAGTTGGCCTAGGGCCCGCTGGACGCGACTCGCTTCGTCCGCGGTATCCACGGATGCCAAGCCCCCATCATCCGCCCCCAGGGGCAGGTCGTCGACGGGTTCGGTGCGCAGGGCCGTGCCCTGTCGCCGGCGGCGATCGATCACCCGGCGGCGGGCAATCGTGGCGACGAAGGTGATCTCAGAGGCCTTGTTCGGATCGAAGCGCGCGGCGCTCTTCCAAATGTCGATGAAGATTTCCTGGACCAGGTCTTCGGCAGTCGCGAAGTCGCTCCACATCTTGCGCGCCAGCGACCACACGATCGGACTGTAGCGCTGCAGGCACTCCTTCACCGCTGCTGCGTCGCCCCTCGCAATGCGCGGCAGCAGGTCTTCGAGTTGGCCTTGGCTCTGGGTCATGCGGGGTCGGGGGCGAACCGCAGGCGGGAGCGCCAAGCGCTCTCCGGATCTGGGGCGCTCCATTGTAGCCCGACTCCCTTTGCCCGCAAAGCGGCGACCTTGGGAAGAAAGGGTGTTCAATGGAGTGCCTAGCGCAATGGGTTAACAAAGAGCAGGCCGCCTGGCCCTGGGGCTAGGCGGCCTGCGTTCTCCAACTTACTGGGGCAACAGGACCTTGTTGATCACGTGGATCACGCCGTTGCTGGTTTCGATGTCGGCTTGAATGACTTCGGCGCCGTTTACCCAAACCTTTCCATCCTTGGCCATGGTCTCGAGCTTCTGACCTTGCAGGGACTCGACCTTGGCACCTTTGGCGGCGGCGTCCGCATAGATCCGGCCGGGGACCACGTGCAGCTTCAGGATAGCGGCCAGTTGTTCCTTGTTCTCAGGCTTGAGGAGGTTCTCGACGGTGCCAGCCGGCAAGGCCGCGAAGGCTTCGTCCGTGGGAGCAAAGACCGTGAACGGGCCTTTGCCTTGCAGAGCTTCGACCAAGCTGGCCGCTTGGATTGCGGCGGCCAGGGTACGGAACTGACCCGCAGCGACGGCGGTGGCCACGACGTCCTTGGTGCTCGGCATGATGACCGCATCGATCACGTGGATCACGCCGTTGCTGCACTGGATGTCGGTGGTCACGATGCGGGCACCATCGATGGTGACGCCGTCATCGGAGACCTTGAAATGCACCCGCTGGCCGTTGAGCGACGAGGCAAAGGGCATCTTCACGACCTTTTCGGCCATGTAGCTTCCGGGAACGACGTGGTAGGTCAGGATGGCCTGCAGGGTGGCTTTGTTGTCGGGCTTGAGCAGGTTGTCCAAGGCGCCCTTGGGCAGCGCGGCGAAGGCGGCGTCGGTCGGAGCGAAGACCGTGAACGGTCCTTTGCCCTGGAGGGGTTCGACGAGGTCGGCAGCCTTGAGCGCTGCAGCCAAGGTGTTGAACTGGCCAGCCGCGAGGGCGGTTTCGACGATGGTCTTCTCGCCTTTCTGGGCGGTGGCGGCGGTGGTGCTGCAGGTGTCGCCCGTCGGGGCGCCGGCAAGCAAAGGAAGCATAAGGAGGTAGGAAAGCATGGTCGGTCTCTCGATGGTGGGTTTGTGGATCGCGGGCCCTGCATGGGCTTCGCTCGTACAAACCTTTTCGCGTGGTTCCCAGATTGGATGCGGGAATCGGACACTTTCGCGGAAAAACCGCCTCGCGCAAAGCCCCTGTAAGCCAACCTCGGAAGCCAACCTCGGAAGCCAACCTCGTAAGCCAACCTCAAGACTCCACGTTCGGTAGCATCCAAACCGATTCGTCGTGCGAACACCCAACCGTGGCGCTTGGGAACTTCGGTACTTCGAACGGTCTCGACCCCAGCCCAAATCTCTCACCCCATGGCTACGTCCAACCCCCTCCACGTTCGCATCAGCGGATCCAGCGGACTGATTGGTTCCGCCTTGAACCAGAGCTTGGAAGCCAACGGCACGCGGGTGTCCCATTTGGTGCGCAGCTCACGAGCCGCAGCACCCAACACCGTGGCGTGGAACCCTGCGTTGCCGCCCGATCCTGATTCGTGGAATGGAGTCGACGCGTTGGTCCACCTGGCCGGGGAATCGATCGCGGGAGGTCGCTGGAACGCGGCC
>Ga0116152_10003069_pt1 | contig 13466 bp, 9 predicted proteins | sample AD_UKC119_MetaG_FD_89894 | JGI IMG/M metagenome (GOLD analysis project Ga0116152, IMG submission 89894) | Active sludge microbial communities of municipal wastewater-treating anaerobic digesters from Hong Kong - AD_UKC119_MetaG | ecosystem: Engineered > Bioreactor > Anaerobic > Digestate...
ATCCTGGATTTTTATCTGGGCAATCCAATTACACTCTAATCGAAATCAATAAAAACAGAATAAAATGAAAAAGAAAACAATCATCATTACTGCAGCAGTTGTAGTAGTAAGCGTGGCCGCCGCCGCATTTATTATGCGCCCGAAAACGGTTGATGCCAGCAAAATCAATATTGAAACAGCCAAGGTAGAAAACGGAACAATCAGCGAAGTAGTGGAGGCAACAGGCACGCTTGAAGCCATCACAACGGTTGAAGTTGGTACACAGGTTTCAGGTATCATCGACAAAATTTTTGTGGATTTTAATTCGTATGTTAAAAAGGGTCAGTTACTGGCAACCATTGATACCACCAACCTGGCAGCACAGCTCGAACAGAGCAAAGCTACACTCGACAATGCAAAAGCAGAATTGGATTACCAACAGGCAACTTTTGATCGTATGGAACCGTTGAATGCTAAGAAACTGATTTCGCAAACCGATTACGATCAAACGGTTTATAACCTGAATAAAGCACGTGCCAACTATAACAGCGCATTGGCTTCGCACAAACGTAACCAGATTAACCTGGATTATGCAATGATCTACTCTCCTATTAATGGCATTGTTTTGAACCGTGCTGTTGAACAGGGACAAACGGTTGCAGCCAGTTTCAATACACCTACACTTTTCACTATTGCTAACGACCTCACACAAATGCGTGTTGAAGCCAATGTGGATGAAGCCGACATGGGACAGGTAAAAGAAGGGCAGCGTGTTGAATTTATTGTAGATGCTTATCCTGATGAAAAATTTAACGGAACTGTTACCCAGGTTCGCCTGGAGCCAACCGTCACCAACAACGTTGTAACATATACCATCATTATCGATGCGCCTAATCCCGACTATAAACTGATGCCGGGGATGACTGCAACCATCCAAATTTATGTTTTAGAGAAAAAAGATATTCTGGTAGTGCCAAGTAAAGCATTACGTTTTATGCCCGATATGACCCTGATGGCCAGCTACATGGGAACACCGCCAAAACCGGGAAGCGGTGGGAAAATGCCTGAAATGCCTGCAGGATCACAACCTGATGCCGCTACCAGCGGACAACCGGATATGGGAAAAGTGGTTTGGGTGAAAAAAGATTCAGTAATCCATCCGCAACCCGTTAAAATAGGCCTCGACGATGACATACATGCGGAAATACTTGGCGGACTAAAACCTGGTGAAGAAGTGGTTCTTGGAATGCAGGAAACCGACAAAACAATAGTAAAAAGGACCTCTGGCGGTAATCCATTTATGCCAGGCCCTCCCGGAAGACGTTAAGCAAAATCAGGGTTCAGAAATCATTAAGAAAAAGAAAATGAGCAAATCAATTATAAAAGTATCAGAGCTGCGGAAGATTTATCATGTGGGTGAAATGGACGTTCATGCCCTGCGTGGTGTTGACCTGGAGATTAACCAGGGAGATTTTGCTGCTATCATGGGTGCCAGCGGTTCGGGAAAATCAACTATGTTGAATATATTGGGCTGTCTCGACAAACCAACCCATGGAGAATACCTGCTTGACGGTGTGAACATGGGGAAATTGAATAAAAATCAATTGGCCGGTTTACGAAACAACAAACTGGGATTTATTTTCCAGTCGTACAATCTCTTGCCACGAACAACTGCTCTCGAAAATGTGGAACTTCCGCTGTTCTACAATTCAAAGATTAAAGCAAGGGAACGCAAGGAACGCGCAATGCATGCACTCGAGCAGGTAGGACTTGCCGACCGAATGGATCACATGCCGAACCAGTTATCAGGTGGTCAGCAACAACGCGTTGCCATTGCCCGCTCGCTGGTAAACGACCCGGTGGTAATTCTTGCTGATGAAGCTACCGGGAACCTCGATACCCGAACTTCATACGAAATAATGGAACTCTTCCAAAAGTTGAACGACAACGGGAAAACCATTGTTTTCGTAACGCACGAACCTGATATTGCCAGGTTCATGAAACGAAATATTGTTTTCAGGGATGGCAGAATTCAAAAAGAATCGTTTGTAACTGATCGGTTTGATGCAACAAAACTGATCGAAGCGTTGCCGGTTGAAGAGGAATTTGAATCGTAAAAGAAGAAAGAAATGAATTATACAAATCTTACAAAAATAGCCACTACTGCCTTGAAGAGAAATAAATTCAGGGCAATCCTGACCATGCTCGGGATTATCATTGGTGTAGGTTCGGTTATTGCCATGCTTTCCATTGGTGAATCATCGAAACAAAGCATTCGCGAAGAAATGGCTGACATGGGTACCAATATGATTATGGTAATGCCAGGCCAACAACGGCGCGGTGGGGTAATGATGGGAAACTCTGATTCTAAGTCACTTACAATGAGTGATATTGAAGCCATAAAGAAAGAAGCGGTTAACATCACAGCTATTTCGCCACAGGTAAGTACCAGCGGACAGGCAGTTAACGGGAACAACAACTGGCCAACTTCTATTTATGGGGTAGATATACCTTACCTTGAGATTAGAAAATATAATATTAAGGACGGCAGAATCTTTACTGAAAAGGAGATAAAAACATTGGCTAAAGTGTGTTTGCTTGGTCAGACTGTTATTGAAAACCTTTTCCCCGATGGAAGTGACCCTGTAGGACAAACAATCCGCTTTGGAGGTATTCCATTGAAAGTAATAGGTGTTCTGGAAGAAAAAGGTGAAAATGGCATGGGAATGGACCAGGATAACATGATCCTTGCTCCCTATACTTCAGTTCAACGAAGAATGCTTGCCATTACACACATCCAATCAATCAACATGTCGGCCGTAAGTGAGGAGAAATCGGAAGCAGCTATTGCTGAAATTGAGAAGATTCTGAGAACTCAACATAAATTAAAAGAAGGCGACGAAGATAATTTCCAGGTACGTTCTCAGGCAGAAATGGTGCAAATGGTATCCTCGGTAAGCGATATGCTCACCTTATTACTTGGTGCTGTTGCCGGAATTTCGCTTCTGGTTGGAGGTATTGGTATCATGAATATCATGTTTGTATCGGTTACCGAACGGACGAAGGAGATCGGGTTGCGCATGTCAGTAGGCGGACGCGGAATAGATATTTTGATGCAATTCCTGATCGAGGCAGTATTACTAAGTATTCTCGGAGGCATTATCGGAATCATCTTTGGATCAGGCCTTTCATATCTGGCCTCATCTCTGCTTGACATGCCATTTGTTCTCGACACACAGGCCATTATATTATCATTCATTGTTTGTAGTGTTATCGGGATCTTTTTTGGTTGGTATCCGGCAAAAAAAGCTTCCAACCTAAATCCAATTGATGCAATAAGACACGAATAAGATATTCGAAACCAAAATTCACGATTTATCGTGTTTTTTGGTTTTTAGTTTAACTTTGAAAAAAACCACGGTATGAACAGACTCCGGGCAAAAAGAAACAGGCTCCCCATTTTAATGCATCTACTGGTGTGGATAGTCCTGATTATTCTACCACAAATCATAATCAGCCGGTATTCAGGTAACAACAGATTTATAGCCTGGGGATTTTATGTGAATGCTTTTATTATTGGGATTGTTTTCTACATCAATTACTTCTGGCTGATTCCAAAGTTTTACATGAACAATAGAAAAACTATTTATTTTGTTCTGGCAATAGCGGTAGTTTTTTGCTTCTATTTTGTACTCGATTTCACAAACCAGGCATTGCACAATCCGGATCGTGACAGAAGAGTAGCTGAATCGGTAGAAGAAGGTGTCCGTGAACATCGGATTCAACGCCCTCCTTTTAAGCTAATACAGATTTATGGTTATAGTTTAATGTCGATTGTTATTGTTGGTTTTTCCATTGGATTGAAAGCCATCGAACAACATTCGGCAAGCGAGAAGCGACAGAAAGAGCTCGAAAAAGAAAAGTTGAATTCAGAGCTTGCCTTTCTGAAAAACCAGGTAAGTCCGCACTTCTTTTTTAATACACTAAACAACATTTACTCGCTGGTAGAGATTAACTCGGAAGACGCACAGGCAGCAATCCTGAAGCTATCGAAACTGATGCGCTATCTTTTGTACGAATCAGAACACGGCGAAACTCTTTTAAGTGCAGAAATTGAGTTTATGAAAAACTATGTGGATCTGATGCAACTCCGCGTGTCGAAAAAAGTGGATGTAAATATTGAGCTTCCTGAAAACAATATCGAGATGAAAATTCCGCCGCTGTTATTTATTCCTTTTATTGAAAATGCCTTTAAGCATGGCATCAGTTACCGCGACAAGTCATTTATCAAGGTATTAATGACTACCGAACAACACAAAATCAGTTTCTTGTGCGAGAACAGCATGGCAGCGGATAAAAAAGAAAAACATGACGAGAACCATTCCGGAATCGGGCTTGAGAATGTAAAAAAACGTCTTCAGCTTTTATTCCCGGGAAAACATGTACTAAATATTAGTTCAACCGACGAGGTTTTTACCGTTTCGCTTGAAATTGAATCAAATAGTTAGCTATGATCCGAACCATTGCCATCGACGACGAACCACTCGCACTTCAACTGGTGAGCTCTTACATTGATAAAACACCTGCTCTAGAACTGGCTGGTGCTTTCGACAATCCGATCGACGCAATGGAATTTTTGGAAGAAAACCCAGTTGATCTGATTTTTCTTGATATAGAAATGCCCGATTTGAATGGGATTGAATTTGCGAGGTTGCTGGAAAATAAACCAAAACTTGTTTTTACAACCGCCTATGAAAAATATGCCCTACAAGGGTTCAAACTTGAGGCGATTGATTACCTTTTAAAACCATTTGGTTACCCTGATTTCCTGAAAGCCGTTGAAAAAGTACGCAAGCAAATTGGGTATGAAAAAGCGGCTAATAAGGAAGAAATTAGTTCGAACAATGAATTTCTGTTCTTGAAATCGGAATATAAAATTCGTCGAATTAACTTCAATGACATCATTTATGTGGAAGGGTTAAAAGATTATATAAAAGTATATATTCAGAACAACGACAAGCCGATCATGTCGCTCAATTCAATGAAGTCCATCGAAGAAAAACTACCTTCCGATAAATTTATGCGGGTACACCGTTCATATATTGTAAATCTGCAACGCATCGATACGGTAGAACGCAGCCGGATTGTTTTTGGCAAAGTGTATATTCCGGTTAGCGATCAATACAAGGAAGAGTTTCAAGCGTTTCTGAATAAGAATTTCCTGTAACTAATTTTAAAAGAGATTGAAGGTTGAAAATGCTTCCATCCGTAAAACGACAGATGGAAGCATCTTTTTATACTTTTTTCAAAGCCGCCAGTACCCTTTCAGGAGTCATAGCCATCTCATACAAACGTGCTCCTGTTTGATCGTGAATAGCATTGGCAATAACTGCACCCATACAAACAATCGCTGGCTCGCCCCCGCCCTGCGGTGCTTCATAACGTTCCAGTATCTTCGTTTCAATTTCCGGAATCCATGAGAATCGTGGCAAATCGTAATTATCAAAATTAGAAGTCTTTACCTTCCCCCCTTCAAACTCAACAACTTCTTTTAAGGCATAGCCCATTCCCATGTTAATGCAACCTTCCATTTGGATTGTTGCGCCTTGCGGATTCACACAAAATCCCATATCCTGAGCTACCCATACTTTCAGTACTTTCACCTCACCGGTTTCTTTGTTAACATCCACTTTTGCAATGTGAGCCACATAAGTTCCTGCATCAAAACCAATGGCTACTCCAAGTCCTCTTCCCGACGGAGTTTTTCCGGGTTTCCAGTCAGCCATTTTTGCCACTTCCTGTAATACATCAATAACATGCTGGTTGCTAAGGTTTTTTAAACGAAACTCTATCGGGTCCATTCCTGCTCTCTCTGCCATTATATCTGCCTGCACTTCGCGGGCAAAAGTATTGGTGCTGTTTCCCGGTCCACGCCAGGCGCCTGTCGGGAATGGATGAATTTCTGGTGCTGTCCAGCCCCGACCATAAACGGTTCGCTTCTGATTAGGGACTTCGTACATTGTTTCCGAACCTCTGTCTCCGGCATAGTACACATGGTAATCCCAAAATGTTATTTTTCCATTTTTATCAATTCCTGAGTTAATTTTGACAATGGCTGCAGGACGGAACTCATCGTAGAAGAATTCTTCATTTCGGTTCCAGTCGACCATTACCGGTTTCCCGGTAAGTTTGGCCAGTCTGGCTGCTTCCACGGCTTGTTGGTGAGCAGATTTTCCTCCAAATCCACCTCCAAGATAAGGGGGTTGTACACGTACTTTATCTTCTTCCATTCCGAGTATTCGCGCAATATTACTTTGGGCCGGAAATGGTGTTTGTGTGCCTGCCCACACAGTTAGTTTATCTCCATCAAAATATGCCATAGCTGTGTGCGGTTCCATCGGCGAGTGCGCCACATATCCGTCGTGATACTCCTGTTCTACTAACGAGGAAGCAACATTTTTCCCATCTGCGATGTTTCCTTCATTAATGTTCACATTTCCTTCGGGAGCATGATCTAGCAGGTAAGAAAAGATATTTGAATTGTCTACCCGCTTTTCTTCTCCTGAAAATTCTGCCTTAATCAGCTTGCGAGCTTTATCAGCCTGTTCCGGATCTTCATGCAAGGCAGCCACCAAATCACCGTCGCGAACAATTTGTACATCCGCCACTTTTTCAGCTTCTGATGTATCTACAGAAATCAGTTTGGAAGCATGTGATGGCGGCCTAAGAATACGAGCATACATCATTCCTTCCATTCTTAGATCGCCTGAATATTTTGCTTTTCCTGTCACTTTCTCTACACTGTCGCGCCGGAATTTGGGTTTCCCCATAATTTTGTATTTCGAATAATCCTTTACTGCCGGTTTTTCCTCAATAAAACGGTCGATATTCCGTCCTTTGACCAGTTGTGCATATGAAATACTCTCTCCTTTGTTATTTTTGTTGAATACCACTCCATCGTTTACATCCAGTTCAGCCACATCCAGTCCCAGCTCTTCAGAAGCAAGTTGCAGCAAAACAGCGCGTGCTTCAGCAGCAGCCGCCAACATCGAAGGGCCGAACATCCGGGTGGTCAGTGAACCGAAAGTACCCATGTCCCAGGGACAAAGATCTGTATCTCCCATCACCATTTCCACATCGTCGAATGCCACATCCAGTTCATCTGCCAGCATCATTGCTAATCCTGTATTTACGCCCTGTCCCATTTCAATCTTACCGGTAAGACACGATACTTTTCCATTTTCGTGGATTTGTAAAAATGCATTGAAATCATTGGGTAGTTCACGGTATTGTTCACCTTCTGCAGCCATCAGTTTCATCGCACTGCCTACATGAAAAAAAACAAAGAGTCCCCCTCCCAGTGTCCGAAGAAAATCTCTGCGTTTAAAATCAGGGATATATTGATGGTTCTTTAAATATTCGCGGAAATCATTTATTTCGTTCATTGTCTTGTTCTTTAATGTTATCAAGCTTCCAACTCTTATTTCTTTCTCATTTCTGAAGCAGCTTCCTCAATTGCATCCAGTATTCGGTTGTGTGCGCCGCAGCGACAGAGGTTATCTTCCATTCCCCACACAATATCTTCGCGTGAAGGATTTGGATTATCGTTGAGTAATCCGACAGCATTCATGATCATTCCGGGAGTGCAGTATCCACATTGCAGGGCATCGTGATTTACAAAGGCTTGCTGAACAGGATGAAGTTTATCTTCCTTCGCCAAACCTTCGATGGTCACTACCTTTTTGCCAGTCACCTCTCCCATTTGGGTAGAACACGAGCGGATTGCTGTCCCGTTCATTAAAACAGTACAGGCTCCGCATAGTCCTTCGCCACAGCCATATTTGGTTCCCGTAAGTTCAAACTTGGTTCGCAGTACCCAGAGTAGGGTCTGTGTTTTATCCCCGTCAAAAAAAACATCTTTTCCATTCAGATTAAACGAGATTCTTTCTTTCATTTCAGTTGGATTATTGGTTAAATTAAATTGTACAAATGGCAATGAATGCATTTGTGCCTCTTTCAAATTTAGTAAGAATTAACCAGAATTCAGAATTCGTTAGTTTAGACAAAAAAATCCCGAAAAGCCATCTTACCAGTTAACAGTAAATAAAACTTTTCGGGATTCGATAAAATCAAGTATCTGTCTTTACAACCTGAAAGTGTGCACGTATTTAACCTGGAACAATTGATTGAGAAAGTTTACTTTCTCAATTCCCCCATCAAAAAACGCATTGGTAGGTCGTATTTCATTGTAAACCAGGTAGAAATCGTTTCCTTCTTTCGGATTATATCGTAACCTGAAATTAGAAGCAACAAAGCTACTAAGACTGTTATACTGAATAAAACCACTTAACGATAGCTTGGTGTTATACATATACAACATTTTAATTCGCGCCACATGTGAATTCATTTTCTGGTTGCGATCGGGAAACTCGACGTAATTGTAATTGTAAGCACCTGAGAACTGAACACTGGCCGATACGTTGAACATCGGTTCAGTAGTAATCGAAAAACTTTGTCCGTCGTAAAACTGACCACCTGACAACATAAACGAAGCCGAAAGTGGTTTTGAAACCGGAGTAATGATAGTAGCTCTACCTGAGAAAAATTCGTATCTCTTCGCCGGCACAATTACTTCATCGTCAAGTTCAAACTCCTCATCAACTCCTTCAATATTATAATTAAGATCGAATTTTCCGAACCAGCCGTTTTTTAGCACCACATCGAAACCAGGACCATATCGTGCAGTCTCGAGTTGTCCATCAGTGACACGGTACGATTGGTATGTACTCATGTCCAACGAGTAACTGAACAACTTCGAATCTGAACCGGGAAGCCATCCGTATGAAGCCCTGAGCATTATTCCCTGGGTTCCGTAATGCATCATGAAACCAACTGACGGATCGAAGAATTCGCCGGAATAGCTGTATGAAAGATTGTAGGCAAAACCTTCCTGACTTCGGCGCTCCCAGTTGAATCTATAGTAAGTATTATCCAGTCCCCCATTCATATTATTACCCAAAGTATCAGTTGTTTGTGCTACACTAACTGAAAGATAATCATCGCCAAAAACTCTGAAAATACCATCCATTCCATACGAATAGGAATTAAAATTATCAGGCGTCACTCTTGAAGTCAACATCGCTCCAACATAGGAATTCTGGTTAAAAACCTGTCGTCGTAACCGGAAAACTCCAAAGTTTTCGGAAGGTGTAATATCGCTTTTCTGAGTTTGCATGTCCATAACTCCAACATCCCATTTTCCCATTCTTCCAGTTAAACGTGCGCCTCCCAGAATCGGAACCGCATAACCATCGTCGTCAATTCCAATCCTACGACTGTAAAATAAAGTACTTGCTCCCCCCAAACTAAAACTAAAAATACTCGACCGCTCCTGGAAAAACATCCTTTTTTCAGGATAAAACAGGGCATAGCGCGTTAAATTTACCATTTGGTCATCGGATTCTACCTGTGCAAAATCGGTGTTTACAGTAAGATCCATAGTAAGGTTACTGGTCAAACTATATTTAAGATCAATACCGCCTGTTAATGTTTTGTCCTCAGAATGATCAAGTGCAGTTTCCTCTTCATTCAACTCATTGTTCTTTTCAAAACCAGCTGCCACGTAAGGAGAGATATAAACCGGCCTTTTACTTTTAATTCCCCTTAGTTCAATGGTTTGTGCCAAAGACGGTTTATTCATAGCATATCTGCCATATTTCGGATCGGTTGCCGGGTAAGTATCTATTTCATTACGATGACTAATTGACCGATTTATCAGCAAACCCATCTGGATTCGGCCATCCACATCCTGAAAACGTAAACTTGAGAAGGGAATCCGCATTTCGAGTGCCCACCCCTTTTCGTACCTGGCAGTTTTAACATCCCAAAATGTATTCCAGCTGTAATTTAGCAAATTACTCATCATCGGGCCGGGCATCATCTGCGCATCATTAGCGATAGTGTAATCGATTCGCTGACCAGCCGGCATAGTAAAAAATCCCAATGCATTCTCGTTGTCGTTGTAAGTGTCGAGCAGAATTCCGAAGGCATCCGGATTCTGCGATTCTTCGTCACGTTTCTTACTGGTTGAAACAATATCAGCGGGATCGGCATATTCAAGATAAGCCCCTATCCAAAGATAATTATCATCGTACGAAATATAAATACGGCTTTTTTCTCCTGGTTCGGCTCCAAACTCAGGCGCATGCATGACTAATTGAAACGATTGTGCGTTTTGCCAAAATGCATCATCCGGAATTCCATCGAAATTTACTGCTCCTGAATTTGGCTGGATTTGAATTACATCCTGACCTTTAAGAGCAAGTGTATTAAATGCTAATAGAAATAAAAAAACAAAGGTTCTTTGATTGTTTCGCATGATTTACGTATTCTATTCAAATAATTTTTCCGCGTTTTTCTTCACTATTATATTGGCCGGAAAATAATTATTCGAATAACTTCATTAGTTGGTTTATTTAGGTTTCTAATATAAGAGGGAATCACTTGTCCTTTAAGCGATTCCCTCATATATTACTTTCTTTTTACAATTTATTTATATTGCTGAACACGCGCATCATTGATTACCCCACTCCAATTCAAACCATACGCAAAATCGTAAATATTTCCCTGTGAATCGGTGTAACATTCCATGTCACGAGGAACGTCTTCAAACTGTTCTTCCACAGTTTTCATATTTGCCGGCATCTGGAATGGCAACAACCCCGATGGTTCGCTCTTGCCACTCAGAATATCCATTACTGCCTGTCCCTGAACTCCAAAACCAACAACAATTGCATCGGCTTTATCTTCAAATTCAGCAAATACCGTTGGTTTCGATACGTTAACAACCACTATCACAGGTTTTTCTGCCATTGCTTTTTTTGTATCCAAAACCAAATCCAAATCGCTGGAGTTGACAGCTTTAGTTGTTTTATTTTTATACGACCGGTTTGTAAAGTCTTCCAATGGATCTCCTCCTGCCAAACTTACTGCACGCGCATCTACAGCTTTGTATGTACCATACTGAAGCGTAATTGGAACATATCCGTTACCACCTGTTTTTACATCGTCAGTACTGTAACCGCTTCCCCCGTCGGGGCTGTCAATGAATACAATGGCGTAATCGGCCTCTTCCGGATTTTCGGTTATCTCGCCGTATCTTTTAATAATATCAAGACTTACAGGGTAATCCCATTTTTCGGGCGCACCACCAAAACCAAACATACCTGTGCTGGCCGGGTAGAATCTTTTAGGAACATAAATTTTGGCATTTTCTTTCATCGGAAGAACATTTCCGGCATTCTTCAGCATGACAACCGATTTTACCTGTGCATCAAAACCAGCAGCCATAAATTCGGGATTACCAACCACTTTAACAGTTTGGTCAACCTGTAAATACGGATTCTCGAAAAGACCGGTTCTGAAAATGTTTCTTAATAACCGAACTGCTGATTGTTCGAAACGGTTACGCATAAATTCTTCACCGAATTCTTCCACGCCCATTTTATAAGCTTCGATAACCGGCACTGCGTCGTTGTTTCCACCAAATTGATCGACACCTGCCATAATTATTTTATAATGTCTTTCGGCTACTGTTAAACCTTCGGCCCCCCAGCAAGTTGTTCCAAACGAGTTGATGGCAGGGTTGTCCTTTGTGATACCCCAGTCGGTACAAACTACGCCTTCGTAACCGTATTCACCGCGCAACATATCCTGAATCAGGTATTTGCTGTAACCGTTTCCAACATTTTCATTATTAACATTATCTAAACCGTTTGAAATGGTATAATATGGCATCACAGCAGATGCACTTCCGGTTGCTCCATTCAGTTTGAAAGCTCCTTCAGTGAATGCAATTAAATGATCTTTTAAGTTATTACCAGGGTACACAGCATATTTCCCGTATGCAAAGTGCGCATCACGGCCACCTTCTTCGGGGCCACCACTCGGCCAGTGTTTTACCATCGCATTTACGCTGGTATAACCCCATCCATTAGCAATCTCATTACTCCCTTCTGAAGTTTGGAATCCATCCACATAGGCACGTGCCATGTCGCGATCCAAATAAGGATCTTCTCCAAAAGTTCCGTTAAAACGTCCCCATCTTGGTTCAGTTGCAAGGTCAATTTGAGGAGAAAGCGCTGTTGCAATACCCAGGGCACGATACTCTTTTGAAGCAATATCACCAAAATTCCTTACTATTTCAGGATCAAAAGTTGCAGCCATTCCCAGCGATGAGGGCCACATGGAAATATTACCACCAGCTCCGGCGTTAAACTCTGCATTGGCAGTTGTTCCATGTCGCGGGTCTGAACTGTTATTTGCCGGAATTCCAAGACCAATTCCTTCAACAAGCGTTTGTACATTGTTATTCCAACGAGCAGCTACCTCCGGTGTTTGCAGAGATGTAACCAAGACGTGTCTCAGGTTATCGTTTACCAGAAAGTCTTTTTGATCATCGGTTAAATCCCATGGCTGAGCGCCGCTTTCATCATAGGATTTCCCATTGTATGTTCCCCCAAAACGTCCTCTTCCTGCAGGTACTACCTGGTGACCACTATACAACATTAACCCGGCAATCTGATCGATTGACATTTTTGAAGCCAGGTCTTTAGCACGTTCGTCAACCGGTTTTCGCCAGTCTTCGTACACATCCAACTCTCCGTTTTTATTCAAATCTTTAAAAGCAAAGCCATTATTTTCCAGAATAGTAACTCCTGAATTAGGAGAATATCCTAAAGTCTGGCCATCTTCATTTTTTACCAGGTGAAAATCGCCCATGTCTTCTTCCGTCCATTTCGGACCACAGCCACTAAAGAAGATAACAGCCAAAATCGCCATTATCCATGTTATACTTTTACGCATCATAATTTTATGTATTGAAATGTTATTGATTAGATTGTTCAGAATAAAGCTCATCCAGAAACTTCAGTAATTCCGCATTTGGAAGGTCGGTACATTTTACCTCTGTATTAAAAATTATTGCTTTGAGGTTATAGGGAGAACATGCTTCCCATTCAGGAAGATTCTCACCATTTGGATCGCCTGTTTTTGCAAAGTTTGCCCAATAATCCGACATCATATCAGCCAGTTTGTAGTCAGCTTCAGCCCATGGCCGGGGACTCATTTTCAGGTTATTATAAGCATACGGAACTTCACCGGTATGAAAAGCACCATGATCCTGCATTCCATCAGCATAAGGCACATCGCGCTCAAACCGATACATGTAAACCGGGGCAGTGCCAGTCTTGTCCTGCAATTCCATCCATTTGTAAGACTGAACACCAAATGTTTGCAGGGCACCCAGGTCATTCTGTATTGCGAAAGCTTCTTCATCAGTATTTACTGGAAATTTCTGTAAAAAGTCATCTGCTTTATCTCCAAACATTTGTTTTACTTTCTCTTTAAACTGAGCTGCAGGAACAGGAGCGCCGCCAAAACCTTCATCTTCATTCCATCCCAGAATTACCGGAACATCATTTTGTTTG
>Ga0116152_10003071_pt1 | contig 13459 bp, 10 predicted proteins | sample AD_UKC119_MetaG_FD_89894 | JGI IMG/M metagenome (GOLD analysis project Ga0116152, IMG submission 89894) | Active sludge microbial communities of municipal wastewater-treating anaerobic digesters from Hong Kong - AD_UKC119_MetaG | ecosystem: Engineered > Bioreactor > Anaerobic > Digestate...
AACAGGTTTGTTTCGGTCGAGCCACCAAATAAAAACAAGGCGGGTAATGAAAAGAGCAGTAAAGAGAGAGGTAAAAATACCAATGATGAGGGTGGTAGCAAAACCCTGAACAGGACCTGAACCGAACCAAAGAAGGATGAAACCTGTCAGAAGCGTTGTGACGTTACCGTCAATAATGGCACTGAGAGCGTTTTTGAAACCATCGTCAATGGCAAGCCGCGTTCCTTTTCCCGCCCTTAATTCCTCTTTGACACGCTCATAAATAATAACGTTGGCATCAACTGCCATACCAATGGTGAGCACAATACCGGCAATACCAGGCAAGGTTAGAACAGCGCCCATAGAGGCCAGAATACCAAAAATAAGTACAATATTGGTCAGCAGAGCAATATTGGCAGCAATACCGGCCTTGCTATAGAAAAAGATCATATAAATCAACACCAGCACAAACGAAATCACAAACGATAACATACCGGCATTGATGGCCTCGATACCAAGCGAAGGTCCTACAACAGCTTCCTCGACGATTCGCGCAGGAGCAGGCAGTTTACCTGACTTAAGAACAGTTGCAAGGTCCTGGGCTTCAGCAACATCAAACTGTCCGGTAATGGATGAACGACCGTTTGGAATTTCACCCATCACATTAGGTGCCGAATACACATAATTATCAAGTACAATGGCAATGCTTTTCCCAACATTATCAGCCGTCAATTTTTTCCAGACTTTGGCTCCTTCGCTGGTCATCATCATGGAAACTTCCACACGGCCATTCTGGTCGTAATCCTGCCAGGCATCAGCAACTTTATCTCCTTCAAGTTTTGGACGGCCATCCGTTGTGCTTATCTTAAGGGCATACAATTCATAAAAAGTCCCCGGAATATCCATTGGAACAGGTTTTGCACCCCAGGCAAAAGTAGTATTTGTAAATGAACTCTGAACCATTCTCAGATAAGCGTTCACCTGAGCTGTATCCTTTGAATGTACATATCCGATCAGTGGACCTTCACCGGCAAAACGTTTACCTTCACTTTCAACAATATTGAAACTGGCAAACAGAGAAATCAGCGGGCTCTGGGATTTTACATCTGATGAATCCTGAGTAGTACTGGTCTGACCCGGAATCTGGTCAAGTTTTTCTTCCAGAGTATTTGATTGTGTTTGAGCAGTAGCAACTGTTGTATCGGCAGCAACAATGGTATCAGTTACAGAGGAATCAACCGAAACAAGCTGTTTGCTGATCATATTTTTGATGGTCTGATCGGCTTTTTCAAGCGCCGGCCAGATTTCAACAAAATCGTAGGTTTCCCAGAATTCCAGTTTTGCAGTTCCCTGGAGAATTTTACGAACACGGGTAGGATCCTTCACACCAGGCAGTTCAACAAGAATACGTCCGCTGGTGCTGAGTTTCTGAATATTCGGCTGTGTAACACCAAATTTATCAATACGTTTGCGAAGCACCATGAAAGTGCGATCGATGGCGCTGCTGATTTCTTCGTTCAAAACGGTGATTACCTCATCATCGCTGCTATTTGTTTTGATACGCTCACTGAGTTCACGTGTCAGAAAAAATGAAGCCAGGGGCTTACCCGGCGCAAGCTCTCTGATGCTTTCTACAAATAAGTCAACATAAGCCGATTGAGAATTTTTCTGTTTCTCTGAAGCATTTTTAATGGCCTTTTTGAAGTTCGGATCCTGATTGTTACCCGAAAGTGCAGTAATAATATCCGCTTCCGAAGTTTCGAGAGTAACGTTCATACCACCCTTAAGGTCGAGACCAAGATTGAGCTCTTTTTCCTTGCAATCCTTGTAGGTATATTTCTTAACAAGCAGATTGTAAATGACTTCATTCGACATTGAGTCGAGATAATAACTTTCCCAGGCAGCAGAAATGGAGTCGAAAACAACTCTTTCACGAAGTGAATCACCTTCCGCAATTTCTTTGGACAGCTGCAAAACGGCTTCGCTGGTAGCATATTCTTTTGCCTCTTTTTCCACCTTGCGTGTGCAATAGGTGAAAGAGAGGGAATACACACTTACCAGAATGAAAATAACAGCAAAAAACCTGATCGTTCCTTTTATTTGCATATCAAACAGTTTAAAAGACTTTTCGTCAAAATTTTGAGGGTGCAAAGATAGAATAACTGATTGAATTATATACTATTTTACCCTAAAATAATTTAAGAAATTCGCATTTACCTCATTATCACCATTCTCCATTATGAAAGCGATATGTTCTGAAACAACTTTTTCAAGACCTTTTTGTTACCCCTGAAAGTTATGGTGGCTGATTTATAATTAATTACAGCATTGGCCGCCAGCAAAAGATCCGTTCCGATAATGCCATCCACCGGCTCGCATCCGGCTTTGGCAAAAGTTGCATTGATGGTTGCAAGATCAAGTAAAACAAAAGGAAACAATTCGATACGAAATGTACCCAGCTCAAAGTATTCGCTTCTCGAGAGTGTTACACTCAATTGCCCGGAACCAATACCAATGGCCGAATCACTTATAAAGAAAGGGTCATGAAGCAGTTCGAATTTTACAGCCCTCGCTGAATCAAGCACACAATTTGATGCACCGGTGTCTATGATCATCAAAGCGGGTTTGCCATTGATTACTGCATCAACAGCAATGTGCGATTGCTGACCTTCCATCGCCGTCAAAAAACGCAACGAAAGTATTGACTTCATTATCAGAAGTTTGGCGACAAGTTGTATTTCCTGTAATAATTTTCGATAACAGCTACGGCCTCTTCGGGCGTTTCGGCAAAACTATACAGATCCAGATCTTTTTCAGCGATATTGCCAAATTTCAGCATCGTATCTTTAAACCACTTATCCAGGTCGGTCCAGTATTCCTTTCCAACCAAAACAATCGGGAAATGCGCTATTTTCTTGGTCTGAATCAATGTCAACGCTTCAAACATTTCATCGCAGGTGCCAAAACCGCCAGGCAATACAATAAAACCCTGACTGTATTTCATAAACATTACTTTACGAACAAAGAAATACTTAAAATTCAATATTTTATCTTTGTCGATATACTCATTGGCTTCCTGCTCAAAAGGCAATTGAATGTTCAGTCCCACCGACTTACCGCCGGCTTTTTTGGCACCGAGATTTCCGGCCTCCATAATTCCGGGTCCGCCACCAGTGATAACTCCATAACCAGCTTTACAAAGCTTATAGGCAATGTCAACAGCCAGTTTGTAATACGGGTCACCTGTCAGGGTGCGGGCTGAGCCAAAAATGGTAACACAGGGACCAATGGTAGCCAGTGTTTCAAATCCTTCCACAAATTCGGACATAATCTTGAAAATCTGCCAGGAGTCATGCGTCTTTACTTCATGCCAGTTTTTGGGCTCCAGCGCGCGGCGGATTTTTTCATCATCGTTCAGGTGTTCAAACCCGTTGTTGTCGTTCATCATATTACGGTAAAATTACTTTTTTATTTTTTTTCTTTGTTCAAAATGTTCCTTCAGATATTGCCCCGTTAAACTATCGTTTACATTGGACACTTCTTCGGGAGTTCCTTTCGCAACAATCCTGCCACCATGCTTGCCTCCGCCGGGGCCCAGATCGATGATATAATCGGCATAGGCAATCACATCGAGATGATGCTCAATAACAAGAACAGTGTTTCCTCTTTTAACAAGTGTGTTGAGCACTTCGAGCAAAACACGCACATCCTCGAAATGAAGACCGGTTGTAGGTTCATCCAGAATATATAACGTGCGGCCGGTATCTCTCCGCGTAAGCTCAGTGGCAAGTTTAATGCGTTGGGCTTCGCCTCCCGAAAGCGTGGTTGAACTTTGTCCAAGTTTTATATAGCCCAGTCCGACTTTCTGTAATGTTGACACATAGGTGAGAATCGATGACTGATTTTCGAAAAACTCTGATGCCTGATTAATGGTCATATCCAACACATCGCTGATGCTTTTTCCCTTAAAACGCACTTCTAGTGTTTCGCGGTTATACCTTTTTCCGCCACAATCATCGCAATTGACATAAACATTGGGGAGAAAGTTCATTTCAATGGTTTTCAGACCAGCGCCCTTACATGTTTCACAACGGCCACCAGCAACATTGAAAGAAAACCGCCCCGGCTTGTAACCACGCGCTTTGGATTCGGGAAGAACCGAGAATAACTTTCTGATTTCATCAAACACACCGGTATAGGTAGCCGGATTGCTCCTTGGCGTTTTTCCGATGGGTGCCTGATCAATTTCAATGACTTTATCGATATGGTCCAATCCCTCTATCGATTTATATTTCAAAGGGCGTGCATTGCTGCGATATAACTTATTGCTCAATACCGGGTATAAGGTTTCATTCACCAGCGAGCTTTTCCCACTACCCGAAACACCTGTAATACACACAAACAGTCCAAGTGGAAAATCCACCTGAAGATTTTTCAGATTATGCCCTTCGGCACCCTTGACCGAAATACGTCTGGAGTCTATTGGACGTCGAATTTCCGGGACAGGAATTGACTTCACCCCATTGATATAATCGCAGGTAATAGTAGTGTGATTGTCCATGTCGGCCGGCACACCGGCAAAAGTAATAAATCCACCTTTGCGGCCGGCTCCTGGTCCCATATCTATCACATAATCAGCTGAACGAATCATCTCTTCATCGTGTTCAACCACAATAACGGAATTCCCGGCGTCGCGCAAGCGCCTGATACTCTCAATCAGCTTACGGTTATCACTTTGATGCAATCCGATGCTGGGTTCATCCAGAATATACAAAACCCCGGTAAGCTTTGATCCAATCTGAGAAGCAAGACGAATACGCTGAGACTCGCCTCCCGAAAGCGACGATGCCGGGCGGTTCAGACTCAGATAATTCAATCCAACCTTGGATAAAAAACCAATCCTCGAAGTAAGTTCGCGAATGATATCCACGGCAATGGCAGCATGGCGCTTTTCCATCTTCTGAGGCAAATGACCTACCCACTCCAGCAAATGATCCATTTCGAAATCCGACACCTCCGCAATATTTTTACCATCAATGCGAAAATGGAGCGATTCTTTTTTTAAACGTGTTCCACCACATTCTGGACATGGAATCATATTCATAAAAGACTCTGCCCATCTTCGGAGAGCGGGATTCATATCATCATCCTGCCGGTTGACAAGCATATTGATAATGCCATCAAAAGACAAATTGTAGCTGCTTGTAACACCGAGATAATCATTGGTAAGATGAAGCATTTCGTTTGATCCGTATAAAATAGCATTAAGCGCATCATCGCTCAAGTCGCCAACTTCATCATCGAGGGTATGACCATACTTTTTGCATATCAGTTCCACCTGTTTGAATACCCAGTTGTTTTTATACTCTCCGAGCGGCGCTATTCCACCTTTGCGAATGACAACCCTTTTATCCGGAATAATCTTTTTCATATCCACTTCGGAAACTGTTCCGAGCCCTTTGCAATGGGGACATGCCCCATAAGGACTGTTGAATGAAAAAGAGTTGGGTTCGGGCAATTCATACGATTCACCGGTATCTTCACACATCAGTTTACGACTGAAGAAAGCAGTATTAACACTTTGCTCCTCATGAATGGCAACCACGCCTTTGCCATAGCGCAAAGCCAGATCCAGCGCCTTAATCAATCGTTTGTTGCTTGTACCCGACATTTCAATACGGTCAACCACCAACTCAATATCATGAATTTTGTAACGGTCAACCTGCAATCCCTGCGCAACTTCAGTGATTTCACCATCGATACGAAAAAAAACAAATCCTAATTTACGGTATTGTTCAAACAACTCGCGATAATGTCCTTTTCGGGCTTTGACAAGAGGAGCAAGAACAGCAATCTGACGACCTTCAAAACGCTGCCCGATCATTTCGGCAATCCGCGCATCGGAATACTGCACCATGGGTTTTCCGGTATGCATGGAATATGCTGTTGATGCCCGCGCATACAACAAACGCAGATAGTCATAGATTTCGGTGATGGTTCCAACTGTGGAACGGGGATTTCGACCCGAAGTTTTCTGGTCAATTGAAATAACAGGCGACAATCCGGTAATTCTGTCCACATCGGGGCGCGACATATCGCCAATAAATTGACGCGCATAGGCAGAAAAAGTATCCATATATCGCCGTTGTCCTTCAGCAAATATGGTATCGAAGGCCAGTGACGATTTTCCGCTGCCGCTCAGCCCGGTAATTACCACCAGACTGTAACGGGGTAATCTGACCGAAACATCTTTCAGATTATGCTCACGCGCTCCAATCACTTCGAGCCACTCCTGCCCGGAATCCTTTAAAAAATCATCTTTACTCATCATCTACTCCACACTCACTGAATCCTGAAAAATTGTAAAAGGAGACCCGATTTCCTCGATGCTTTCCGAATAGCTCATTGATACCGGCAATGCAATCCTGTATGTTTTTCCGGCACTCACATTAAGACTGTTCGATATAATCCAGGGATTCAGATAACGTAGTTCAAGATATGAGACCCCTTTGTCTTTTGACCAGACTGCCAGATCGGGGATGCTTGCTGAGACCTCAATGTGCTTAACTTTTATTGGTCGGTAAATATCTTTATTTCGTATGAAAAAACCATACGTCAATGGGTTGTTATAAATTAATTTCAACGCAAGAATGCGATAAACATAGCGCGAAGTTTCCTCATTCAAAAACAATGAATAATAATCATTGCATTTCTGCTCATTCATTTTTTGCTGCAATCCGCCACTACCCATATTATACGAAGCAGCAGCGAGACTATAAGAACCGAAACGGCTGAGCGACGATTTGATGTATTTGCAGGCAGCCACTGTCGATTTTTCAAGATTATTTCTTTCATCAATGCTGCTGTTTATTTCAAGCCCGTACTCAAGTCCTGTCTTATGCAAAAACTGCCAGAACCCCTTTGCTCCTGCAGGCGAAACAGCATTGGTAAGTTCGCTTTCACACATTGCAAGAAATTTAATATCGTCGTGCACTCCATTTTCTTTCAAAATGGGCTCAATAAGCGGGAAATAGCGACCCGATCGTTTCAGGAGCAAAATTGTATGCGAATGCCAATACATGTTGGCCATAATTTCACGTTCCAGTCTTTCGCGCACAATCAGGTGATCGGTTGGCACCTTCTCGCCGCAGAAATGGAGTGAATCCGGAATATATGGCTGAAAAACCTTAACGGTTTGTCTGCTCATGCTAAAATATTGCTCATCAGGATTCCGGGGATTGCTGTTGACCGCCGAAAACATAAACAACTGCATTCCCCCAATAGCAAGAATAAGCATAACAATAAGGCCGATAATCCACTTTTTCACAAACATAATTCCGGATATACAATAAGTATTTAAAAAAGATGCGCTCATGAGACAAAAAAAGCAGAAACAGTCTTTTGAAAAGACCTCCTGTAATCAATGAAAAAGACACTGCATCTGGCTTATTCCCGGTCACGATTCAGATGAGCAATATAGAAGAGACCCCCGAATACAATGACAATATAAGAGACATAGGCAAGGGTTAGAAATCCATTCCAATGACTGAACAAAGATAATAATTTTACGATTGCCAGCAAAGAAAGAAGCCCGATGAGGCAATAAGCCATTGCAACTGCTCTCTCACTAAGTCCGAGATAAGACAAATGATGTGTTGTATGATCCTTGCCGCCAATAAAAGGAGAGTGTCCGGAAAAGATTCGCTTGATGAAAACGGTCGTAGTATCGGTTAATGGAACAATAAAAACAACAACAACAGTAAGAACTTTCTGCCAATCGGCAACAACAGCGTTTTCAAGCTGTATATTCCAACCATATTTGATTCCAAGAAAAGCAACAGCTGTCCCCAAAAACATGCTCCCGGTGTCACCCATAAAAAGTTTCGAAGGATTCCAGTTAAAAAACAAAAAACCACCAACAGCGGCAATCAATCCGATTGAGATAAACAGATACGGGCCATCGTTCAACCCGTTCAATTGCATAATAACAAGAAAACAGGCCAGTATAAAAATAACAACGACCGAAGCAATAGCGTCCATGTTATCAAGCAGATTAATGGCATTCATAATTCCAATGACCCACACAGCAGTAAGAATCATATCGCCGTACATGTTTCCGGTTATACAGATTGCTGATCCCGAAAAAATAATTACCACCGCTGTCAATATCTGTAATCCGAATTTAATAAGCGGTTTGGTATTAAAGGCATCATCGAATAATCCGGCAATGAAACCAATGGATACGGCCAGCATCAATCCAAGAAATTCGACGTTGCGAACCATGGCTGCATTGGGAAACAACATTGAATAGGAAATAACGGATATCAGAAACAGGATATAAAAAGTAATGCCTCCGAATGATGGCTTTTGGGATGCACTCCACCGCACACCCGCTTCCTTTGCTGTTCGCAGACCAAGTGTACTGGAGAATTTCAGAAATAAGCCGTTGATTATCAAAGAAAATCCAAAAAACAAAACTACCACAAGTACAATATCATTCCAGACCATACATAAAGCGATTAAAATGGTGATACGAAATCGCGGAAAATCTCCCCCGCCTTATCCTTTGAACTAACAATCAGGGGCGTTTCGGGCCATCCGATGTTCAGATCAGTGTCATTCCAGAGCAATGTGCGTTCCGCTGATGCATTATAATTGGCTGTACATTTATAATTAATTACTGTGTTATCCTCGAGCGCCAGAAATCCATGGGCGAAGCCCTCCGGAATCCAGAACTGGTGCTTGTTTTCGGCTGAAAGAACAACCGATTGCCATTTTCCGAAGGTGAGTGAATCTTTTCTGATATCGACTGCCACATCATAGATGCTGCCCCGAAGTACCCTAATAAGTTTTCCCTGGGCAAAAGGCGGTGATTGAAAATGCAAGCCGCGCAAAACAAGCCGGTGTGATAAACTTTCATTATCCTGCACAAAATCACTGTTAATTCCCAGCTCGCGGTATTTCTGCCAATGATAGGTTTCGAGAAAATGTCCGCGGTCATCGGCATACACTTTCGGTTTTATCAGAATCAACCCGTCACATTCAAATCTTAAAACTTCCATCATCGCTTTCTTCTAAACTTATCCAATATTTTTTCGCGCCATGTTTTGGCAACCGAATCATCTGAATCATAATAGCCATGTCGCGAATTATTATAACCATATCCGTAACCATAACCATAGGCAAAACCCTGTGAACTGCCGGCACCGGTAATCTCCGGGTCAACATTGTTGAGGATAATACTCATAAATCTCAGATTGTTCTCATGATACAATTTTTCAATATTATAAATATAAGAACGTTTTGAATAATTTGCCCGAATAACATAAATCGGATAATCGGCATATTGCAATGGCTTCATGGCATCGCTCACCAATCCGATTGGAGGCGTATCCATGATAATATAATCATATTTAGTCTTTAGATATGCAATCAGATCATCCGTTTCATTGGTCAAAATAAGCTCTGAAGGATTAATAGGCGTTGGACCAGCCGTTATAAAATGCAGATTGGGAATACTACTGTGGCGAATACATTCATCAGGTGTATTAATCTTTAAAAGAATGGAAGAAATGCCTTTTTCATTATCAGTATTGAAACCAAGATGAATTTTCGGTTTTCGCAAATCAAAATCAAGCACAATCACATTCTTGTTATTAAACGCAAGAACACCTGCGAAATTAATGGCCACAAAGGTCTTTCCTTCTCCCGAGACAGTACTCGAAATAGCAATAACTTTCGACTGCGTAATATTTTTTATAAACTGCAGATTGGTTCGTATGGCCCTGAGCGCTTCGGCAAGCAAGGATCGGGGTCTGGTATCCACAATCAACTGACTGACGGGGATGTAGCTTTTGTATTTTGGGATAACACCCAGAACCGGAACCGTAGTAAGTTTTTTCACATCACGCAATGACACCACTTCATTGTAAAGTATATAGCGCAAAACAAGAAAGGCAAAACCCATCACGAGCGCAAAAACAAATGCCCCAATCCAGATAAGTTTATTGTTGGGAGACACCGGCGTAAAACTCGATTGTGCGGGTTGCAAAACAATCAGCTGACTAACATACCCTGCCTGAGCAATGCTGTATTCAATTTTCTTTTCAATCAGTTGATTGTAGAATTTTTCATTCACTGAATAATAGCGCTCAATGCGGCTTTGATCATCCATTGTTCCAACAATGGGTTTCCCCAGTAAACGCAGAATATTGTTTTTTTCAGAAGTATATCGTTGTTGCTGCCTTTTGTATTTCGACAACAAACCACTGGTACTCTCTCTGATGATTTTATTCTGAAAATCAATCTGAGCATTGATACTCTCTATGGCAGTCGAATTCTCAGTAACACGAAGCAGCAATTCCTGCTTGCGCATTTCAAGATCTTTAAGCGACTGAAGATATGGTGACAGATATACCTGAGATTCAATACCGCTAATGAGTGGCAACAATGTAATTATATCGGCATTTCCCGACGAAAACACCTTGTAAAAAACTTCGAGGGCTTCAACCTCGGCCGAATTTTCCAAAATCAGATTGTCAAGCTCGAAAAGCCGCGACTGAAGTGCGGTACGATCAAGTGTAGAATCAATGGCCGGTGATGATGTTTGTTGAAGAGAATCTTTTGTTTCATCAAGATTTTCTTCAACCTGACCCAACTGCGAATCAATAAAATCCAGAATACTCGAAGAACTGTTTTTCTGATATTCCACTTCGAATGCAGCAAATTCCTTTGCAACACTGTTTACGATATCAGCTGCCTTCCTGGGGTTAAAATCTTTTAAACTGATGCGAATTGTTTTTGCCACATCATTAATAACAGCAATATTCACCTTTTGCGAATACTGAGCTGCAATATCATTGAGATTATTGAAGCGTATAATGAACTGCTTGTTTTTGTTGGTATTGAAAAATGCACGGCTGTTGTTTTGCAAAGGTGTTAAAACAAAATTCACCTGAGGCAACGAAACCGGCTCGTGGAAATGAAAACGTGTATCAGTAACAACTCCATTGATTTCGGCTATAACAAAATCGGAATCATGAACTTCAACAAGCAACGGAACACCATAAAAGGTTGAATCAATAATTTCATATTTTATATCAAAAGGGATATCATCATATAACTCAAAATTGAGGATGTTTCCCTTCGCAAAAACGCTCACTCCCAACGGAAGCTGAGAAACGACACGCTGCATAAAAACCGGCGACCGCATAATTTCAATCTTCCGGTAAATATCATCCTCGTAATACGTTTTGTTGTCAAAAAGCTTTTCGGCCTTGTCGTCGGTGTTGATCTGCACAATGCATGCAGCTTCATAAACCGGCTGTGTATAACGCAAATAAACGAAAACAGCAGCAAACAAAAGAATGGTAAAAACAATAATGTATTTCAGACTCTTCTTCGTTATATTGAGGAACAGTTTGAAATCGAATTCATCGTTGAATTTTACTTTGCGGCTATCGGTCATGGTCGTATCAACGTGTAATGTTATAAATCAGCAAACCTGTGGAAACCAGGGTAAGATATGGAGCCAGACTTTCAACAAACTTTCTGAACGGCCTGTGCTGCGGTTCCACATATACAATATCATTGGGCAGCACCTGCACAAAAGAAAATTTCGCCTGTGCAAAATCGGAAAGATCAATGTCGTAAATCTTTAATCCAGCAGTCGTGTTTCTTATCAAGCGGATGGAATAGGCCTTCCCTTCTCTGATGCCGCCGGCAGCGGTAATCACATCTATCAGTGTTGTGTTTTCATTCACATATGGAATAACAGTTGCTGCCTGACTTGCACCACCAGTCATGAAAAATATCCGTTTATTGAGAACCGAAATCTGAACATAAGGTTCAACCACAGAGTTGGCAAAAAGGGCTGCAATCTCTTTCTCGGTCTGGTCAATCGTAAGCCCGGCCACATGCATCTGTCCGACAACCGGCAGCTCAATATTCCCGGCTGAATCAACCGTAAACACAAAAGGTGAGCTCTCACCTGCTCCCTGCTGAGATGCGGTACTCAATGGCTCCAGCAGTTTTTCTCCCTTGTTGGAATATACATTAATTGACAGATTATCTCCGGTCTGCAAAAGCGGCTTAACCGGCACCAACAGTTCCGAAGCAGGAGCAAAGCTCGCCCGGTCCTTTACCTTGAACATGTCTGACGGATAAAAATTCCGGTTGCATGATACAAAAACGACTGACAATAAAAGAATTAAGGCAGATATTTTTTTGGGCATAAGAGTGCAAACAATAGTCAAAGGTAGGCAATTTTAAACAATTGACCATTTTTACGATGAAATGGCATATTGGTTACCTGCCGTAACAAGATGGCATCACAAAAACCGTTTATATTAGCTTCATGAAAAATATGTTTAATATAAAACCTTGTCTGAATTTTCTTAGTTTTCAGCACAAAATACATTGACTATATCTTGACTTTAAGTAAATTATTGTTATCTTTGCTTGTCTGATCCTGAAAAAACCTCATGAATCAAATCTATATTTCTATAAACATGCTCGATAAGTCGAACCGCCCCCCCCATTTATCTACAAAAAGACGTAATCATTTTTTAGACGATTTAAAAATCTACGTCATTTTTATGAACATAGTGGTGAGTTGTGTTTTTTCGAATCCGGCATTTAGCCAAAATAACAATTACGAATTGAATAACGCAAAAATTTCAGCTCCGGATTTTTATGATACCATTGCCGGTAAACCAGTACAAAAAAGTGTTCTTCTTTTATGGATTGATACAGGTTATGTGAACCCGGCTACAATAAACGATACAAGCAATATTGTAAGGCCTTTCGGGGATTTTGTTACTCCGGCTTTTATAGATTCAATACCAACTATTATTTTGAAAGATTTTGTCCATGCAGAAGCAAAAAAGATATTTTTGCACCGGACAGAATATGACACTGTTTCAATCAGCCGTACCGGGAAAAGAGTACCTATTCCACCGTTTTATACAGCTCTTTGGGTTCGCAACAGCAGTTCAAACTTATGGGGACAACCACACCAATCGGGTTCAAACTGGCTGTTTACTCCTGAAGACAGTGTAATGCTCACTTATTTTGACGGATTAACGGCAAAAACAACCGGATATGTTTATAATCTCGGATATTATGCTCCGCTGGACATTGGCGAAACCATGCACATAGGACTAAGTGTTTACGGGCATTATTAAGACACGGAAGGATATTCTGAAATGAAAAACAATACAGACTTTTCCGTTTATCCAAATCCGGCTAATAATGATTTTACTATTGTTTTTCAACAAGCCTCCGAATCAGGAGAAATCCGGATATCCGATATAAATAGTCGCGTTATTGACCAATTTCAATTTATAAATGGCGCTCAAACAATGAAAATAAATTCAATAAACTATCCAAACGGGATTTATCTGGTTCAATATATTGACCAAAACAACACTCTAACAAAAAAACTGATCGTTTCACACTAAAAAAACAACAACTATGAAAA
>Ga0116152_10003073_pt1 | contig 13458 bp, 15 predicted proteins | sample AD_UKC119_MetaG_FD_89894 | JGI IMG/M metagenome (GOLD analysis project Ga0116152, IMG submission 89894) | Active sludge microbial communities of municipal wastewater-treating anaerobic digesters from Hong Kong - AD_UKC119_MetaG | ecosystem: Engineered > Bioreactor > Anaerobic > Digestate...
CTGGCCGTGGCGCTGGCAAGGGCACAGCAGGAGACCGTACTCGTGGATATGGATATCGGGCTGCGAAGCCTGGACATTCATCTGGGGATGGAAAATAACGTTGTATATGATGTACTGGACTATGTGCACGGGGACTGCAAGCTGATGCAGGCGGTGCTTGCGCATACCTCCCAGCCGCATTTAGCGCTGCTGCCGGCGGCGCAGCTCGGATCGACCGCGGAAATCGATTCGGCGTATATGCAAAAGATCTTTCGCAAACTGGCCAAGCATTATGCGTATATACTCGCGGATGCGCCGGCGGGACTGGAGAATGGCGTGGAGAAGATTCTGCAAGGCACGGAAAACATGCTGCTGGTGGTAACACCCGACGATGTATCCATCCGGGATGCGGAGCGGATGATCGCCCTGTGCCGCGAAAAAGGGAAACCGTCGCCTATGCTGGTGGTCAACCGTGTGCACCCCGCGCTGGTGCAAAGCGGAGATATGTATACCCCGCAGGTGGTGGCCGACACGCTGGACACCCCGCTTTTGGGTTATGTTCCCGAGGATACCGAGGTGCTTCGCGCGCTGGCCCGGCATCAAACCGTGATGGATACGGATTGTCCCGCACGCCATGCCATGGACCGGATTGCCCGGCGGCTGATGGGCTATACGGTGCCCATGCCGGACGTATGGCAAAAACCGCAGGAGAAAAAACGAGGGTTATTCAAAAGACGCGAGAGGAGAGGTGAGCAGGCATGATGAATGATTCCCGCCGCTCCAAGGCGCACTTTGATTATATTCTCGCAATCCTTACCTTTGCATTGGCGGGGTTCGGCGTGCTTGCCGTTTCCATCGCTACGTTTTCCACGTCGGCGGAGACCGAGGATACGCTGCTGAACTATATCGTGGACTCACACTATGGGCTGCGGCAGGCGATCTTTTTTCTGATCTCGCCGATCATCATCGGCGCGGTTACGTTTTTTCCGCACGATTTTATCCGCAGACGATCGCAGGTGTTTTACCTGCTTGCCTGTGGGCTGCTGCTTATCGCGCTGGGCGGCCAGGCGGCCGGCGTTAAAGCATGGATTGACGTTGTGTGGGGCTACACCCTGCAGCCGTCGGAGTTTGTTAAGCTGGCGTGTATTATAACAACTGCGCGATATCTGGAAAAAACCGATAATCCGATGGGTACCATGAAGTCCACCATGCGGCTGGCACTGCTGATGGGTATTCCGTGGGTGCTTACGCTGGCACAGGGCGAAACGGGCTCGGTGCTGGTTATGATTTTCGTGTTCGGCGTTATGATGTACTTCGGCGGCATCCGCATGAAGGTCATGGGTGGCATTATCGCCGTAGGCGTGCTGCTGCTGGTGATTTTGTACGGCGTGATCATGGCGTCGGGGATCGACGACTATCGCATCACGCGTATCCTCTCGTTTGTCAATCCGGAGCTGGTGGACGAAGACGCAACCTATCAGGTAACGCAGTCCAAAACCGCTATCGGTGCAGGCGGGCTGAACGGAATCGGCATGTTTGTACAGGGCAGCTTTAGCCAGCTGGACTACGTGCCCGAGGACTGGACGGACTTTATCTTCTCCACCATCGGCGAAGCCTTTGGCTTCTGGGGCTGCCTGGCCGTGCTGGGTGCGTATTTCCTGATGATTCTGAGGATGGCATATCTGGCGTATTTCACGCAGGAACGCTTCGGACAGATGGTGATTATCGGCGTTATGGCGATGATGCTGTTCCACGTGTTCCAAAATGTGGCTATGACAATCGGCCTGATGCCGATCACAGGGATACCTCTGCCCTTTTTGAGCTACGGCGGCAGCAATCTGGTGACCAATATGGCCGGTATCGGACTTGTGCTCAACATGGTGATGAACCGCAGCGTGACTAGCATGCAGGGCTTAACGCCGCAAACGCGGATCAGGGGGCGTTATACGGGATGATGCGGCTGTTTATCGGGATAGGCTTGTCCGACGATGCGAAGGAACTGCTGGCGGCGGAGGTTGCCGGCATGAATATCGACGGGCAAATGACAAGCATAGAGAATTATCATATTACGCTGGCGTTTCTGGGTGCGCGCGAGGAAGAACAGATACCGCAAATTGAGCAATTATTGGATAATGCTGCGGCAAAACGAGCGCCAATCCCGCTGGCCGTGCGGGGCATGGGTCATTTCGGCAAGCCGGAAAACGCGCTGCTGTTTGCGGCGCTGGCACCGTCAAAGCCGTTATATTTCCTCAATGCCGCACTGCGTCAGCTGCTCAAAAAAGCGAAGGAGCCCTTTGATACAAAACCGATGATGCCGCATGTTACACTGGCACGCAAGGTGGATGTGACGGATATTGATCTGGAAAAACCGATCCCGCCGATCACCTTCACAGCGGATCGCTTGACGCTGTTCCACTCCACAAGGGTGGAGGGAGAGCTGAGATATATCCCGATTTACGATGCAAAGTTCCAAAAATAAAGTGTAAAAATGCCGCGCAATGCGCGGCACTTTTGTTGAAAGACCAAAAGAAACAGTTTCTAGGCATAGGAGAACATGGATTCCTGCGTCTTTATGCCTTTGTTCCCCGTACGTTTTGGATTGCCTCGGCAGCCTGTTGGGGCGTAAGCACGCGGCCTGTGGCGACAACCTTTTCATCCACCACCAGCGCGGGCGTGCTCATTACGCCGTAGGCAACGATAGCGGCGGGATCGGTAACCAGATCTACCTGCGTATCCATGCCGAGAGACTTGAGCGCTTCCTGCGTGTTTTCCTGCAGCTTGTGGCAGTTGTTACAGCCGCCGCCCAGTACCTTTACGGCGCTGACAGCAGGGCTTTCCTGCTTGTCACAAGCACAGCAGGAGCAGCAGTGCTTGGGTTCGGATTTTTTACCAAAGTTGAAAAATGCCATGTTGATCATCCTTTCGTGTTACACTATCAATGCCTGTATGGCATTAAATACATATCCAACCAGTATGATGCCCACTGTGCAGATGGCTACAAACACGCCCAGCAGCTTGGGCTTAACGGCCTTGCGCAGCAAAATCAGCGAAGGAAGCGAAAGCGTGGTGACCGCCATCATGAAACTAAGCACCGTGCCCAGCTGCGCGCCCTTGTACAGCAGCGGCTTGGCAATGGCGATGGTGCCGAAAATGTCCGCGTACATCGGTACGCCGATAACGGTTGCCAACGGTACGCCGAAGGCGTTTTGTGAACCCAGCACGGCTTCCACCCAGGCTTGCGGAATCCAATTATGGATGACCGCGCCGATTCCCACGCCGATCAGCACATAGGGAAACACCTTTTTGAAGGTAGCAACCATCTGCCCTTTGGCATACAGCATCCGGTCCTTTACATGCAGGGTCGGGATGTCCGCATCCTCGGTCTGCACGGCACGGATAAAGCCCTCCACCTGGTCCTCCATATGCAGATGCTCAATCAGCCAGCCGCCGACCACAGCGATAATCAAACCGAAAATCACATAGAGAATGGCGACCTTTGCCCCGAAAATGCCCATCAGCAGTACCAGCGAAGCAAGGTCTACCATCGGCGAGGAAATAAGGAACGAAAAGGTAACGCCTACCGGCAGCCCCGCCGAGGAAAAACCGATGAACAGCGGGATGGACGAGCATGAACAAAATGGCGTTACCGTGCCCAGCAGCGCGGCGATGAGATTGGCAAACAGGCCGTGAAACCGTCCCAAAATCCGGCGGCTGCGCTCCGGCGGGAAAAAGCTTTGAATATAGCTGATCATAAAGATCAGCACACAGAGCAAAACACCGATCTTAGCCACATCAAATATAAAATACGACAGGCTTGCAACCCAGCGATTGTCCAGCGGCAAGCCGATACCATTCAAGGCTGCGTTAATCAGCGCTTGCAGCCATGCCATGCCTAAAATCTGTTGCTGAATAAAGTTCCAAACCATCGTTATCTGCCTCCGCAAGCGCAGTCGGAGCAGCAGGGCTGCGCACCTTCATGTGTAGTCGTCAGTTGACGCAGGGTATCAATCGCCGCAAGGCTGCCTTCGGTGCTGATGCGGTAATGCGCCCATTTGCCTTCCTGCCGGTTGATGACAATTCCCGAATCACAGAGTATTTTCATGTGGTAGGAAAGGGTGGACTGGCTCATGTTCAGCTTGGGTATCAGCTGGCAGGCGCATAGCTCGCCGTTTTGCAAAAGCGCGATGATTTTCAACCGATTTTCATCGCAGAACGCTTTAAACATCCTGGCATCCGCTGCATATTCCGTCATATCGAAACCTCCTCATATCTAAAAGTGTCGATCTATATTATATCTATAGAATTAGATATGTCAATATGTAAAACAAACAAAATCCCACCCTGCATACCGGTATTTTTGCAACAAGGGTGGGAAATGTACAGACCTTACAATCAGCGGAAGATATTCTCCAGCTCGTCATACTTCGCATGTGTTATCAGCGCATCCTGCTTAATGCCGTCCATGCGCACCACATAGGTCCAACGGCCGTAAGGCGTGATATCCTTGATATGGTTGAGATTGATAATATAGCTCTTGTGGGAACGGAAAAACACGTCGGCAGGCAGCCGGCTTTCGATCTCGCTTAAGGAATCGGTCACCGCATAGCGTTCGCCGTTTTTGGCATAGAGCACGGTAGCGCGATCCTCCCGCTGCACCAGCAGCAGATCATTGAGGTCGATAAATGTGCTGCCATCGCGCTGCCGGAGCATCAGCCGCCCGGAAAGCGGCTTGCGGTCTGCATTGACGGCCTTGGTAAATGCGGGCGCGGCGGAGGAAAGCGTCAGGCTGTCGTGTACACGGGACAGGGTTTGCAGCATGCGGTCAACCTTAAAGGGCTTGACCAGATAATCAAACGCGTATACCTCAAAAGCTTCGCTCATGTAGGTATTGTGGGCCGTGACAAAGATAATGACCGTGGCCGGATTCATATCCTGGATCTGGCGGGCGCACTCCACGCCGTCGAGCTTGGGCATTTCCACATCCAGGAGTACCACATGCGGCTTTAGCGCCTCAAACTTCTGCATGGTTTCCTCGCCGTCGGCCGCCTCGCCGACCAGCGTAAAGCCGTCCGCCTTGTCAATCACATGGTGCAGCACCGTACGCATCGCGGGTTCATCATCGGCAATCAGTACCTGAAACGGTTCTTTGGTCATCGGCATGCCCTCGGGCGTTTGAGAATTTCACTCATCACGACAGCCTGCACCAGCGTATCGCGGGTAAAAGGATCCGGCAGGACCTTCACGCCGACCTTCGCATCTGTGCTATAGACGACAGGGATGGGCTCATAGGCTTCCGCATGGTAGCCGGCGCCTTCGGACGCGGGCGTACCCAAGCTGCCCTGATAGTCCGAAAATTGGTTTTTGAGGTCGGAAGAGGGCGCAACGGTGCCTTGGTAATTGGAAAACTGGCTTTCCAGATCCTTGGATGGCGAGATCGGCGTATAGGTATGCAGCTCGGCATCGGGATCGCGCCCCTCCTGTATGATGGGCTGGGGCGAAGCGGTAGATAGGGAAGGGAAGCGGATATCCGCTTTTTTCTTGGTAACCGGCGGCTTGATCGGCGCCCGCTTGGTCGCCTCAACCTTGGCCTGATCTTCTTTGGTTTTATTAACGGATCGGACCCGCTTGATAATAAGGTTGAAAACAAAGTAGAGAACGACGAGGATAATAATGCCGTCCATTGCGTTCACCTCACTTGCGAAGGGAAGGGGGAACGTACCCCCTTCCCCAAGTTGCATTATTATTTCTTCTTATCTTTGTCCGGCACCGGTTGTGCGGGCGTGGTTGCTTTGGCAATGCCGTCGCGCATATCGGTATCGGCAATCACGTTGCGCATCTGGTAATAATCCATGACGCCCAGCTTGCCTTCACGCAGCGCCTGCGACAGCGCCTTGGGAACCTCGGCCTCGGCTTCGACTACGCGTGCGCGCATCTCCTGCACGGAGGCTTTCATCTCCTGCTCGCGGGCCACAGCCATGGCGCGGCGCTCTTCGGCGCGTGCCTGCGCGATGTGGCGGTCGGCCTCGGCCTGATCCATCTGCAGCTGTGCGCCAACATTGCGGCCCACATCCACGTCCGCGATATCGATGGAAAGGATTTCAAACGCGGTACCGGCATCCAAGCCCTTGTTAAGCACGGTTTGGCTGATCAGATCCGGATTTTCCAGCACCTGCTTGTGCGTTTCGGCCGAACCGACGGTGGTTACGATACCTTCGCCGATGCGGGCGATAATTGTTTCCTCGCCGGAGCCGCCGACCAGGCGCTCAATGTTGGTGCGTACGGTAACGCGGGCTTTGGCGCGCAGCTCAATGCCGTCTTTGGCGATGGCGGCAACCACGGGCGTTTCGATCACCTTCGGGGTTACGCTCATCTGTACGGCCTGCAGCACGTCGCGGCCGGCCAGGTCGATGGCGCTGGCTTTTTCAAACGGCATTTCGATATTGGAGCGCTGCGCCGCGATCAGCGCGTTGATCACGCGGTCCACATTGCCACCGGCCAGATAGTGGGTTTCCAACATCGGAAGCGTGATGTCCAGGCCGGCTTTTCGTGCCTTGATCAGCGGATCCACCAACCTCTTTGGCGGGATACGGCGCAGGCGCATACCGATGAGCGATGAGATGCCCACATGCACGCCGGACGCCAGTGCGGTAATCCACAGCCCAACCGGCACAAAGCGCAGGAATACGGCAATCAGGATCAGTGCTACGGCAATAATAACGAATACCAAATACGCGGAATCCATTGTAACAACCCCTTTCAATATATGCGGATATGATTATGCGGGTGGATTGATTTTGCGAACGATGACGCGCAGCCCATCCACACGGGTAACGCGTACGGGTGTGCCCTTGGGGATAAACTCCCCGTCGGAATCCACGTTCACCTTCACGCCTTCAATTTCGGCCATGCCCACGGGGCGCAGCGTGGTGACGACAACGCCCTCTTTGCCGATGAACACATCCATGTCCTTGTTGTTGGTGGCGGAATAGCCATCGGAGGATGTTTCGCTCTTTTTGAGCACAAACGGCGAGTTGGCCAGCCGCCCCTTGGTGGCGGAGCGCAGCGTGATGGAGATCACCACGCCAATGAGCGCCAGCACCAGTATGGTCAGCCCCAGCGCGGCAAACGGGCCATGCTGTGTAAACGTCAGCACGATGCTGATAACTTCCAGCACAATGCCGGAAATCCCCGCGATGCCAAACCCGGGCATGAATACCTCAACCACGAGCAGAATGGTGCCCACAGCGAAGAACAGGATGATGGCGAGGTTCATCGCTAAAAAATCTATCATATGGGTTCCCTCCCGGTATTATTTTGGATGGAAACATTGTAGCATGCGCGTATAGGGATTGCAGCAGTATGCGGACAAACACCGCGTTTTTTGGATTGAAATGTCATTGCGTGCGGGCTGATGACAGCCAGGATTCCGAGAAACCCTCAGGGGAGCAGATCGGCATAGAGCGACTGTGCCTTCAGCTCGTCGCGTACCATCTGCAGGTCGGCCCAGGTTTCGTGCTTGCGGCGCGGATCGCGCAGCAGCGCCGCGGGGTGGAAGGTGGCTATTATCTTCATGCCGCCGCGCTCAAACCACTGCCCGCGGCACTGGGTAATGCGGTAGTTGGGGCCAAGCATTACGCGCACCGCGGTGGAACCCAGCAAAAAGATGACCTTAGGCTGCACCAGCGCAATCTGCTGCAGAAGAAATGGCTGGCAGGCCTCCAGCTCGGCGGGCTTGGGCGTGCGGTTCTTCGGCGGGCGGCATTTGACGGTATTGCAGATGTATACGCGGTCACGCGGGAGATGGATGGCGGCCAGCATCTTGGTCAGCAGATCGCCCGCGCGGCCGACAAAGACCAAACCCTGCAAATCTTCCTGTTCCCCAGGGCCCTCGCCGATCAGCATCAGCGGCGCCTTGGGGTCCCCTTGTCCCATGACTTTTTGTGTGCATCCCTCGCACAGCGGACAGGCCGTGCAGTCGGAAACCTCCCTGGCAAGCTGTGCCCATGAGGTGTGCATGAAGTGCCTCCTTCGGTCGTGCGTTTTACAGAAACGGTGCGGTGAATACGGACAGTGAATCGGCAATGTCACGCTGCACCCAGTGGATCAGGCTGAACAGCAGCCCCGTCAGCAACAAAATGACGGCCAGGCCGACCAGCGTGCTGATCAGGTCAAACACGTTCATCGCGATGCGAAAATGGTGCTCGCTGTCAAGCTCCTGGTCCAGATCAGAATCCTCATAATCCTCGTAATCGTCATAGTCGTCGTAATCGTCGTAGTCCTCGTAATCGCCGTAGCCGTCGCCGTTATAGGGCTCATAGGTGTCGTTATCATCCCAGGGCTCCTGCTGATAGGACTGGTCATCGTTATGTTTTTTCATAAACAGCCCTCCTGTTTACACGGTATCCATCCAGGGTTCACAGTCGTCGTTGCGCCCGGTAAGGCTGCCCTGTGCGGCAAAGGACGGAAAGCCAAGCTGGCGAAGCGCCTCGTAGGCGACGATCGCCACAGAGTTGGAAAGGTTCAGGCTTCGCGCGCCTTCCACCATGGGGATGCGGATACAGCGCTCATACACCCGCTTGAGCAGGCTTTCGGGCAGGCCGCGTGTTTCGCAGCCGAATACCAGAAAATCGTCCTGTTGGTAGCGTACCTCGGCATAAGTTTTTGCGGCTTTGGTGGTCAAAAAGTGGAAATTTGCTTCCGGATAGGCCTCAAGCAGCTCTTCAAACCCGTCGTAGGTGCGATAGGTCATCATGTGCCAGTAGTCCAGGCCCGCCCGTTTTAAGTACTTGTCCGCCAGCGAAAATCCAAGCGGCTTGATCAGGTGCAGCGTGCTGCCCGTGGCCGCGCAGGTGCGGGCAATATTGCCTGTGTTTTGGGGTATCTCCGGGTTATAAAGCACAATGTGCATTGCATTCCTCCGTGCTCATATTGTACATCGTTTGCCTGGCATAGGTCAACTGACGGATACATCCCGCAGCGAGCGCCTGAGCAGGGTTTCCGCCTGCTGTGCCAGCGCGCGGTACGCGGGGGTGCCGGCTTCGCTTTGGGCAAGTGCCTGCGCGCAGGCCGCCGCGTCGTGCACAAGTTTGACATTCATTAAGTCCGCGCTGCCCGCCCATAGTGCTGCGCCATGCTGCTGCGTGCCCAGCAGCTCGCCGGGGCCGCGCAGCTCAAGATCCTTGCGGGCGATCTCGAAACCGTCGTTTGTATGTGTCAGCGCGCGCAGGCGTTCGTTTTCCTGCCCGACGAGAAAGCAGCGGCTTTCCTGCGATCCCCGGCCCACACGGCCGCGCAGCTGGTGCAGCTGTGCCAGACCGTAGCGCTCGGCATCCTCGATGATCATCAGGGTGGCGTTTGGCACGTTCATACCGACCTCGATCACGGTGGTGGCGATCAGCACCTGCAGCCTGCCGCCGGCAAACGCGTCCAGCACCTCGGCCTTTTCCGCCGACGGCTGCCGCCCGTGGGTGATTCCGATGGGGATGCCCTTAAGCACACCCTTGGCCAGCGTCTGGTGCAGGCTTTCCACGGCTTTCAGCTGCGCCTTGCCTTCGTCTTCCTCGATCAGCGGGCATACGATGTATGCCTGATGCCCTTGCTCCAGCTCGTTTCGCAGGTAATGGTACATATCGCCGCGCTTTTCGGGGCGCACGATGCGGGTGATGACCGGCGTGCGGCCCGGCGGCAGCTGGTCGACCACCGAGACGTCCAGATCGCCGTACATCATCAGCGCCAGCGAACGGGGGATGGGCGTGGCGGACATCACCAGCAAATGCGGCACGGCCGTGCCGCTGCCCTTGCGGATCAGGCGGGTGCGCTGGCCGACGCCGAAGCGGTGCTGTTCGTCGGTGATGCACAGGCCCAGGTTGTGGTATTGCACACCCTCGGAAATCAGCGCGTGGGTGCCGATCACCACCTGCCAATGCCCGCTTTGGATGGCGGCAAGCGCATCCCGCCGCTGCGGTGCGGGCATGCCGCTGAGCAACAGGCCGCAGCGGATGCCCTGTGGCGCTAAGAGCTGTTTGGCGCTTTCCATATGCTGGCGTGCCAGCAGCTCCGTAGGCGCCATGAAAGCCGATTGCACGCCCGCCTTGGCACACAGCGCCATAGCGCCGAACGCGATCGCGGTTTTGCCGCAGCCCACATCGCCCTGCACCATGCGTGCCATGGCGGTCGGTCTGCGCAGATCGGCGGTGATTTCCAGCAGCGTTCTTCGCTGTGCCGCGGTGGGGGAAAAGGGCAGTGTATGCCAAAACGCCTCCTCCGCGCCGCGCGGGATGGGCAGCGCGGTGCCCTCGTGCCGCCTGTGCTTAAACTGCCGCACGGCAATCTGGTAGAGCAGCAGCTGTTCAAACGCGATACGCCGCTGCGCCTGCGCTACGTGCGCCATAGTATCCGGCTGGTGCAAAACGCGCACGGCGTCTGCGGAGGACATGAGATCGTAGGTTTTAAGCACCGCTTCGGGCAGCGTTTCCGCACAAATGTTATCCGCACAGGCGAGCGCCTGGTGGATGAAATTCTCCCGTGTTTTGTTGGGAATTCCCTCAATAGCACGGTATACGGGCACAATGCGCACGCTGTCTTCCATGCGCGGGTTCATCAGGCGCACGCTGCTTTTGGTACGCTCCACCCTGCCGTACAGCAGAAAGCTGTCCTTTTTGGAAAGCGCGTCCCGCATCCACGGCTGGTTGAACCAGCAGCCGGTGATTACGCCCGTATCGTCGCCAAGCGCGCAGGTAACGCGCGCCAGCTTGCCGTGGTAAAACACCTTGGGGGTTCCCCGCTTTTGCAGGCAAAACGCCTGCTCCGCGCCGTTGCGGGCGTCGGCGACGCAGGTTAAAACGCCCATGTCGCGATAGCGGCAGGGTACGGTGTATAAAAGATCACGCAACGAGACGATACCCGCTGCGTGCAATGCGTCCAAACGTTTCGGGCCGATGCCCCGAAGATCCCCAAGCTCCATGGCTATTCTACGGAGATCAAATAATAGTACAGCGGCTGGCCGCCCTTATGCATTTCCACATCGCAGTCGGGGAACTGCGCGGCAAGCTGGTCGGTCAGCACCTGCGCGTTTGACTCGGATACGTCGCTGCCGTAGTGCACGGTAATCAGCTCGTCGTCCTCGGTGACAATTTTCTGCATCAGTTCCTTGGCGACAATCTGGGGCTGCTCGCCCTTGGCTTCCACCTTGCCGTTGTGCAGGCCGATGATATCGCCCTCTTTGATCTGCAGATCGTCGATTACGCTGTCGCGCACGGCGTAGGTAACGGTGCAGGTGCGCACGCGCTGGGCGGCCTCGTTCATGTGCTCCACGTTTTCCTCGTCGCTGGCGCCGTCCTGAAAGCCGATGATACCGGCGATGCCCATAGCCACGTTTTTGGTGGGAATGACGTACACATGCTTATCCTTGGTCAGCTCGGCGGCCTGCTGGGCGGCCAGGATCACGTTGCCGTTGTTGGGAAACACAAACACGCTCTCGGCGTTGATTTTGGCAATCCCTTCGCTGATATCCTCGATGGAGGGATTCATCGTCTGCCCGCCCTCTACGATCTGATCCACGCCCAAATCGTGGAAAATGGCGTCAAACCCTTCGCCTACCGATACCGCCAGAATACCGGTGGCCTTGGGAGGATCGTTTTTCTTTTGCTCTTCCTGGGCGGCAATACGGTCACGGCGCTGCTGCACCATGTTTTCAATCTTCATGCCTTCCAGCTCGCCCATGGCAACGGCGTAGTTGAGCGCCTTGCCCGGCTCGTTGGTATGCACGTGGATGTGGAGCAGCGACAGGTCACCCACCACCAGCACGCAGTCGCCGATGCGGTTGAGCCGGCGGCGGAACTGGTCAACATCCTCCTGCGTCACTTCGGGGTGCAGGTTTTGGATGAGGAACTCGGTGCAGTAGGCATATTTGATTTCGCCCAGCAGATCGTGATTGTCTTCAAACACCACTTCGCCGTCGGCGGAAAAATCAATGCTTTCCTTGGGCACATCCTCGCCGCGCAGCGCGGCGGCATAACCCATATAGATCAGCAGCAGACCGCGTCCGCCGGCATCCACAACGCCGGCCTGCGTCAGCGCGGGCAGCATTTGCTGGGTCTTTTTGAGAATCGTATCGCCGGTGGTCAGGATGTTTTGGAACAGCGCGTCAAAATCATCCGGCGTTTGATCCGCCTGTTTTACGGCTTCCTCGGCAATTACGCGCGCCACGGTGAGGATGGTGCCTTCCTTAGGCTTCATCATGGCTTTATAGGCGTATTCCGAGCCGCTTTGCAGCGCGGCCGCAAACTGCTTGGGGGAGATGCGTTCCACGCCCTCCAGCCCGTGCGCAAAGCCGCGGTACAGCTGCGAGGTAATGACGCCGGAGTTGCCGCGCGCGCCGCGCAGCGCACCTTTGGCCAGCGCGTCGGCCGCATCGCCCGCGTTCAGGTATTCCTTTTGGCTCAGCTCGCGGATCGCCGCCGTCATGGTTAATGACATATTGGTGCCCGTATCCCCGTCGGGGACGGGGAAAACATTTAACGCGTCTACCGCATCGCGGTTATTATCCAGCATCGCCGCGCCCGCTAAAACCATATCGCGCAGCAGAAGGCCGTCAATCATCTTTATCTGTATCAAAAATAAATCCTCCCGAGGCCGAACTTACACGCGAACTCCCTCAACGGAGATGTTCACACGGCGAATTTTAATGCCTGTCATGCTTTCCAGCTTATAGCGGACGGTTTCGGTGAGCGTATTGCATACCTCGCCAATTGATATGCCGTATTCTACGATAATAAAAAGATCGACATCCAGCATATCGTCTACCATGCGAAGCTGTACGCCTTTGGTGAGGTTTTCACGCCCCAGCCACTGTACAACGCCATCCTTGAGGCGCTTGCCGGACATCGCAACGATGCCGTAGCACTCCAGCGCTGCGTAGCCGGCCACCTTCAGCATGACATCTTCACTGATATACACAGTGCCAATATCATTGTTGATCTTGCATTCCATACTCCACATGCCTCCTTGGTGCGATCTGCCCGCACACAGTCATGTTGATCGCAATCGGACAAAACTGTTTCCGTGCTGCCTGCCTGTAAAACAGGACATACGGAAAAGCATGATCATTATACATGAACGCACTTTTTTGCGCAACTGTCACACCGCATTGTATAAATTATGATTTCTTTTATACGGCTGTGACTGTGAAGAAACGGAGTATGTTACAATACTAACAAACTTCGGGTTTTCTATGGGTTTGCGGTCCAACAATTCCAGGATCAATGGCGCTCCTGGAGATCGATATAGAGGTTGGAGAAAATTGCAAAAGGAGAGGTGTTATGTCCAGCTATTCTAAGACCAATGGCGTTCTTGGAAGTGGAGGTGCTCCCTGAGAATTGGGGGCTCTATACACTACGCAGGGCGAACGACAACGAAAAATGCGAAGCGGCGGCTTACAATACCCGATAGGGTATAGCTGCTGTATCTGTACAGCCTGAA
>Ga0116152_10003075_pt1 | contig 13453 bp, 10 predicted proteins | sample AD_UKC119_MetaG_FD_89894 | JGI IMG/M metagenome (GOLD analysis project Ga0116152, IMG submission 89894) | Active sludge microbial communities of municipal wastewater-treating anaerobic digesters from Hong Kong - AD_UKC119_MetaG | ecosystem: Engineered > Bioreactor > Anaerobic > Digestate...
ACCCGTGGCTATGGTGGCACTGAGGCTGGGCGAAGCGGGGTTGCTGATGTTGAACACCATCATGCTGTTGCTCGATAAGTTCACCACATAGGCATGGTCGCCCGACACAGCCACTGAAATGGGGGACGAACCCGTGGCTATGGTGGCAATAAGGATGGGCGAAGCGGGGTTGCTGATGTTGAACACCATCATGTTGTTGCTGGATGTGTTCACCACATAGGCATGGTCGCCAGAAACGGCCATTGAAAAGGGATCCGGACCTGTGGCTATGGTGGCACTAAGGCTGGGCGAAGCGGGGTTGCTGATGTTGAACACCATCATGTTGTCGCTGGTCATGCTCAGCACATAGGCATGATCGCCCGAAACGGCGACGGTTCCGGGATTCGAACCAGTAGCGATCGTTGCGGCCACATTCAAACAAGAGAGATCACCGTTGTAGGCTGCGGGTAAGTTCCCAGCGCCGAAAAAACTCTCGGCGTTCAGGTCCTGCCAACTCGCATTCCCATCGGCATCACTGGTCAGGATCTTCTTGTCGCCCTGGGTGCCGTCCTTCAGTTGGAAGCTGCCTTCCACATCCAGCTTCGCGCTTGGTATGGTGGTACCGATGCCTACGTTGCCGAGCGTATCTTCAAAGAGTTGCGCATCGCCCAGGATGGTGCCGCTGGTATCGAATTTGGCCAGGTGGTTCAAGGTGCCGCTTACGTTCGCGTCGGCACCAGGTGGCCCTGCAGGACCCATCGGTCCTTCAGCTCCGACGGACTTTCCGGCATTGATCACGGAAGCGTCGCTCAAGGTCACGAAGAGGGAGTCGTTGGTGATCACTGCATTGGTCACCGACACACCCTGAGGGCCTGTGGCACCGGTCGCACCTGTAGCTCCCGTAGCCCCCTGCGGGCCCGTGGCACCTTGTGGGCCCGCAGGGCCTTCGGGACCTGCCGGGCCCTGCGGACCGACAAGACCTTGCGGGCCGGAGGGGCCCTGTGGGCCTTCCGGACCTTGCGGGCCAGCGGGGCCTGTTACTCCCACCAGGTCATTGATGCTCTGGGTGACCAACTCACCGGTACTTGGGTCGATGGTCAAGGCGGAAACGCAGAAGCGCTCGAACACCATCATGTTGCCGTCAAATGAATTCACCACGTAAGCGTGGTCGCCAGTAAGGGCAATTGAATAGGAGCCTCCTCCTGTAGTGAGCGTCGCACTGAGGCTTGGTGAGTCCGGGATGCTGACGTTGAACACCGACATGTTGTCGCTGCCGTTGTTCACTACATAGGCGTGACCGTCGGCAACAGCGATCGAAATGGGTGAGGAACCTGTGGCCACCGTGGCAGTGAGGGCGGGTGCGCTGGGGATGGCTATGTCGAACACCATCATGTTGCTGCTTCCGAGATTCACCACATAGGCGCGGTCACCTGAAACAGCGACCCCGTTGGGTGCTGAGCCAGCGGCGATGGTGGCAATGATGCTCGGGGAGGCGGGCGTACTGATGTCGAACACCCTCATGCTGTTGGAGGCAAGAACGTAGGCGTGGTTGCCCGAAACAGCAACCGAACTGGCGTTCGATCCGGTGGCGACCGTTGCGATGAGAGCAGGAGCGGATGGAGTGCTTACATCAAAGACCATCATGTTATTGCTGCCGCTGTTCACCACATAGGCATGACCACCTGAAACAGCAACGGAAATAGGCACCGATCCAGCAGCGATCGTGGCACTGAGACTGGGTGAGACCGGTGTGCTGATGTCGAACACCATCATGTTGTTGGAAGCAAGAACGTAGATATGATCACCCGAAATGGCGACCGAATTGGGAGATGCCCCCAACGCGATCGTGGCGATGTTGCTTGGCGACCCTGGGCTGCTGATGTCGATGAGCTTGATGTTGTTGCTAGAATAATTCGCCACACAGGCGAGGTTGTCTGAAACAGCCACGGACACCGGGTTCGATCCGGTAGTGAGGGTGGCGATCTCGCCCATACACGAAATATCCCGTGGTGGAGTGAAGCCACTTCCGAACAAACTCTCCGCGCCTAGTAACTGCCAACTCGCATTCCCATCCGCATCGCTGGTCAGGATCTTCTTGTCAGCCTGGGTACCGTCCTTCAACTGGAAGGTGCCCTCCACATCCAGGTCCTGGCTGGGGGTGCTGGTACCGATGCCAACCCGCCGGCCATTGCTATGCACGGTGTCACCGCTCAGCACCCAGTCGCCATCATCGGCCATGTCGGCGGTCTTGGCGTGCAAGGCATAGGGTACGCTGAGCAATTGCTGGGTGCCCACGCTCGCGTAGCTGCTCCCGCCCGCAGGGTCCATCCCCACCTCCAGGAAGTAGGGGCCGGCGCTCCAGTCGATGGCCGCGAAGGTGCCCGCACCCGGCGTGCCATTGCCCACTTCCAAGGAGAAGAGGCCCAGCTCGTTCGTGGTCGGGCTGTGCGTCTCGGAATACACCACCGTGCCCACGGCCGTGCCCTGGTGCAGCTGGAATTGCACCCCGATGGTGGTGTTCACCAATTCATCACCACCGGCATCGCGTGCCACGCCCTGGTAGTTGAAGGATTCCGGTGTTTGGGCCAGCAGGCTGGTTCCGAGCAGCAGGACGATCAATAGCGCGCAGGGTCTCATGTCCGTATGGTCTATTCGTTGGTGGTCGATCGCAGTACGATCGCGATGGAACAAAGCAGCACCATATGGGCCGCGGCATCAATCGTTGGTTCCAATGAGATCGTGCCGAACCGCGCTGAACCTTTATCTTGAACGCTGCGTCATGTTCCGCGCGTTGAACATCCTCCTGCACCTGCTGCTCTCAGCGTCGGTCTTCGGTCAGTTGATCGAGCAGGAGGTGCGCTACGATCTGGCCCGCATCACCATCGACGATGGCCTGCCGCAGGGCATGGTGCAGGACATCCTGCAGGACCGGCAGGGCTATCTCTGGTTCACCACCAAGGATGGCCTTGCGCGCAGCGATGGGTATGCCTTCACCATCTTCCAGCACGACCCCGAGGACCCGGCCAGCATCGCGGGCAACCACAGCGACCTGCTCTTCGAGGACCGCAACGGCGGCTTGTGGATCGCGGTGTTCGGCGAGGGTCTTGACCGCTACGATCCGCGCACCGGACGCTTCGATCATGTGCACTTCCCGGTCGGCACGCCGCGCGAAGCCTTTCTGGACGTGGACCGGATCCGCGAAGGGCCGCAGGGCGGGATCTGGTTCACCTCGGTCGGGGAATACCTGTACGTGGTGGACCCGAAGGACCCGGAGCTGCTGGCGCGGCCCGCACGAACGATCCACCCGAAGAGCCACATCCCGACGCGGGTCAGCTACTTCGAGTTCGATGCGACAGGCGCCTTGTGGGTCATGAACGGCGACAGCGTGGTGTGTGATCCATCGCTGCGCGGATCCGATACCACGGCAGCGACCGTTTGGCCGATCCCCACTCCCCTCCCACCCCGCAACGGCACCTTGGAGAAACACCCGATGGTGCACTGGCGGCAAGGGCACAAGGTGGTGGTGTCGGTGCCTTCCATGCTTCTGCTCTTCGATACGCACACGCATGCCGTGGATACCCTGCGCGTCCCGGCCGGACAACACGTGTGGTTCACGCAGCTGGTGGATGATGCCGGTCGCCTCTGGTACCGCACGGACGACAACCGCATCTGGCGGGTGGACCTACACACGGGCCGCTTCGAGCCGCTGCACTTCACTGCGGACGGCAAGGATGTATATGAGGAGTTCCAGACCGTGCTGTTCCGTTGCCAGGACCGCAGCGGCAACCTGTGGGGTGGCAGCAAGGGCTACGGCGTGTTCAAACTGGGCCGCACCAGCACGCGCTTCCAGCGACGCCTCGATCAAGATGGACGGCTACTACGTGGATGCTTACACTATCCTCGGGCACCGCCAGTACGCCATGACGCGCCATGCCTTGCGGGAGGACCCGGCGCCTGCCCCACCTGGCTGGCTGCGGTACACGATCGGCACCACCGTGAACGGCAGGAACTGGATCGGTGCGGTCGACGATACCAAGGGCCGCACCTGGGGCGTGCTCGCGGACGGGGACCGCTCACCGGCGGTGCTGGGTTACCTTGACCCGGCCGGGGCCTTTCACACCGTTGACCTCCTGGAGGATGCCCCCAGCCGCGTGTTCCACGGCCGTGGGTCGCAGATCTGGGTGGTCACTTCCGGGGGGCGGGAAACGTGGAACCTACCGGTGGACCTGGCGTGCATCGATACGGACGCCATGCGGGTGATCGGGCGCCATTCCTTTCCGGTCGAATTCCTGCTCTCGAAGTACTGGCCCATCTCGCAATGGTCCGTGGCACCCGATGGCACGATCTGGATGGCCACCATGGAAGGGCTGCTCGCGTTGGATCCAGCGAAGAACGCCTGGCACAGCTTCCAGCACGACCCCGCGGACCCCTCCAGCTTGCCGACGAACCTGCTCTTCTCCCTGTGCCCGGACCCCGACGAGCCGGACCACTTCATATGGGTGGGCACCGAAAGCGCGGGCATGGCCCGGTTGGACAAGCGCACAGGGAGCTGCAAGCGCGTCTCCACGGCCGATGGCCTGCCGAACAACGTGATCTACAGCATCCTCCCCGATGCGGCGGGACAGCTCTGGATCGGCACCAACACGGGCCTCTGCCGTTACGATCCCCGGACAGGAGCCGCCCGCACCTTCACGAAGGACGATGGCATCGCGGGGAATGAGTTCAACCGCTACGGGTCGCTGGTGCTGCCGGACGGGTCCATGTTCTTCGACGGCATGGACGGCGGCACCTCCTTCCACCCGGCGGACCTGACCGAGGGAAAGGACCCCAGCCCCACCCTGCTCACGGGCATCCGGCTCGCCACACGCTCCATCGCCATGCACGAGCTGCTGGACACGGCCGGCACCCTGCTCTCGCTCACGCTGCCGCACAACGAACCCCTGGTCACCTTCCAGTTCGCCTTGATGGACCACACCGCACCGAAGCGCAACACCTTCCGCTACCGCCTGGTGGGCTACACGGATGAATGGATCGACGGCAGCACGCGCAATGAGGCCACCTTCACCAATCTGGACCCCGGCGACTACACCTTCGAGGTGCAGGGCACCGACCATGAAGGGATGGTCGATCCCCATCTCGCATCCATCCATCTTTCCATCCTGCCGCCTTGGTGGCGCACTTGGTGGTTCCGCGCAGCCTTGGCGCTGCTGATCATGGGCTCCGTGTATGCCTTGTACCGGATCCGTCTTGAGCAGCAGCTGCGCGAGATCCGTTTGCGGGAGCACATCGCACGCGACCTGCATGACGAGATCGGCTCCACCCTGAGCAGTGTGGCGCTCTACGGGGCTGTTGCCCGGAAGAAGCTCGCGAACATCGGTCCGGAAGGCGGGCGGCTGCTGGAACGCATCAGCGAGGGCACCACCAGCGCCATGGAATCCATCAACGACATCGTATGGACCGTGAACGCCTCCAAGGACAGCCTGGCCGACCTCGCCGAACGCATGCGCAGCCATGCCACCCCCTTATGCGAAGCACGCGGGGTTACCCTGGACCTGCAGGTGGATGAGGCCTTGTTGCAGGATCGCCTGAACATGGGCCAGCGCAAGAACCTCTACCTCATCTTCAAGGAAGCGGTGAACAACGCGATCAAGTATGCCGCGTGCAGCCGCATCACCATCCGACTGTCCGGCAGCGGCGAACGCCTCACCATGACCATTGCCGATGATGGTCGCGGCTTCGACCCGGAGGTGAACAGCGGTCCGGGACCGGGCGGGAATGGGCTGGGCAACATGCGGGAACGCGGGGCCGAAGCGGGTGGTGTATGTACCATCAGTTCCGAGATCGGCCGCGGCACCACGGTCACCTTCCGCACCCGGGCGGGGACTTGAACGGCGGGCATCTCATTGCATCCAATGAGGCGCGGCCCGGAAGCACGATCCTAATTTCGCCCCATGCTGCGCATCGCCATCTTCGACGACCATGCCCAACGGCGGGAGAGCCTGAACATGCTGATCGACGCCACCGACGGCATGGTGTGCGTGGGCGCCTTCCCCGACTGCCGCGATGTGGTGAAGCACGTGGCTCAATGTGATCCGCAGGTGATCCTCATGGACATCGACATGCCGCATGTGGATGGCGTGGAGGGCGTCACCCTGATCCGCAAACAGTTCAAGGATGTGAAGATCCTGATGCAGACCGTGCTGGAGGACAACGAGCGGCTCTTCGCCTCCATCGTGGCCGGTGCGGATGGTTACCTGCTGAAGCAGACCACACCCGAGCGGCTGATCGCGGCCATCCAGGAAGTACACCAGGGCGGTGCGCCCATGACCCCCACCATCGCCCGCAAGGTGCTGCAGCTGGTGGGTGTCCGCTCAGGAAAGACCGGTGGTGCGCATGACTTCCACCTCACCGGGCGCGAGCAGGAGATCCTGGCACTGCTCGTGGACGGACTCAGCTACAAGCAGATCGCCGAGCGCTGCTCCATCAGCTACCCCACGGTGAACACGCACATCACGCACATCTATAAGAAGCTGCACGTGGATTCCGTGGCCGCCGCCGTGAAGGTGGCGATGCAGGAGGGATTGGTGTGAGTATTCGCTGCGATGGCTGCATCACCCTCGCGTTGATGAGCACTTTGCATCAGATCATCCATTCAACCATGCGGTGATCCGGCATGTGGATCGTGTCACTGGATCTTGCTCACGCGTACGACCCGAGCTGGTGAATCCAGCGGAACGATGCGCAAGAAGTACGAACCAGGTGGATACTCACCCAGATCGACCTCCACCCTATTTAAGAGCGCACGACTTCGCTGCCATGTGAGGCGACCCAGTGCATCCAAGAGTTGCACATCCGCCACCCCGGGTCTCGTGCTGTTCCATTGTACGATCACCCGGTCCCGGGTGGGATTGGGGAAGACCGTCACCTGCTGAGCTTCAAACTTTTCGATCCCGATCGCCAACCGCGTGGGCATGGTGCCCGTGATGTAGTGGATCAACCCGCCAGCGGCGGTTGGTATATGGTCAGCGAACGTACTCCCGTCCGCCGCGATCTCCAACAGGCCGTATTGCCCGTTCAAGGTTCCTGCGGCGAAGATGCTGCGACCATCCTCGCTCCAGACGGCATTGCTGGTGAAGGTGGCGCTGTCCGTGGGCGCGTTCCAGGTGAGCTGCGTCAAGCTGTCCCCGTTCAGTTTGATCTTGTAGTAATTCACCACGTTCAAGCCATATTCCACACCCGCAGCGTAGAGCCCATTACTTCGGCTGAAGAGGATCCATTCGCCATCGGGTGACCACACCGGCCAGGTGTCGAAGGCGGTGGTATTGGGGATGGGCGTCCGGCCAGTGCCATCGCGGGCCACCGTGAAGAGGGATGCGAAGACATTGTGCCCCACCACCAGTCCATCACTCTGCCGGATGCGCGGTGCATCGTCATCACAGATGCCGCTCATGGTCCCAAGTACCGTGGCGTTATCGAAGCTGTTGTTGTAGATGTTGCAGCCATAGGAGACCGCCGAAGTGCTATCACTTTCGAACAGGTCGTATCCTACAAGGAAGTCGTTATTGTTGAAGAGGACGAACTCGCTGCCGCCGTTAACGGTGCGACGGACCCATTGCCCGCTGTTCAAAAGGTTACCGAACCAGCCGTTCGCCAGGGATCCTTTGATGTAGAGCAAATAACGCCCATTCATCACCAACTGCGGGATGGTGGCGGTATCCAGCAGCATGGCATCCATACCCAGGCCGTCGTTGATGCGGATGGAAGCGTGGTCGCCCTCCATGCGTGAGTAGATCAGGTGGTCCTGATAGTCCTGTGCAGACATCATGGAACAGGTGAAAGCTGCAGTAGCAAGAACGAGGCTGCGCATGGATGACTTCATGAGGTGTCAAGTGTTGTTCCGTACTACAATGACGTTCAATGGGCGACTTGCGCGGGAAGTGTGAGCGAGGGTCCATCCTGCACTGTAAGTCGAAGGAAATAGGTGCCGTTCGCCAGCCCGCTCAGGTCGAATGTGACGGGTGCATTGAACGCGAGCGCGGAGGTCTGCACCATGCGTCCCATCGTATCCATGAGCTTCACATGGACCGTTCGTCCTTCCATCGCCAGCCATTGGACCGTGACAACGTCGCGCGTGGGGTTCGGGAAGAGGATCGGCTTGACGTCCGGGTTCTCTCCGGCTATCACGGTGCTGAGATCGTGGGTCTGCTGGAAACCCTGCGTGGTGATGAACGTGGCGCTTGTCGCGGTGCTCACGATCAGATCGCCCACGGTGTATTCCAATTGGATGGATCCGGCCGAAGCCAGCGTACCGCCGCAGGATGCGAGCTGACGTTCCAACTGCACCTGGGGATGCGCGATGCAAGCCAGGAGAATAGCTGAACAGGTGATCTCTGCTCTCATGGTCTCTGTGTACTCAAAGTTTCCACCAAGGACCGCAGCCGGACGATCTCGGATCGTCGTTCTTCGTCCCTCGCCTGCAGTTCATCCACCATGACCGCCAGTTCCTGCACGGCTTTCACCAGGGGCACAACGAAGGTCTCGTAGCTCAGGGAGTACACCTCCTTGTCGCTCTTCGGCAGGTGCAGGCCGCTGAAGTCATAGCCTGTCTCCTTGGCGGCCTGTTCCACTTCCTGCGCCAGAAAGCCACTGAAGAGGATCTTTTCGATGTCGTACTTCTCCGGGTAGTCCCGCGTGGGCTTGTTCCCGGTCAGTTCGGCGTGCCGGTCGATATCGCGATGGTAGGTGACCGGTCGCAGACGCGTAATGAAATCCAGCCCGTGCACGCCGTCGCCAACATCCCGCTTCACGCGTGCATCCGAGAAGGTCGACCAGGTGACATTGCCGCCATTCCAGGTCGTGCTCAGGTTGCCGATGAATGCCTGATCGCTGAACGCGTTCAAGTAACCATAGTTGCCGATACTGATCGTGTTCGTGAAGCTGGCTGTCGTTCCGGAACCCCAACCAACGGCTACATTATCGTCCCCGGTCACATTGTCGCTCAGCGCGAGGTTCCCAATGGCCGTGTTGAAGTATCCTGAAGTGTTCTCGGATTGAGCTTGATCACCGATCGCCACGTTCTCCCCCCCGGTCGCGTTCTTCAATGCATCGTTGCCGATGGCGACATTGAAACTCCCAATGGAGTTGAACATGAGCGCCTGTCTACCAAGGCCAACATTATGGGTGCCGGTAGTGTTGTTCAGCAACGCGAACTGTCCGATCGCGGTGTTGTGCGATCCCGTGGTATTGTAGCGCAAGGTGAGGGCCCCGACACCGCAATTGCCTTGCCCCGTCGTGTTGAGGCGGAGTGCCTCCGAACCGATAGCCGTGTTCTCGTCGCCGTTGCTGAATTCAAGCGCGTTTTCGCCAAGCGCTGAGTTCCCGTAGCCGGTGGTGTTCGTGAAAAGGCTTCGGTATCCCACTGCCGTGTTCCCGGATGCGCTCCCGTTGGCCGCAAGAGCCAACGAACCGATCGCTGTGTTCCCGCTTGCCATGTTCGCGTACAAGGCACCGGTACCGATCGCCGTGTTGTCATTGCCGGTCGTGTTGAATGAAAGGGCGGCCTGGCCCACGGAAGTATTGCTGGATCCTGAACTGTTGTATCGTCCAGCATAACCACCCACCGCGGTGTTGTTCCCGCCCGTTGTGTTGGACGTTAACGCATTGGCCCCGAAGGCACTGTTCACCGTTCCGGATGTGTTGTCCAGCATGGCATTCGCGCCCAGGCTCGTATTTCCTGTGCCGACCAGATCGATCCTTCCGGCCTCAACGCCGGCCACTTTGAACACCAGCGGCTGCGCATCGCTCGTACCGATGAAGTCCGTGTTGGGATCCGTACCCGAATTGCCATTCAACCCCCAACCGGTCGAACCACTTCCGCTGCTTTCCGCATACTTGGCATAAGGCACGCTCACCAGTTGCTGGGCACCCAGGTCCACATACCCACCTCCGGGGTTCGCTTCCACCTGCAGCCAGTAGCTGCCGGTGCCCCATGCGATGCCAGCTATCGAGCCGTTCACCACGGTGCCACCGCCCACCTGCGCGTTGAACACGCCGAAGGCATTCGTGGTGACAGCATGCGTCTCGCGATACACGTTGGTACCGGTGGCACTTCCCTGCCGCACGGTAAAGCGCACCGTCAGGCCCGAGTTCGCGAGGATGTTGCCGCCCCCATCGCGCGCGGCCGCCTGGTAGTTCATCAGGTCAGGCGACTGAGCATGGAGCAGGGCCGGGGCCAGCATGAGGGACAGCGCAAGAGTGTTGAGGTGCTTCATCGCCTGGGATTGATGTTCGCCTGTGCAAAGCACATACGATCGTCCCGCACGATCCTTCACATCTTGATGCTACCTGCCTGGTCTCGATCGATCCGCACGGCAGCGCACCTTTGTTGGATGATGCGGAGCCTTGTCCTCATGATCCTGTTGTTGCTCTGTGCTGGCGATGCGCTCCATGCCCAACGCACCGACCTGGACAGCCTTGTGCAGGCCATCGGCCGCTGGGAGAAGGATCATGAGCCCGGTGATACGGCGGGGCTGATCCAGATGAACCGCGCAGCAGTGGTCTACACCATGCGCATGAAGGGTGACGAGGTGGTGGAGATGGCCCGGCGCACGGCCGCGGTCGCGTCGAAGGAAATGGGGGCGCTTCCTGAAGGTGCGTTGCGCAAAGGGGTGAGGAAGCAGCTGATCATCGCGCTCAATTTCCTGGGGGACGGGTTGGTGTACCAGGGTGATCTGTCCGGAGGGATGGAAACCCTGCAGCGATGTTACGCGCTCTCCCTGGAAGCAGGTGATCGGTCGAACGCGGCCACGGCATGCATGCGGCTCGGTTACGCCTGCCGCAAAGCGCAGGACCGGAAGTGCGCCCGGGATTGGCTCCGCAAGGGCCTGGCCGTGCTGCCGCCTGCGGATACAACGGGACGAGTGACCGCCCACGCCGAGATGGGCAATGTGCTCTACGGTCTGGGCGACATGGACATTGCACGCTATCACTGGCAGGAGAGCATCCGGATCGGCGAGCAGCGCCGCTCCTTCAGCCCGCTCTTCGATGCCTACAGCGGCATGGCTCTGCTCGCGCTACGATCCGGCGCGAATGACGAAGCGAACAAGTTCCTGCGGAAGGCTCGCGCGTCCTTCGAGCAGGACCCGAGCAAACAGGGCAGTGCCATGCTCAATGCCCTCGAGGGGATCCAGCGCATCGCCCTGCGCGATGCGCAAGGCGCACTGCCGTTCCTTGCGCGCGCGGATTCCTTCGCCGTGGCGCACGGCAAGCACGGCGCCCGCTTCTTTGCGCAGCAGTTCATGGCGGTCTCCCATGCGTTGCGAGGCGATATGAACGCCAGCCTGAGCGCGGCGGACTCGGCAGCCTCGGCCTTGATCGCCGACCTCGGCATCGAGGAGGCCAAGCGTACCGCCTTCGCACAGGCCCGATACGAGAGCGATGTGGCCCAGCGCCTCGCGGATGCACGATTGCAGGCGCAACGCAGGCTCAACGCGGTACTCTTCGTGGCCGCAACAGCACTGGTGATCGCAGCTTTGGTCCTGTGGAGACTCTACCATAGGTCGAAGCGGACTAGCCGCTCACTACATGCAGCGAATGTGGAATTGGTACGGACCCAGGAGAAGCTCGTGAAGGCCGAGCGCGAGCACGAGGCGGAGACCCTGCGCACCCGTATCGCCCGGGACATCCACGATGAATTGGGCGGCAGCCTCACGAAGGTGGCGCTCCTCGGCGAACTGCTCGCGAGTGGCGGTGGTGCACAGGCCGAAGAAGTATCGCTGAGAGCCTTGTCTGAGCATGCGCGCAGCGTGAAGGCGGGGCTGAGCGACGTGGTCTGGGCCGTGGACCCGACGTCCGATACCGCTCAAGGCTTGTTCGATCGCCTCACCGACCGCTTGGTCGAACTGTATCGCGGATCTTCAGCTACGCTCACATTGGACCTGAAGGCCGACCACCCTTCTCGCGCCATATCCCCGGATGTGAAGCGGGCCTTGTACCTCATGATCAACGAAGCAGCGACTAATGCGCTCAGACATGCGAAGGCAAGGATGGTCATGGTCTCCCTACTGATCAAGAGCGACCGCCATGAGGTGCGTATCACTGACGACGGATCTGGTTTCACGCCAGGGACTGCCAGTGGCAAAGGCAACGGGCTGTCGAACATGCGGCATCGTATGGCAGCCATTGGCGCCGGGATCGATGTGGAGAGCGCACCGGGCAGGGGCACCACCATCATCGCGAGCGGAGCACTGTGAGGACGTGAAGCTCCTGCGATGTAGCTTGGTGCGGTCGGGATCATGGGCGATAAGCGCATACGCACAGCGATCGTGGAGGATGACCGCGACTTGCGCGCCATCCTCGTGGCCGGGCTGCGAAAGGACCCACGTGTCGACGTGCTCGCCGTGTACGCCAGCGGCGATGCCTTCCTGAAGGAGTTGGAACACCTGGACGCGGATGTGGTGATCATGGACATCAATATGCCAGGCACGAACGGAATTGAATGTGTGCGGCTGGCCAAGCCCCGTAAACCGGCCACGCAGTTCCTCATGAGCACGGTGTTCGAGAATGCGGCCTACATCTACCAAGCGCTCTGTGCGGGCGCCACAGGGTACTTGGTGAAGAGCGCGCCAAGCATAGAGCTGGCCGATGCAGTGTGCGAGATCCACGCAGGCGGCTCACCGATGACACCCGCGATCGCCCGGCTGGTGGTCACCTCCATGCAAGGTGATCCCGCCGCCACCATGCATCAGGAACTGCTCACCGATCGTGAGAAGGAAGTGCTCGATGGCCTGGCCGCCGGACTCATGTACAAGGAGATCGCCGCGAAAGGCGATGTGAACATCAATACGGTTCGCTCTCACGTCCGCAGCATCTATGAGAAGCTGCAGGTGCACTCGCGGCAGGAGGCTGTGCGCAAGGCGTTCCCAGGGAGGGGGTGAGGGATCATCTTCCTTCTCCGCACTGATCACGACAGGAGGTGCATCCTCTGATTCGATCCCAAGAGATGCGGATGCAGCCATGGGAACCGGCACCAAGGACCACATGCCCGCCACGATGATCCTCGGTGGGCGAGAACTCATTGACGCGACCGGGCACGCTGACCTAGGGATAGCGGGGGCGCGGCACGCTGACCCGGCCGCCACTTTCAGTTCGTCGATTCCCTTTGAGCTGCCATTTCAGCCAATCAGGAGTGATCCAGATGATCGCTGTGCAGGATCATGCTGCACCATCAGCTACCCCACGGTGAACACGCACATCACCCACATCCACAAGAAGCTTCACGTGGATTCCGTGGCCGCTGCTGTGAAGGTGGCGATGCAGGAGGGATTGGTGTGAGGGCGTTCCGGGCTTCGAATTCCAGACGGGTTATAGTGGTCCGGCCAGGATGACCGAGTACCCCCCCAACGCAAGCGGCCCCGGTTCCCCGGGGCCGCTGCCATCGGACGCGCTGCTGCGCGTAGCTGCGTGGTCCTTAGCG
>Ga0116152_10003076_pt1 | contig 13450 bp, 11 predicted proteins | sample AD_UKC119_MetaG_FD_89894 | JGI IMG/M metagenome (GOLD analysis project Ga0116152, IMG submission 89894) | Active sludge microbial communities of municipal wastewater-treating anaerobic digesters from Hong Kong - AD_UKC119_MetaG | ecosystem: Engineered > Bioreactor > Anaerobic > Digestate...
CGCACATCCGCTCGGTAGTGGCCGAGGCGCATTCCGCGCTAGTTCTCTCCGCTTAGGGTTCGTACCGCGCGAACTCACCTTCTTGGTCAAGGTCGATCAGAAGCTCGTCCGCCGGGCAGAAGGACCTACAGAACCAGTTGTGATACTGAGCCAGCCAAACGTATTTGTCGCGAACCTTCGGATTCTGGTCTGTTAGGTGGGTGAGGAGCTGGTGGTGGACCGCCTGTCGGTGCAGCTCCAGCATGTCGAAGCACTCGCCGGGGTCGTCTGCCTCCAAGGCAGCAGCGAGATAGCTCACGAACACGCAGCCATCTGAGCGATCGACAGCGAGCTGAACGTGACAAGGATGATCCTGCGGATCGCCGTAGAAGCGGAAGTGCGGATCGACGAATCGTAGGAATCGGTCGTCAACGGCAATCCGCGGATGCCTCGCTGCCTTCTCGAGGCTCACTGCAGCGACCAGAGCTGGACCGTAGTTGATTCGATCGTCAGCGAAGTGGTCGCCGACGGTGATCCCTCCACGGACGAAGAACCGATCGATAGCGAGGAAGTACTGAAGCCAGATGATGGGAACGATCATGAAACCGACTTCCGAGTCCTGCTCCCTCACATCCGCACTGGCTGGAACCCCGATGGCCAGGTTGTCGGAGAACCAAGCCGCGTAGGACACGCTTCCCCCATCGTCGACCCCAGACTTCTCTCGGGCAGAGGTGAGCGCAGTGTCGAGTCGTTCGAGGGTGATCTGAGCGTTGGTGCCCCTCGCGTGGTCGCTCGTGCCAAGCAGGTCAATGAAGGCAACCAGACTGCGTCGCAGCTGTGGGGTGCCTCCGACACGGCGATAGGCGGATGCGGGAGCAGGTCCAACGCGACTACTGCCAGCGGCTCCTTTCAGTGCGCCCTTGTGCTTCTTCTTCCCGCCCGTGCTCGCCTTCTTCCGCTTGCTCTTTGAAGCCTTCGACACATGGCGGATTCTCCCATGTCGGACCACGTGGTGCCGGCGGACGGCTGTCCGAACGGAACGGCATGTGCCGACCGCATGCGGAGGAAGTGCTCGGCGCCGGAGACTACGGGCGTCTCGCCGCTGCCCGGGTCGCCTTCAGGTACCTATTGGATGCCTTCATCGTTCTTGACTTGGCAGAGCAGGTGCTCGGAGCGCGCCCCGCCTTAGCCGCAGCCACACAGGTGGGATCGAGCCGTAGACGAGAATGCCTTCACCGGTCCGCAGCCGACGGATGGCATCGACGGGAGCGAAACGACGCCACGAGGTGTGTTCCGACACGGATCGTCGTGGGCCGTGGAGGTCACCCGAGCGGTTGACCTCGGTGCGTCGTTCGTCGCCGATGAGCCGGCTGACGTACTCCAGGGTGGGGTCGTCGGCGATGCCGGCGCCGAAGAGCTTGGCGCGGTGGTTGTTGAGCACGGTCTGTGCGCGTTCGCCGTAGATGGACTTGATCTGGGCGAGGTCCTGCCAGATCGACACGAAGGTGATCCCATGGCTCCTCGCTGTGGATGCGTAGCCGGGGAGGTCGCGCAGCGGGGCGATGTTGCCCGCCTCGTCCAACAGCACCAGGCAGGGTCGTTCGAGCGTTCCGCCGTGTCTGTTCGCTTCGTCGTAGGCGGCTCGGATTGCCTGTTGGATGAGCACGGACAGCACGGGTCGGAGCCGTGCCTGCTCGTGTGCAGTCGCCACCACGAAGATCGTGTTGTTGCCCCGCAGCCACTCAGCGACGTCGATCTCGCTGGAGGACGCCGCGTCGCCGACGCCGGGATCGGCGTAGCCGGCGAGGACGTTCTCCATGGTCGCGAACACTGAGCCCTTCAGCCGCTTCTCCTTGCCCCACAGGGCCTGGGCGGAGATCAGCGCTGGGATGGGCGGCCCTTCCGAGCGACGGAGTGCGCGTGCCTCCGCACGAAGCTGCCGATCCACACGCTGACTGAGCTCTGCGTCGATCTCGCGGGTGATCTGTTGTTGGACGTCGGGCGGCCAGAAGACGAAGTCCTGATCGACCCAGCGTCCGTCTCGGCCGCCGTCGGGGTCGCGGTATCGGTCTTTGGCGTCGGCGAGCAGTTCGCTGCGGACCTCCTCGGCGAGCATGGAGCGGGTCTGGCGGTCCCTGCCCCGACCCGTGAGCGTCGCGACGGCGTCGTCGAGCCCCTCGGAATCCACCAGAGCCGCCTCCACCTCGCCTTCCTCTTGGACGTCGACCCATCTGACGACGTCGGACATCGTCCGGCCGGACACGGCAGCGGCGTGCAGGTAGGGGGCGAGCCCCTTACGAGCCTGGGAGTACCAGTAGTCGCCGTCGGTGACGCTGTCGGACCTGGGTTGCGCGGCCTCGCACAGCCACGTGGCCACCCGCATCGCTCCGATCCAGTCGGTGCAGGCGGACAGCGGCGACCATCTCGCAGCGGCGAGTCCCGTGCATGCGGTCGGGTCGTAGACCCACGTCGTGCCGGCACGAGATCGGTGCGCCAGTGTGGCGTCGAGCAGGTCGGTCTTCACGCTGGTGGCGATGACCGGACCGTCCCACTCCAACAGGGCGGGAATGGCGAAGCCGACGGTCTTGCCGCAGCCGGTCGGTCCGACAACCGCCAGGCTGGTCTGTGGTTCAGCTGCGAGCAGCCGTCGTCCGTGGAGCCCGAGAGTCAGTCGGCCGCGGGTCGGATGCCGCACTGCCAGCGACGCTGTGTCACGAGGCCTGGCCAGGCCGCCTTCCCCGGCACCGAACGGGCCTCGGCCTCGCCGGTGCCTCGTCCACCAACGCAACCCCACCCAGCCGAGGCCGATGACGCCAGCGGACACGACGGCGGTCGCAGCCCAGTACGGCACCGGCCCGGGTAGGTGCCCCTGGACCCGTTCGGGCCACGCGTTCGATGGTCGGTCGAGGGTGCCGGGAAGCGCGAGCAGCGCCTCGATGCTGTCGGAGAGCCCGGCATCGAAGGCGCCTCCGCCGAAGAGGGCGGCAGCCAGCTCGGCTCCGGCGAGCACCACGAGCGAGATCCCGGTGCAGACACCTGCAACGCCGAGGAGGATCGTTGCGACCAGGTCCTCGATCGCGTCGATCTGGGTGGGAGGCCGCGAGGGCGCTGGGCGGGTGTCCTTCACGGTCCGACCATCGCCGCATCGGTGTCGCAGAACGCCCGCTCGTGGGCGCCGATGGTGTGAGCGACCACGGCGCTGCGTCCGGCGACCTTCCACAGCGCCCGGCCCTTCACCAGCCGGGGCAGGAGCTGAGCCTCTGTGGAGGTGAGCCCGAGCATGGCGCCGGCTTCGACGACTTGGTCCGTCGACTGGCGGAACAGGACGCGGGTCTGAGTGTCGGCGAGCAGACCCATCGAGACCTTCGCCGCGCTCGTGCCGTCGTCGGTCTGGGAGCGAAGGTCAGACAGCCGGTGGACGATTGCGACGTTCGCGACTCCGTAGGACCGTGACAGCTTCCAGCACGCTTGCAGGTACTTCGACGTCCGCTCGGAGCCCAAGAGCGCCCATGCCTCGTCGAGCACCTGCAGTCGACGCGGGCCGCCGGGCGTGGCCATCAGGTTCTGCAGCCATGCGGTGGTGGCGATCAGCACCAGCGTGAGCGCCTCTGGGTCGTGATGCACCGCAGAGAGATCGATCACCAGCCCGGGACCCTGCCAGTCGATCGCAACGTTGGTCGTGCCGTCGAACATGCCGCGCAGGGAGCGGTCCAGCAGCTTCCCCAACGCGTACGGGATCGCCTCGATCGACCGCGCAAGGTCCTCGGCGCTCGTGGATGTGGGGACCATCTCCGTCGTCGGAGCGACCATCAGGGCCGCTACGTCCGCCAGCGTCGGCTCGGTCACCCCAGATCGGGCGAGCACCTGCATTGCGCCACCCAGCACCGCGTCCTCGACGGGCGACAGGTCGCGACGCAGCACGGAGCCCAACAGCGTCGCCAGCATCTCTGCTTGTCGGCGCAGTCGCTCGCTCTCATCCGCAGCAGCGGCCGGGCCCGGGTCCAGCGGGTTGATGCGACTCACCCCACCCGGGTGGAGCTTGATGACCGTGAGTCCCAGGGCCTCGGCAAGCGGGAGGTACTCGCCCTTGGGATCGGCGATGGCGACCCACCGTCCGAACACGCCGACCGAGCGGTGGATGAACGTCTTCGCGGTCGCCGACTTTCCGACGCCAGGTTCGCCGGCGATCAGCATGTTGGGGTTGGTGACGATCCCGGCGGCGTAGGCCTCGAAGGGGTCGAACGCGAACCCTCCACCGCCGGTGAGGAGGTTGGCCCCCAGGTAGACGCCACTGACGCCGAGTCCGAGCTCGGCGGCGAACGGATACGCGGAGCACAGATGCGCGGTCGTGGCCCGGTGCCGGGGAAGCGCGAGCTTCGGTCTCACTCCCAGCTCCGACGGGATGGACCGATGCCGAGCGGCAGCGTGCACGCGAACGCGGTGTCATGTTGCGCGTTGAGCCGACGGAGCTGGATCCCGGCGTGGGCAGCGATCTGCTCCCATTCCGCACAGGAGCGTTCGAGGGTGTCGACGTCGGCGGCGGTCACCGTGATGAGCCCGCAGAACTCGAGCTCGCAGTAGCCGGCAACGAGCTCCGACTCACGGGCTGCGACATCGGACTCTGCGCGCCGATGGCGTGCCCCGACGCGGAACCCCGACCGAGACCGCTGTTCAGCGTCGACGACCAGTCGGGTCGAGTCTTTGTCGACCTGACGCTGGCTCTTCGACGGTGGGACCGGCTCGAGGTGCACCGCGACGGTGCGGGTGCCCCCGGCGTGCAACAGGAGGGGCTCCATCCAGTTCGGCGGAACCTCCAGACGAGGCCACTCGACCACGGCGAAACAGGCGTGCACAGCGTTGTCGACGACGAGGTGCGTCCACTCATTGCTGGTCGCCATCGGACCGGCATTCCGAACTCGGTGGAGACCGGCCAGGTCGGCAAGCGTCCGGCCTCCCGTTCGACTCGGTGCCGAGCCGAACGGATCGAGCCGTAGCCGCAGGATCTCCACGACGTCCGTCGGCGACAGGGGAGGATCGACGGCAAGGCCGGTCGAGTCGAGGCGGTCGGCGAGCAGGCGCAGCTCGTCGCGGAGGGTGTCGACCTGCGCTCGGTCGCGTCGGTTCCGGGAACGTCGTCCGATGCCGCCGGAGTGACCGCCGACCGTCACGGTCACGATCGTCTCGTGGCGCGTCGACATGGGCCCTGAGGCTGCGACCATGTCGAGGTAGTCGTCGACCACATCTGGGTCGGCGCTCGGTCCGATGTGATCCCGGCTCCACCGCACGTGGGCGGATGCGTCAGCGGGAGCCGACCATTCGAACCAACGGACCGCCTCGACCGGTGAACGTTCCTTGCAGAACGCGGCGAGCGCGTCGCCCCACCCGGCCAGGAGTCGTTCCTGTTCGGACCGGTCGATCAGGGAGAACTCCCTGCCGGCGACCCGCAGCATGCCGGTCATCGCGCCGGTGCGGCGGTCGATGAGGACGGCCATGGTCGTCCCCGCGCGCCACCCGTCGTGGTCGTGGATCTCGATGTCGCCTACGAACCGGGGCCAATGCGGCTGGGCGGCGCGGTCGGGCTGACCCGCCCGGAACCGGGGCACGGGAGCGGCCCACGTTCCGCCACCGTGGCGACGCCCCAGCAGCCATATCGTCAACACCGGCAGCCATGTGTACCCCGGTCGATCGCCCACCGGAGCGAACGCCGCAACCCCTGACGCGGACACGGCCAGCACGATGACGGGAGCCGGTGCGCCGACGTTGAGCAGGATCCCACCGGCGAACACCCCGACACCGAGGATGATGCACTGCGCAGCCTGGAGTCCCAGGAGCCAGCCGTTGCGATCCCGTGCCGGGAACCGGTAGGTCCGCGCTGCGGCGCTCATCGGTCATCCCGAGGCAGCGGTTCCGTCGGGTCTCGAGGCGGAGGCTGGTTCGGTACTTGCCCCCATCCCGTGTGGGGCCCACCACCTGCCGCCTGCTCGACCGACGACTCCATCCGCTCGTACGCGGCCTCGCCGGTCTTATTCCCCTTCTTCCCAGCCTCGACTGCGGCAACGGCGACCACAGCTGGACCGGCGGCTGCACCGGCGGCCGCCGCTCCGCCACCCGCCGACCCCGCCGCGCCACCGGCTGCGCTACCCGACGACCCAGCCACACCTGCGGCCTCGCTCCCTCCTGCGGATCCGGCGCCACCAGCGGCGCCGGCTTCACTCGGAGGACCGAACGGCGGAGCCGAGGCATCCGGCGGCGGTGCCTCTCCAGCACCCGATCCGCTCTGACCGCCGCCGAGGCGACCGAGCGAACGCGCGTAGTACGCCGTGTTCAGCCCCGAGCGGGCGGTGTTCATCGGAGACCGCGAGATCCCCTGGGCGACGAGGGCGCCCTCCGCGACCGGAATCAGCTTCAGCACCATGAACGGTGAGAAGGCCGCAAGGCAGAGGATCGAGGTCCCCACGACCAGCGAGCCGAGTCCCTGCCCAGCCCACTCGCCGACTCCTGGCGACGGTCCAGCTGCGTTTCCGGCGCCACCGAGAGCAGCGACGCCGACCGCAAGGGCGACCGAGATGACGAACTTCGAGACGATCACGGCCAGCATGACCTCGACGAGCCGTCGGAGCACCCCCTTCGCAGCGGGCCACACCGAGGCCGCAAAGGCCAGCGGCGAGAGCGCGACCAACAGGTACATGAGGCTCGCTCTGACCATCAGCTCGATCCACACCATCACTGCGGCGATCACCGCGACGAGGCCGATGACGACGGTTGAGAAGCCGCCGGTGAGCAGGTGCGCTCCCGTACCGAACCCCTCGAGGAACTTCAGAGCCTGACCGTCGGCGCCACCGAGCACGGCCGTGGACATCGCGTCGGTGAGATCCAACAGCAGGTCGACGACGACCGTTGTCGCGATCATCCCGAGCACCGCCACTGGCGCGTCCACCCCAACCCGACGGAACATCCCGGCGAGGTCACCTGCCATCAGCCCCTGGATGATCCCGGCCAGGAGGAAGCCGATTAGCAGCACTGCGCTCACGTTGCGCACCGACGCATAGGGAGAGCCGGCGCCCGAGAACCATGCATCGGTCACGTCGGGTCGCGCACTGGTCTTGAGGAAGTTGAGAACCCCGTCGACCAGCTCCGCGATCGCGCCCAGCACCCAGCGCGCGATGCCGGTCGCGACCTGGTCCCAGCTCCAGCCGGCGATCGAGCCCGCGGCGCCGCTGAGCACGTCCCATGGGTTCGGGATCACTGGGTTGCCTCCCAGTCGACGAACCCCACCAGCCGTCGCTCGAACTCCTCGTGCGAGATCGGTTCGCTGTCGCTGGTGCTGTCCGGGACCGGTCCCGGCTCGCTCGACTCCTCATCGACGCGCCAACCGCCGTTCTCACGGATCACCGTGACCAACGACGTGGTCCACTGTGCCTGCGGAAGAACTGCCCCTTCCCGCGAAAGGACGCCGACCCACCACGCCGAGACCTCGACCCGGGCAGCGGAGGCGGACTCGACCCGGACGGCGATCACACTTTGTCGGTACCGAGTTGCTCCACGACCGGAGTCGAGACGATCGCGGAGTTCCGCGAGCTGCTCGACGGTGGTGGCCACGGCGTTGTCAGCTGCCCGGCCGGACCACAGACCCCGGATCACCTCGGCCAGCTGTGTCGGGGGAGTGTCCAGTAGTCGCTGACCGGAACACACGAAGCGCACCACGGCGGCGACGGCACCCCGCGTCGTTGCGGCCGAGTCATCGGCGCCGCCGCCTCGAAGGCCGGAGGTGGTCGGGGTCGACTGTTCGCCGATGTCGTCGTCAGGTGCCTTCGGCTGTCGCGCGCCGCAGGCCGCCAGAGCGAAGCAGAGGAGGACCGCGCTGGCGCGGCGTAGGCCGCTCACTTCGCGGCCTTGAAGAGGAGGTTGATCACCGTGGGGGCGATGCCGGCGAGGCACGCGCCGATTGCGCCAGCCAAGGCGAGCTTCTTGCCGAGGTAGCCCCCGGAGTAGTTCCCGGTCTGCTGGGAGAGCCCGTAGATGGCAGCGCCACACAGGATGCTGGCCAGCGACCCCCATAGGGCGATCTGGGTCAGCCAGTTGAGCAGCTTCTGCACGAGGTCGGCGCCGGGCATCCCGCTGGTGGTCGGGGTGACGTCGACGTCACCGAGGAGGAGGTGGATCGCAGCGAGCACGTGCTGGTCCTTTCCTCGGGGATGGGCCGTGGGGGAGTCGGCCCACCCCCGAAGTAGGTGGATAGGGACGAGACCGGTCGGCCTCGATGTCCCTAAGCGCGCAGACCCCGCGACTCCTCGACGAATTCTTCTTGCCGCCTCCTGAGGCCCCGCTCTTGGGCGCGCTTAGGGACTTGAGTGAGGAGGTCCGAGGATGAAGGTGCTGGGCGTATTCGTCGTCGTCCTGATGGCGGGGGTGCTCGGAGTCGCTGCGATCGCCGGTGGCGGGTCCTCCTCCGGAGGAGTGACTCCTGGATCCGGCGAGGGTGTCGGCGATATCCCCAATTCGCTGGTTGGTGTCTATGTCGCGGCGGCGGGAGCCTGTCCGGGGCTTCCGTGGACGGTGCTCGCCGCGATCGGCTCGATAGAGAGTGGCCACGGCCAGGGCAGGGCCGACCCGTCGACCGGCGACGTTCGGCCACCGATCCTCGGGCCCGCGCTCGATGGCCGATCTGGTTTCGCTCGGATCCCCGATCCCACATCTCCCGACGGGTGGGCACACGCCCAGGGCCCGATGCAGTTCCTCCCCGACACGTGGCGGCGATGGGGTCGCCTCGCGCCCGGGCGGCCCGCGGGAGCCGGGGCATCACCGCACAACGCGTGGGACGCGATCTGGACTGCTGCCGCGTATCTGTGCGGCTCAGCGGGTCGAGTGTCGGATGTTCGGGCGGCGATCCGTAGCTACAACCACAGCGACGCCTACGTGAACAAGGTCCTCGCGAAGGCCGCCGAGTACGAAGCTGCCCTTCAAGTTCCCCCTGTCGGTGCCAACGGCATGGTCTGTCCGGTGGCGGCACCAGTGCGTCACAGCAACGACTGGCACGCGCCCCGCTCCGGCGGGCGTCAGCACCAGGGCAACGACGTCTTCGCCCCGTACGGTTCGGTCCTCGTGGCGATCGAAGACGGAGTGGTCGACAAGTCCAGCGACATCGAGTCGGGCCTCGGCGGCATCACGCTGTGGATCAGAGGTTCGTCAGGAACACGCTGGTACTACGCGCACAACTCGAGAAACCTCGTCCCCGTCGGGACCCGCGTGGTGGCAGGTCAGCCCGTGGCGTTGCTCGGAAACACCGGCAACGCCCGAACGACGTCACCCCACCTGCACTTCGAGATGCACCCCGGCGGAGGTGGTGCAGTCAGCCCCTATCAGCTGATCGCCCAGATCTGCGCAGTGGCTACATGACCTGGATCGCCCACGGCGTCGACGACCCGGCCGGCTGCACCCGTATCCAGCCGGGCGCCGGCCCATCGAGGCTCAGCGCGTTTCCTGGATCGAAGGTCCGCACGACGCCACAGGGCTCGGTGACGACCAGCCGCCCATCGACCAACTGACCGGTGCCCGATCCGACGTAGCGCCACCGGGGTGCCGCGTCGCGAAGAGCCGCCTCACGTCGATGTCGGTTGCCGCTCGCCGACACCCCGGCCGAGACGGCAGCGGCCACGAGCCCCGCGAACGAGAGACCACCGAGAACGAGCGTGCGCCGCTCCCACTCAGGCGGCAGCGTCGAAGGGGCCCAACACCACAGATGACATCGCCGGGCCTGGGCGACCTGGTCGGTTCCTGACTCGAGAACGTCCATGACGTCGCTCCTCTCGGGTGGATGAGATGGAGGACGCCGAACCCGGCGACGAGGTGATGCCACCATAGATCAGCGAGGTGACAGGAGGATCGCCTCATGCGGCTGGCGATGGCCCGCCTCCGCTGGGCCATGCAGTGACCTACTTCCCTGGCTCGGTCAGGAAATGCGATCTGAGTGTCATCCGAGCAAGCAACGCCTGCATCGACTGGCTGTTGTAGCTGTCCATGGAGCTGTGGCGACAGAAGTACTCATGGGGTCCAGGAATCTGCTCTGCCGTCCAGGATTTGTAGATGTCATTCGGTAGCGCGTAGAGCACCTGGCTCCAGCGCACAGGTATCAGCAGGTCATCTGCCGGGTCGAGCGTTCCGAGTGCCGCCAGCGCAAGGCGGCTCTTTGTCGCCCCACCTCTGATGCCGATCTCCTGTTTGAGCCACTTCTTCGGCGTGTGAAGCAAGAGTGACGATGTCGTCGGGGCGTACCGAGATCGCTTGTCGTTGAGGTTCTGCGCGGTGCCGCAGACCTCGATCGCAAGCACATCGGCGAACTTCGCCTCCGAGCCGAACCAGACCCACAGGCCGTCAGGCTGCGTGCTGAACAGGGTGGCGCCCGGTGCCCGCAGTCGCGGACCTGGCTGGGACGACGAGTCTGGCGGCTGCGCTCTGAGCCATGCGCCGACGCCGTGCGGCGTGGGCCAGACGGTCGACTTGACCACATCCCCACTGTGACTTGGCCAGCTTCTCAGGATCTTCTTTGCGGCGGTATCAGAGAGCTTCTTCGGTGTCGGCACTCCAGGAGTCTCGCCCAGGTGTTGGGGGACGATCTGCACTCTTGATGTGGGTCCCCATGCCGCCGACGGATGGGCCCGAGTTGTCAGGTGCGTGTCGATGTATCCGGGTCTGGGCGAGCGGGGCGCCCGATGCGGTGCCACAGCTCGATGGTGTCGGGGTGAAGGTCGTCGAGAGGGTCGAGGGTCTCGACGTAGCGGCAGAGCTCCTCGACGATCCGGTCGACGGCGGCGGGATCACCGTTGAGGTGCGCCGCTTCCATGCGGTCGCGGTAGAGCGGCTCGCTCCCGGGGACTGACTTCAGTCCCTGCATCGCGGCCCAGGTCGCGAGATCGGCGTCACCTCTGTCGAGGGCCAGTTGGGCGAGGCGATGGGCCGCGTCGGCGATCATGGCCTCGGCTTCGACAACCGTTCCTTCCGTGAATGCCCAGTCGTACCCATGGACTCCTTCGAACGGCTGCCCGCGCAGCAGGTCGAGCGCTTGGCGCAACAACCCACACTCCTCGTCCGCGTCGGCGGTTGAACGGGAGCGGCTCACGAGATCGGTGAAGCGCGCCAAGTCGGTCGTGACATGCGGTCCGACGGTGTAGCCGACGTTGCTCGTCACCGCGTGCGGCAGGTGGTGCTTGCCATCCCTGTCGAGGCCGAGCCCTGCGCGGGCCCTGTGGACGGTCACGTTGAACGTGTCCTGGGTCGGCATCCCCTCGGGCCAGATGGCGGTCTTGAGCTGGCTCGCCGTGACGCCCTTCGGGTGCAGGGCGAGGTAGGTGATGAGCTCGACGGTGCGGCGGCGGTTGATGGGTGGTGCACCGTGCACCTCGACAGGGCCGAGCACTCGTACCTCGACGTCGACATCGGGAGCAGAGGGCGTTGGTTCGACATCGACTGGCAGATACACGTCGGGCTCCGTGCCCGAGACCTGAGGGCCTGTGTTGGTGAGGAGTTCGTGTTCGCTGTCTCCGACGGCTGCGTCGGAGAGCAGCTCATCGACCGCCGCCAGGTCCTGCTCGGCAAGGACAAGCGGATCGAGATCGAACCCGTGAGGCGTCAGGTGCGCAGTCCGGCCGGCAGCAAGGGACCAACCAACGGGCAAGCCTGCACCGATGACTACTGCAGCCACGCCGCACCGGGGCGCCGCGAGGTCCGCCAAGCGGCGCCGGTCAGGCTCCGTAAGTGGGCTCAAGCTGACCAGGATCGTCACCCCCCACCCTTGTTCGGAGGAGTGGTCGCGTCGTGCGATCGGGGTGTCCGGATCGCCCAGTTCGTCGAGCGCGGCCCGGGTGCTCCGAGCGGACATCTCGAGCGTGTCGATCGCATCGCCGATCGTCGGCACCGCTCGGACGCGGTCGCTGGTGGCGAGGTCGAACTCGTCGCCAACGATGACGATCTCGATGAGATCCGACACCGGGGAAGCGGCGAGTTCCGCTGCGATCCGGCGCACGGTGTCGACCGCATCGATTCCGTGGACGGTCAGGATGCCGGCGGTCTCGAGGTCGATCAGGACGAGGTCATCTCCCAAGCACCCCACCGCGACGATGGCGGGCCATGGCGATGTCGTGTCCGATGCGAGACCTTCGAGTGTTGTCGCCGTGATCCCGGGCTCGGTTGCGAAGGCGCGCTGATCGCCGCGGTCCTCGAATCCTGGCGGGGTCGCACGCGCGGGCGTTCCGAGCAGCAGCTCGACCTCGTCGGAGGTGACTCGCACAGCAGCCAGTTCGGGCAGGGTGTCACCAAGGCCGGAGGCGAAGGCCCGCAAGGCGGTGGTGAGGCGGTGCATCCGCGGGGGATCAGCAGCTCTGCGGAGCGAGACCTCGGTCGCCGTCGTCTCGGCGGGAGGACGGTATGGTGCGCGCCCTGGCAGTCGGCGCCGTGCCTGTGACCGACGCATGCGGCTGAGGATGAGCAGCAGTGCGGTGGCCAAGGCGATCCCACCGGTGAACAGTGGCGCCCGGCTCTGCCCCTCGTCGGCCGACGCGGACTCGTCCGATGTCGTTCGATCGGTTGGCGCTGTGACCGCACTTGAGTTGGCTGGAGCTGTGGGAGTCGGTGTTGTCGTGAGCGGTGCAGCGGTGGTCGTGGTTGCCTCGGTCGTCGGCGCGTTGGAGGGAGGTTCAGTCTCCGGGCGGGTCGCGGCAGGAGGTAGCGGCTCAGTGGGCGGGGTGGGAACGGCCGACTGCGTGCCCGGGGGCAACATGAGGACCCAGCCCGGGTAGATGAGGTTGGCGTTGGTGAACTTCACGCCGTCGAACTCGCGGCCGCTGTTGAGGTCCCAGATCTCCCGCCATCGCATCGGATCGCCGAGCTGGCACTCGGCGATCCGCCAGAGCGAATCGCGTCGTTGCACGGTGTAGGTGATCGGTGCCGCGGGGGTGCTGGTGGCCGGGGAGGGAGCGGGTATCGCTGCGACAGGTGCCGGCTGCAGTTCGCTCTCGACGATGAGCGTGGCACGGCTGGATGTCGCCATGACGGGTTGCGGGCTGGGCGACGACATGCCCGTGACCGCCAGCAGAGACACGGTGGTGACGATCTGCCTCGCCAGGACCTGGATCGGCCCGGCGAGTCGCACATGTGCAGCCGGTCGGCCCCGCACCCATGCCCAGGTCTCGACGACGAGCGACCAGCAGAGCAGCAGCCAAGCACCCCACCCCACGAGCGCGAGGGCCTTGGTGATGACGACGTCGGAGACGGAGCTCCTGGACAGCGCCCGGCCGATCCCGTCCGGCGAGGGCACTTGTCCAGGGAGCGGCCATCCGGCGAGTCGCCACAGCAGGACCGGCACGCCGACGGTCAGAAAGGCGGCGAGGATCAGCGAGCCGACCGCGGCGACCAGCCGCCGGGAGGAGGATGGGATCAGCGCAGTCATGGGCCGCCTCTCACGGCGCGCACCGCACGA
>Ga0116152_10003077_pt1 | contig 13449 bp, 9 predicted proteins | sample AD_UKC119_MetaG_FD_89894 | JGI IMG/M metagenome (GOLD analysis project Ga0116152, IMG submission 89894) | Active sludge microbial communities of municipal wastewater-treating anaerobic digesters from Hong Kong - AD_UKC119_MetaG | ecosystem: Engineered > Bioreactor > Anaerobic > Digestate...
CAGAATGAACGTTCTCAGCACAAAAATAAAGCGACAGCGATGGAAATGCTGAAAGCGCGTCTGTATGAAGCCGAAATCAAACGCCGCGAAGATGATGCGGCAGAGGCCCATGGTGAAAAAAGCGATATAGGGTGGGGGCATGCCATTCGGTCTTATGTGTTACATCCCTACCAAATGGTTAAAGATCAAAGAACAGCGTGCGAGACAACGGATTCGCAAGGCGTATTGGATGGTAAGATTGATAATTTTCTCGAAGCGTCTTTGGCGCAAAAACTTGAAGGGGCATACAACAAAAAAGAGAGTTAATTTCTTTTTGAATTTGTATAAAAGCACCTTGCGCCTTAGACTTATGCCTATTAAGGTCTTAGGGCTTTCTGTATGATAAGGATATTTTTATGAAGGGATGCCCAAAGGTTAGCATGCGTGTTGTTAAAATGATTAAATTCTTCGTTCTATTGATGGTGACTGGCATTATCGTGGTTGGTCCTCGGGCTATGGCTCAAGAACAACAAGCTGTTCCCAAATTTGCACCCGTAAGCGGATGGCAGGTTGGGAATACAGTCCTTTCCAAAGAGCGGGGTTTTTCGGGCCTTAAGCTTCCCTGCATGGCAACAGTATCTTATGACAACGGTTATGTGGTCCGCCTCTCAGGGGGAGGGCAAAAGATATTGGCAATGGCGATTGATTTTCGTCAGAATGTTTTTCATCAAGGACGTAAATACCCCGTCACCTTGCGTATGGGGCAGGCGGGCGGTGCATCTTCGACAATGGCGGTGGCCTTTTCGCAGAGCACCTTACTTTTCAACCTAAGATCGCTCACAAGTTTTTATCAGCAGATTGCTGTTTCTCCTTATTTCGAATTAGATGTGGATGGAAACACGATGATTTTTGAATTGGGTGATATTCAAAAATCTTTGACCAAGCTAGAACAATGTTATGACCCATCTGCGGCAGCGTCAACGACGGTGGCAGAAAATATGCCTGCGGGTGTTCCTTTATCAGGTAATGTGGAGACAGATAATTCTCAGGAAAATTCTCCTGCTCCTGTGGCTGAGGTAAAATGGGATGATGAAATAACACCGCTTCCATCAGAGACAAACCGCTTACGCCAGGTTGAAATGCGTTCGGCTACTCAATCTATGGTCTGGACCGCCAAGGCAGGCGATGGGTTGCAAGAGACCTTGCAAAAATGGTCACATCAGGCAGGCGTGACGCTAGACTGGAAAGCGGATAGCGATGGTCAGGTGGTCAGCGATCTTGAGGTGGAGGGGGATTTTGAAGAGGCTGTGCAAAACCTAATGGCGCAAAATTCTGCGGCTCTGGGGATTGAAGCTAATCTGATGACACCGCAACAGAAATATGCAGCGCCACAATCTTTGGTGCCACCAGTGTCGCCTTCTTCAATGGGCGTGGTATCTCGTGCCTATGTTGCTCCTGTCGGCGCAAGTTTGCAGGCAGTGTTAGAAAACTGGTCAGGCCGTGCAGGGGTAGATTTTGTATGGACAGCCAATGAAGATTTTCGTGTGAAGAGTGCTGTAAACGAAAACTCTTATGAAACGGCGCTTCAATCTCTTTTAGGGCAATATGAAAATGATAAACTGAGACCTGCAGCTCAGTTAAATAATGACCCAGAAACAGGACAACGCCTGTTGAGTGTCGAATCCACCAGGGTTCGTTAAAATGCTTGTATAAAAAACGGCATAAGTCATAAAGCCTAAGAAAACAGCCTTTTCATGACGTTGAAGAGGTTGTATTCTCTCAATGTTTTTAATGCATAACAAACCATAATCGACCAGAAGATAGATCAAAATGAATCAAAAAATTTCTCTTTTATCCTCTATTGCAATTGCCTCCGTTCTTATCAGTATTCACTCTGTAAAGATGTCGCGGGCACAGGAAAAGACCGTTGATACATTATCTCCTGTGAGTGAGTGGAGCGTGCAAAAAATGGCCGCAAATACGTATAATGGGTATTGCGCTTTATCCCGTGAATATAATGGGGGAATGGTTTTGACATTGGGTCAGAATGTAATGGCAGAATATTCGCTGGCTGTTGATTACAAAAACGACAAGCTGAACATGGATAAACCTTATAAAATAACGCTTCAACCTGGTCCAGGCCAGATCCGCGCTTATGAAATGATGCCAGCTTCGCAACAGGCTATGGTTATTCGTCTGGGGTATGATGATAGTTTCATGAAATCTTTGGAAGGCTCAGGCCTTTTGAAATATCAAATGGATGGGAAAAATAATTATTTTCAAATCTCTGATTTCAAAGAAGCACAAAAGAAATTAACGAACTGTATGCAAGATTTGAAAGGCGGAACACAAACCGAAGTTGCTTCAGAATTTTCAGCAGAAAAAATTGAGAACGCACCCCCAATAAAAGAAAGCCCAGTTACCGTTAAAAAAGAAGAAATAGCGTCGTCGCCAGAGCCAGTAAATACATCGCCTGCTGAACCTGAAAAAATAGCAAATGAAGTTGTTGCCGAAAAACCTCAGGAGAGTATTGAAATAGCCAAGGTGGGTGCAAAAGAAATCAAAACGGCTACACCATCATCAGAGAGTACAAATGTAGCGCAGGAGAAAACCGCAGCAGAGAAGGTCGCTCAAGAGAAGATGGCACAAGAAAAGGCCACTGCCGAAGCGAAGTTGGCACAAGAGAAATTAGAGGCGCAGAAATTAGCTGCAGAAAAAGCTGCTACAGAGAAGGTCGCTCAAGAGAAATTAGCAGCAGAAAAAGCTGCTGCAGAGAAGGTCGCTCAAGAGAAGGTGGCACAGGAAAAGGCTGCGGCTGAGGCGAAGTTAGCACAAGAGAAATTAGCAGCGCAGCAGTTAGCAACACAGAAAAGTCTAGAACAGAAAGATAAAATTGTTTCTGAAAGCAATATGACACCACCACCCGAACTTGCACCTCAACCTAACGTGCAAGCTTCAAATGAAAGGGTGGATACGCAAACGATTGCAGAACTAAAAGAAACCAAAGAGAAGCTTGCGGCTTTAGAACAAGAAAATCGTCAGCTTTATCTGGAGGCCCGTAAGGCACAAGGCGCTGTTGATAGTGCTATTGTTGAAACGGGGAATCAAGCTCTCAAAAAAATCCAAGAGTATGAAAGAAAGTTGGAGGCCGCGCAGGCAGATAACCTCGCTCTATCAAAAGAGATCGAAGACATGCGTCGTTTACAAGAAGATGGAAGATTGGAAGCTGTTTCAGGAGATGAAACATTAGAACAGGCCACGAAAAGATATAATGAAGCACAACGGGAAATTAGTCGCTTAGGTCTTTTGTTGGAACAACAACGCAATGCCCATAATCAGGAAAAACAGGAATTAGAGCAAATGCTTTTTGATCCTGCAGTGGCTGATGAACAGCAACGCGAACGTCTAGCGCAATTAGAAGAGCAGTTAAAGATCGCACAAGAGAAGGCGCAGGAGTCGCATGATCCTTTAAAATTAAAACAAGCAGAACAAGAGGCACAAACGGCAAGGCAAAAACTGGCCGAGCTCGAAAAGCAAAGAGCTGAAGAGTTGGCAAAACAAAAACAGCTTGAGCAAGAACTTGCCGCTAAAGAAGCCGCTGAGCGTGCAAAACAACAAGAAGCCGAGGCAGCGAAACAGAGATTGGCAGAATTGGAAAAACAAAGAGCAGAAGAGTTAGCAAAACAAAAACAGCTTGAGCAAGAACTTGCGGCTAAAGAAGCCGCTGAGCGTGCGAAACAACAAGAAGCCGAGGCAGCAAAGCAGAAATTGGCCGAGCTCGAAAAGCAAAGAGTAGAAGAGCTAGCAAAACAGAAACAACTTGAGCAAGAACTTGCGGCTAAAGAAGCCGCTGAGCGTGCGAAACAACAAGAAGCCGAGGCAGCGAAACAGAGATTGGCAGAATTGGAAAAACAAAGAGCAGAAGAGTTAGCGAAACAAAAACAACTTGAGCAAGAACTTGCCGCTAAGGAAGCCGCTGAGCGTGCGAAACAACAAGAAGCCGAAGCAGCAAAACAGAAATTGGCGGAGTTGGAAAAACAAAAGGCCGTTGAGGAGGAGCTAAAACAAAAAGAAAAACTTTTGAAAGAGATGGAGTCAAAGCTCGCTCAGGCTGAGCAAAAATTAACTCAAGTTGAATCAATAAATGAAAAAACAGTGTCACAAGAACCTGTAAAAGAAAAAATGGTTGAAGTTTCTTCTTATGAACCATCAACAAACGGAGAAAAAATTTCAGCGCCGCCTTCTTATGAGGCAAGTCGTCCAGCAAGAAGTTCAAAAGAACAAGAAGCCGATCGTTCAATTGAACAATTAAGAAAAAAATTAGAAACCTCGGAAAGTGCAGTTGAAGTGTCTGAGCCTCAGGTTAGCGCAAACACGAACACCGCTCTTGCCTCTCCAGCATCTCGTGAGGAGGCTTTGGGTAAAGTATCGCAAGAGCCACAAGAACAACCACAACAAGAAGTCATGAAACAGGCGGCGATACAGCAGCCAGTTGCTCCAGAAGGTTTTGATGAAGGGGAAATTAAAGATGTCCTTAATCGCTCTGGATTGAGCGTGCAAGGTGCAATTAGCACCCAAGGCGCGGGGCAATATAGTTGGAATGCAGGCGGGGTTACTGGGCAGGCACAAGTTGTCCCGCAGGAAAAGGCAGGTAACCTGGATCAATTTATACAAAATTATATTGGAAAGGCGCAGCAATCTTGTCAGGGAGATTTTGCCTCTTTGCCCGCGGAAAATATTGTGGCGGGGCAGGGGTTTGAAATTGCCTGCGTGGGGCCCAATCAGGGAACATCATCTTCTGTTATATTTACCCAAAAAGGTGATGAAATGATCGCCATCAGTGTTCAAACATCGGCCGAAGATATGGATATTGCCATGGATGCCCGCGACCGTATAGCTGAGAACTTATAGGATACGATATGTCACCTAAACACCCTGTTATATATGACCGTGTTGCCTTTCAAAAAGGAGGCATCATTATTAAGCAAGGAGATACACAAGCGCAGGCATATCTGATCCAATCTGGCCGCGTTGGCGTTTTTACCGAGGGCAAGGGGAAGAAAATAGAATTAGCGGTTTTAGGCAAAGGAGAAATCATTGGCGAAATGGCATTGATTTCAGATGAGGTTCGTTCTGCCAGTGTTGAAGCGTTAGAAGATTGTAATTTGATCTTGATTAGCCGAAGTGAGTTTGAAGAACGTCTGAAAAACAGTGATAGAGCCATACAGGCCGTTGTCAGAATGTTAAGCCACCGTGTGGCGGAGTCAAACAGCGCGATTGCCACGAAGATTGCAGCGTTAAATGACCTAGAATCTGCGGCTGCAGAAGTTTATGAAGAAACGAAAGCCGAAGTTCCAGATATTAATGATGAACGTCTCCTGCCCAAATTGCGCGGATTGCTTAAGGCGATTGAAGAATTTAAGGCCCGTTTTGTTCTTGAGAGTGTCAAAAACGGTTATCTCGACAAGTAATTTTCCGAAATGTCATAATTAATCTTATCTCTGATATATATTTGAGATTATGAAACCTTTGCCGTATAACAAGCGTATTAAATATACCGCTTTTAAAACAGGATCTTTTCATGCGTCTTATTATATATGGTTTATCTGTTGTTGCATTATTGATGGTGGGTGCCGTTGTTGGCCCTAGTTTCGTGGATTGGAACAAATTTAAACCTCAAATTATTTCCCAAATTCAGAATGCAACAGGACTGAAAGTTAGTATTGATGGAGATTTAGGGCTAGGCGTCTTGCCAACACCGCATGTTAAGGTCAGCGATATTACAATCGCCTCTCCCAAAAAGTTGGAATTTGAAAATATTCTCGTGATGAAAAGCGCAAATATCAGTGTTGAGATTATGCCGCTGTTCCAAAAGCAAGTGAAAATCAACAGTGTTAAATTGATAGAGCCAAATATTCAGATTGAAATGATGACCGATGGAACGCCATCATGGACAATCGAAAAAACAGTTCAGGCAAAAGAAGTTGTTGAGGCGCCCGCTGAACAGGTTTTAGAACCTGCAAGCGCAACAAAAAATAATGCACTCGATTCAATTTCTTTAGAGAGCTTGGAAATTGAAAATGGAAAATTTGTTTATATTGATCATAGAACAAAGGCTCGCCACAGCGCACAAGACGTTAATCTTATTTTGAAAGCGGATAGTTTAAAAGGACCGTTTGATCTGGATGGCAGCTTAAAGATTGATGGAAAGAAAGTTGTTTTAGATGGGCAAACAGGAAAATTGCCAAGCAGTGATGAACCGTTAACCGTGCAGGCTGAAATATCTTTGCCAGAGGCGAATTCAAGTGTTTCCTTCAACGGTGTGGCCTCGACCAAACAACCGTATGATGCACAAGGAAAAGCAAAACTTGATGTTCAATCACCTGATAAGCTGGCTCAATTATTGGGTGTTCAATCAACATTTCATCAATCGGTTTCTCTCGATGGCTTGCTAACGGCAAATCAACATAAAGTGCAATATGATGATTTAAAATTTGCTTTGGGTAATTTTGTAGGAAGTGGAAAATTTTCTATTGAAAATATAAATACTGAAAATCCGTTAAACCTGAAAGGAAATATTAAATCAGGTTCTGTTTTGGATATTGATTCATTGATGCCAAAATCTTCTGCAAAAAAAAGTGAAGAAAAAACATCGAATGATGATTTGCAAAATGCAGGAAAGATAAAATCATCTTCCAAAGCAATTATCCCGCAAACATTAACTCTCCCCATGGCAGTGAATACAGATATCCAACTTGATGTTGGGGGCATAAAATTTCAAAACCAAAACGTCAAAGGTGTATTTTTGGATTTAAATAAAGAGGGCGCAACGACAAAAGCCAGTTTCAAAACGCTAGAACTTCCAGGACAGGCAAAGGCGGATGGAACCTTAACGGTTACTTATGCGTCAACATCCAAAGCCTCTAAAACGAAGCAAATTACTTATTCTGATCCGAATGTCAGTTATGACATAAACGGTCAAATCGGCCAATTGGCAACTTTTTTGAAAGCCTTTGCGCCAGACGCCAATACAGGAACGGTAACAAAACTTTATAAAACCGCTCAATTTGATTTGAAAGGTAAGGTAAACGGAAATTCGATTAGTCTTTCTGACAGTACTTTAAAATTAGATGAAATGGTTGTGGGATTGGGCGGACGGTATGAACCTGCCACTTCTTCCAAACGTGCAAAAGCAACAATTGATATCAGCGCAGGCACTGTTGATTTTGATAAAATAAAACAGGCGCAAGGCGGGCAAAAAACAGAGAGCTCTGGTAGTTCTTCATCGGGTGGTAAATCATCTTCTTCACCAAAAGAAGCCTTGAAACCCATACAGGGATTTTCTCTACCGCTTGATTTAGGGTTTGATATCAGTCTACAAAAAGCACGCATTAATAATGCGGATTTGGAGGGGTTACGTTTAACGGGCGATATGGTTGGAAAACAACTGAACCTAACCAATGCCTCGGTTAATAATTTTGCAGGGGCGGCACTTAGCCTAAAAGGTAAGATCGCAAATCTTTCCGATCTTACAGGGCTTGATTTAGCGCTCTATACCAAAACATCAGATATCAAAAAATTATTAGCGGCATTAAAAGTTGACAGCTCTAAACTTCCTGCTGACCTGAATGCGTTGGAGGCAAATGTAACTGGAAAGGGATCAACGGATAGTCTTGGTTTTGATGCCAAAATTAAAGCCATGGAAGGGCAACTTGATGTGGCAGGGAATGCCGTCGATTTGTTGGGAACACCATCTTATAATAATCTTGTCATCGGCCTTATGCATCCCAATTTGGTGAAAGCTATCCAGATCGTATCACCTGGTTTTAAAGGGCAGGCAGGATTGTCACAACCCGTTAATTTCCGTTCTCAAGCCTCTATCAATGGCAAAAAAGTTGATTTGACAAATATGGCGGTTAAGCTTGGCCAAAGCGATTTCAATGGTAATTTGAAAATTGATGTCTCCAATAAAGTAACTTCTATTCGTGGGAATATTCAGGCAGGCACTATTGCCCTCGATAGCTTATTAGGTGCAAAAAAAGGAAAATCAACATCCTCAACGGGAACAAGCGGAGGAAACGGTGCGGGAGGCGCTTCGTCATCATCCTCTTCTTCAGGACGTTGGTCGAAGACGCCTATTGATTTATCGTGGATGAACACGATGGACATTGATGTCGATTTATCGGCGGCATCCATTACCTATGGTGCCTGGAACTTTACACAGCCCTCTACTGCATTGCGTGTGGGGAATGGTTTGATGACCATCAACAATATGAAGGCAGGGGTATTTGGAGGGCAGGCAAATCTGGATACAGAAGTAAAGGCAAGCCCCGTCAGTTTAACCATAACCAGTAAAATGGATAATATTGATCTAGAGAAACTGGCTAAGGCTTTAAGCGGATCAGGCCGATTAAAAAGTGCAGGAACAGTTTCTTTTGATGTAAGTGCAAAAAGTGCAGGGGCAAGTTCCTATGATTTGATTAATGCCTTGAATGGAAAGGCCAATCTTGACGGGCGTGATGTCACTTTAAAAGGTTTTGATCTGGCGAAGCTTGCGCGCGGCTTAGCAACAGAAGAAAAGCTAGCTGTTTCGGCGCTTAGCCTTGTTGATGGCGCGATGAGTGGAGGACAAACGAAGTTTGATACCGTCAAAGGCGATTATAACATTACAAATGGTTTGGTTGTTATTCAATCAATGATCATGGATAGTGCAGAAGCAATGATAGAATCAACAGGCTCTGCGGATCTACCAAAATGGTTTATCAATGTTGATAATAAAATCACTCTAAAACAAGTAACGGATTTAGAACCTTTTATTGTGAAAATAAAAGGACCGCTTGATAACCCAACGGATACCTTTGGTAAAAACATTCTGGAAGATTATGTGCAGGATAAACTAAAACGAAAATTGGCTAAAGAACTTCCCGATGTGTTGGGGAATGATGTGACTGATAAGTTGAAACAGTTTGGTATTTTACCGCAGGATAAAGCACCTACTACTGTGCCTGCGGCTCCTACAACACCGACAGATACAGCAGTGCCTACAGATGGAGGAACAACAGTCCCTGACGCACAACCTGTTGCGCCAGAACCTGCTCCAGAGCCAAAGAAGATTGAAAAACCTGAAGATGCGGTTAATGAAATCCTAAATTCTGATACGCCAGAGGATGCAATCAATAACGTGATTAAGGGGCTGTTTTAATATTGACATAACTTAAAAACTTCTTTCTTATAACACAATTATTAAAAGTTTTTATGAGGCGTAGAATGAGTGATGATTTAACTATAGTAGCCAAGCTTTCTTATCAGTTTTTGATGGCAGTAAGGGGTAGCCAAGAAATCACTGTTAAGCCCCGACAATCATTATGGGGTGAATCTACCTATCAATTTAGAGGAAATGATTTACCTGAAGATATACATTCTAAGATTAAAAAAATTGAAGATGTTGAGAACATCAAAGCCTTAGGGCCTAACCCTGAAGGTGGTCAATTTGCAAATTATCTAATTGAAAGTGTTGCTAGTTGGAATGATCAACTAAAGATAGATGTAATATCGATTGTGGAATATTTTGCAGAGGCAGGCGTTCAGATTGAAGGTTGGCCAGATAGGCAGATAAGTGCAGATAAGAAAAAATCATTAAAAGAATTTGCGCCAAATTTAGCACGTTTAGTTGCTTAAACTCTCCAACACATAAAGTCTTATCGCGCTAGAAAGATTGACGGAGCGGGCTTCGTCGATCTCAGCAATTAACTGATTAACGGATTTGTTTTCTTGCTTTGCCAATTTTTTAAACGCATCCCAAAAAGGGTTCTCGATAGAAACGCTCGTGGCGTGCCCCGCGATAGTCACAGAATGCTTGACGATAGGGGCATTGAGGATGTCACTTAATTCTTTTGTCACTCTTTTGTCATCCTTCGGCTTGATCGAAGGATCAAAGCCTGTATTTACCAGATCCTGCGATTAAGTCGCAGGATGACATCTAATCATTTCGGCTTAATCATATCTTCAGGACGTACCCATTCATCAAATTGTTCAGCCGTAAGAAGACCAAGGTTAACACCTTCCTCTTTTAATGTCGTGCCATTTGCAAAGGCTGTTTTGGCAATCTTGGCGGCGTTATCATATCCGATATGAGGGTTGAGTGCTGTCACCAACATCAAGGAATTTTCCATCAGCGTTTTGATCCGTTTTTCATCGGCTTCGATACCTACAACACAATTGTCAGTAAAGCTGACAGATGCATCGGCGAGAAGCTGAATAGATTGCAAAACATTGTAAATCATCACAGGTTTGAACACATTCAACTCAAAATGTCCTTGTGATCCCGCAATTGTTACCGTTGTATGATTGCCCATGATTTGGGTACAAACCATAGTCATCGCTTCACACTGCGTAGGGTTAACTTTACCTGGCATAATGGAAGAACCAGGCTCATTTGCAGGCAGAATAATTTCTCCAATACCAGAACGCGGACCAGATCCCAAAAGACGAATATCATTCGCAATTTTCATTAACGATGTCGCCAGAACATTGAGTGCACCAGACAATTCAACCAAAGCATCGTGCGCGGCAAGCGCTTCAAATTTATTATCGGCTGTTACAAATTCTAATCCTGTAATGGCAGAAACATGCGCTGCAAATTTTTCGGCAAATCCAACGCGGCAGTTAATACCTGTCCCCACAGCCGTTCCACCTTGCGCCAATTCCATTACGCGCGGCATACAGGTTTCAACACGGGCAATCCCGTATTCAATTTGTTTCGCATAACCTGAAAATTCCTGACCGAGTGTTAAAGGGGTGGCGTCTTGTAAATGGGTGCGGCCATTCTTCACAATCTTTGCAAAGTTTTTTGCTTTTTTATCGAGCGCGCTGTGCAAACTTTCAAGCGCAGGAAAGAGAGCGTTGTGCACTTGTTCCGCGGCGCTAATATACATGACAGTCGGAAAGGTATCGTTAGAGGATTGCCCCATATTGACATGGTCATTCGGGTGAACGGGGTCTTTGCCACCGCGTGTGCCGTTTAATATTTCATTGGCGCGGCCTGCAATAACCTCATTGGCATTCATATTCGTTTGCGTGCCAGATCCTGTCTGCCAAACAGCCAGAGGGAACTGACTGGCAAGCGTGCCATCAATAATTTCATTAGCGGCTTTGATGATGGGCTCACCAATTTTTTTATCCAAAGCGCCGAGCTCCATATTGGTCAGGGCAGCGGCCTTCTTTTGAATACCTAAAGCACGGACAAGAGCGGCTGGCATCTTTTCTGTGCCAATCTTGAAATTTTGCAGGCTCCGCTGCGTCTGCGCGCCGTAATAGGCCTCTAGCGGAACCTCAATCTCACCAATGGAATCTGCTTCTATACGTGTTTTATTACTCATTCTTTCCTCTACATTTTCGTCATTGCGAGCGTAGCGAAGCAATCCAGTGATTAAAAGTAATATTTCTGGATTGCCGCGTCGGCCTTTGGCCTCCTCGCAATGACGTTTAAATCATTGAAATCATAGAGTACACAGGGATTTAGAAGAGTCTAGAGCGGATTTTATTTCTTCAAAATCGTTACATGGCCCATTTTCCGGCCATCTCTGGCCTCTGTTTTGCCGTAGAGATGGACGTGAGCATGGGGCATGTCCAAGTACTTGGGAATTGATTTAACGTCTTCTATCCCCACCAGATTAATCATTTCGGCCGCACTATGCGGCGTAGCATCACCGACAGGCAGGCCACAGACCGTGCGCACATGGTTTTCAAACTGTGACACGGCGCAGGCATCAATCGTCCAATGGCCGCTATTGTGCGTTCTGGGCGCGATTTCATTGGCTAACAGCTCTCCATCCTTCGTCACAAACAACTCAAGCGTTAGCACGCCCACGAGGTCGACCGCATCAGCGATTTTGGTCACCATCTCGGCCGCCTTTTCATGAAGCTCGGTTGGGATAGGCGCGGGCGCTATTGTTTTGCTTAAAATATGGTTTTTATGCTCGTTGAGCGCCGCGGGATAGACGACGGATTGGCCTTTTAGGTCGCGGGCGATGATCGCAGAAATTTCAAAATCGAAATCAATAACACCTTCTATTACAGCTTCTTCTGTGTTGAGCTTTGCCCAATTTTCATGAATATTATCATTATCCCTATGAAATATTTGACCTTTTCCATCATATCCGAAACGCGCAGTTTTGATGATGCATTTTGAGGTCGCCCATTTGGCGAGCGTAACTTCAATATCCTCGGCTTTGTAGCAGGGCGCCCATGGGGCTGTAGGGATACCAATAGAATTCAAAAAATCTTTTTCCTTCAAACGATTTTGTGAAACTTCTAAGAGTTTACTATCAGGATAAACAGGTTTTAATTTCTTCAAAAATTCTATTGTTTTCAAAGGGATATTTTCAAATTCGTAACCAATAACATCAACAGATGCGGCAAAAGCCTTTAAAGCTTCTTCATTTTTATAATCTGCGCAAGTGAAGAAAGGAGTAACAAGGGAGGCAGGACAACCTTCTTCTGGACATAAGATATGTGTACTGATCCCCAAACGCGCCGCTGCCATCGCTGACATTCGGCCGAGTTGCCCGCCGCCAAGAATTCCTAAAATTTTAGATTCCATTTTCATGTCAGATAGTTATGCCGATTTGATAATCAATCTGCAAGAGCAAAAAAGATGACTTCAGTGATGCGATTAATCTTCGGGAATTTCCTTAACACTGTCAGTTTGTGTTTTGCGGTAAGCCTCCAGATTGCTCATAATCTCTTCATCAGCTGTGCCGAGGATGCTTGCCGCTAATAATCCTGCGTTTTTCGCGCCAGCTTCGCCAATGGCTAATGTGCCAACGGGAATGCCGCCAGGCATTTGAACAATCGACAAAAGACTGTCCATGCCTTTCAAAGCCTTGCTTTTTATAGGAACGCCGAGGACAGGAAGGGGAGTCATGCTCGCGACCATTCCTGGGAGATGAGCAGCACCGCCCGCGCCAGCGATAATAACTTTGATCCCGCGTTGCTTCGCTGTAGACGCATATTGGGTCATGCGCTCAGGCGTTCTATGCGCTGATACGATTTTGACTTCATGTGGAATCTTAAGAATATGCAATATTTCATGCGCTTCACTCATGGTTTTCCAATCAGATTGTGATCCCATGATGATCCCCACTTTCGGGTCTTTATCGTTATGCGTCATGTCATGCTCCCTCATCTCATTATGAGGAAAAGAGCATGACTTATCCACAGCGATAAATCAAGCATTTCAATGCCCTCAATATTAACATATTATTTTTATGTGCGATTAAAGCGTGCAAGTTTTTTGACGGCTTCAGATTGACTTAGTTCTTGGGCGCTTTTGTTCAACTCTTCCTGAACGATTTTTCCAACTTCTCTACCGATGTCAGTGAGGGAAACTTCTACAGCTTGTCTTTTTTCTTTTGTGAGTTGAACATACCCATCAGCTTCCAAATTCTCAAGGTTACGAATAAATGCGCC
>Ga0116152_10003079_pt1 | contig 13448 bp, 13 predicted proteins | sample AD_UKC119_MetaG_FD_89894 | JGI IMG/M metagenome (GOLD analysis project Ga0116152, IMG submission 89894) | Active sludge microbial communities of municipal wastewater-treating anaerobic digesters from Hong Kong - AD_UKC119_MetaG | ecosystem: Engineered > Bioreactor > Anaerobic > Digestate...
GGATGTGTTGTCATAATATTACGTGTTTACGTGATTGCAAAATAACAACACTTTTCAGCAAAAACCAAATTATTTCTGCCTTTTTTATCAACAATTACGTGTTAATTGGAAAAGTTACGGTTTGAGTGTAGATTGAAGGCCTATGCCAAAAGCATCGCATCATCAAAAAACTTAAAAACATACAAGTCTGCCGGAATTATTTGCTGAAATCAAAAATTTTATAATTCATTTTAGTATAAAAAGCTCCTGTTATTAAAAACGAATATTAATGATTGTGAAATCAGATAAAAAATAATGATTTATTCATGTTATAAAATTGATTATAAGTGTTTTATTGTTTTTTATTTTATACAAAGATGTGAAATTGTAATCACACTTTCGTATAAAATAAATTTTGATTATCCATTATTATTCCAATTACAACTAACATCATACTCATAATCGAATACAACCTTCCACAATTTATCATTACGTACTAATAGATTATACTTTTTATGAACCTGTCTGCCAGTTTAACTGCCATTTGCAGGCAGGCACAAATGAGCAGAAAGTAAATTCATGAATTTAATGGATACCCCATCCGAACAGGCACAAAAAAAGCCTCACCAAAACGGTGAGGCCCAATAATAGAATCAAAAATAGCTTAGGCCAAGGTAGCAACCATTACAGCTTTAATGGTATGGAGGCGATTTTCGGCTTCGTCAAATACGATAGAAGCCTGAGATTCAAATACTTCTTCAGTCACTTCCATTGATTCAATGCCAAATTTATTAAAGATATCTTCGCCTACAGCTGTTTCTCGGTTATGGAAAGCCGGCAGACAGTGCATAAATTTCACATTCGGATTTCCGGTAAGATCCATTGCTTTTTTATTCACCTGATAAGGTTTCAGTAGTTTGATACGTTCCGCCCACACTTCGGCAGGTTCGCCCATACTTACCCAAACGTCGGTATAAAGGAAATCACAACCTTTCACGCCTTCTTCGACGCTTTCAGTGAGAGTAATTTTTGCTCCGGTTTCTTTGGCTATTTCGCGACATTTGGCTACCAGACCTTCTTCCGGCCAGATGCTTTTAGGGGCACAGGCGCGGAAATCCATTCCCATTTTGGCAGCGCCAACCATAAGAGAGTTACCCATGTTGTTGCGGGCATCGCCCATATAGCAGAATGCAACCTTGCTCAGCGGTTTATCGCTGTGTTCCATCATCGTGAGAAAGTCTGCCAAAATCTGAGTTGGGTGAAATTCAGTAGTGAGTCCGTTCCAGACAGGAACACCGGCATATTTGCCGAGGGTTTCAACGATATCTTGAGCATAGCCACGATATTCGATGCCATCGAACATACGTCCCAGAACGCGGGCTGTGTCTTTCATCGACTCTTTTTTACCCATCTGCGAACCACTGGGGCCAAGATAAGTTACATGAGCGCCCTGATCGAGAGCAGCGACTTCAAAAGCACAACGTGTACGTGTGCTGTCTTTTTCAAAAAGAAGAACGATGTTCTTGCCTTTCAGCCGCTGGACTTCGGTTCCGGCATATTTTGCCTTTTTGAGGTCAGCAGAAAGCTGAAGTAAAAATTTAATTTCCTGCGGAGTAAAATCCAACAATTTGAGGAAATTTCTGTTTTTGAGATTAAATGCCATAATTAGGTATTAATTTACAGAGTATTGAACTTCCATCAGGCGAAGTTCATAGCCTTTCTTTTCAAAGTCCTTTTTAATATTATCTCTTTCATCGAGTGCTTTCTTGCGATCGTTGAAAGTTTTGGTTGTAATATTTTTGGTCAACAGAAAATAGTCTTTGGAGTAATTAATGCGGGCAAACTCCAGAAAAGCGGTCTCTGCACCGGCCTTATTTGATTTATCAGAAACAGCTGGATCCATCACAGAAGAAATGATAACAACCTTTTTATTATTAACCAATCCATAGGAATAAGTAACATAAAAAGTCTGTTTTGGAGCAACAACGGTAGATGTTTCTGATTTTTTGCTTACGGGAGTGAGCATTTCCAGCACATTTTGAGGAATAAATGCCACTTTATCTTTCGGGATGGTGCCATTATAGATAAGAAATGCCCCAACGCCGCCGCCAACAATAATAACACCCAGAACTATCAGCAGAATAATCAGCCAGGTTGCTGATTTTTTCTTTTGAGGCACATATTGCTGCTGAGGAGCTGGCTGGTAGGTAATAGGTTGAGACTTAGGTTGAGGAGTCGGGGGCGGCATTACCGGTGGCACCTGCTGGTTTACAGGAGGTGGCGGTGTTTGCATTACTGGAGGAGTCTGCTGACTAACCGGCGGTGGAGGCACCACTGGCGGTGCCTGTTGGTTAACAGGCGGCGGAGATGGTGTTGGCTGCGACACCGGAGGAGGTGGCGGAACCACAGGCGGAACCTGTTGCTCAACCTTGGGCGGAGCTACAGGAGGTGCGGGAGGTGGTGTTACCGGCGGTCTTTCGGCCAGCTTAAAACCACAGGAGGGGCACAAATATTCGTCCCCCTCCAGTTTGTTTCCGCACTCCGGACAGAATGCGTATTCGTGGGCTTTCATATTACTTCAGCTTGATAACTTTATGTCCAATAAGGATAAGAGCAACAGAACAAAGTAAAGTAATGAAAAGGCCAAATCCAACCTGAACCATTGAAGTTCCAAGGATATCGATGAGTACCCAGACACTAAAAAGAGCCGGGACATAAGCACCATAGGTTAAAACCTGATCTTTAAGTTTCTGATCTAATTTGATTGCATTACCAGCAACAATAATAACAGCAATTGCAAGCAATACGATAAATGCGAAAATACCCTGCCAAGCTTCAATTCCACTGGCCGAACTGGACATCCCCCAAAAAGAAACGCGAACCCATGGAAGAAGAACGCCAATTGCACCAAGTGCTGCAATACCGGCATAAATCCATGATGTTTTTGGTACTTTGTTCATGTCAAAAGGTTCATTGCCCTGAGGCTGTTGAGGTGTTGTGTTTGTGTTTTGTTCCATAGTATTTTGTGTTTGAGTTAGGTTTACAGGCGAAGGTGCCGGAGCTGATTGTGTGTCAAAACCACAAACATGGCAGAAACGGGCACCTGGTTTCAGTTCAGCGTTGCATTTAGGACAATTCATAAGTTTAATGATTTAATTTGCCGCTAAATTAAGCAATTATTTTGGTTCCGGCTGCTGAATTTTTCAATTGAGTAGCTTCTGTAATAATCGCTTCTTTACCACCATTCTTAACAAACATGATACAAGCACGCACTTTAGGAGCCATGCTGCCTTCAGTAAAATGACCATCTGCCAGATGCTTTTCAATATCAGGAACCGAAATGGTTTCGAGTTTTTGTTCACCTGGTTTGTGGAAATTGATATAGACATTAGGCACATCAGTCAGGATGTAAAAATCGTTGGCTTTGATTTTACAAGCCAGTGTTGCCGAAGCAAGATCCTTATCAATTACAGCATCAATTCCCTGCATATCGCCGTTTTCATCTTCAATTACAGGAATACCACCTCCACCAACAGTAATGACGATATTGCCTTCACGAGCCAAACGTTCAACAGTTTCCCAGTTGACAATATCGACCGGTTTAGGAGAAGCAACCACCCTGCGCCATCCACGGCCACGCGGATCTTCTTTAAACACCCAGCCATACTCAGCCGCATGCTTATCGGCCTGCTCTTTGGTATAATATGGTCCTACCGGCTTGGTTGGATTCTGGAAAGCCGGATCGTTTTTATCCACAATCACACGGGTAACTAAAGAAAGAATATTCTTTTTAATATCATATTTTCGCAAAACATTCTGCAACTGTTGTTCAATCAAATAAGCAATGGAACCCTGAGTTTCACTAACGCAAAAATGCATGGGCTGACCAATAATACCATGTTTTTCCTCACCGGCATCGTGCTGCAAAAGCACATTACCTACCTGCGGTCCATTTCCATGACCAATAACAATATCAAATCCCTGCTTTATCAAGTCCACCAGATTTTCACAAGTGGCTGTTACATTGGCAACCTGTTCGGCATAGGTTCCCTTCTGATCTCCCCGGAGCAAAGCGTTTCCGCCAAAGGCTACTACTGCAAGTTTGTTCATAACAATTCTAAATTGGTTAATTTTGCAAAACTAATAATTCTTTTCAAATACGAAACGCTACATGTCGGTCAACTCTTTGCGAAAATTTTATATCACCACACTGGGCTGCAAGCTAAATTTTGCCGAATCGTCGGCTCTGACAAACAAATTGAGTAACAATGGCTGGCAACACACACAAACTGCATCCGAAGCTGATCTGATTATAGTACACAGTTGTGCGGTAACAGCAATGGCAGAAAAAAAGACACGCCAGGTTTTGTCGAAACTCCTTAAAACAGCTCCAGAAGCACAAATAGCAGTTATCGGGTGCATGGCCGATGTGAATTCGGATCCACTGGAAGCCATGCTGAAAAATCGCAAACATTTTATTTATAAACATGATCAAAAAATGGATTTACCCGACTTAATATCCGGGGATATAGTATCAAATGATACTATTAATCCATTTCGTTCTGGTTTTAGTATTGAACAACGCACAAGAAGTTTTCTGAAAATACAAGACGGTTGCGATTATTTTTGCACTTATTGCACTATCCCCTATGCACGGGGGCGAAGTACCAGCAATACCATATCAGGAGTTATGACCGACATTGCGAAAATAGTATCAAATGGCTTCCGTGAAATAATTTTAACAGGTGTCAATATAGGCACATTCGGACTTCATCACAACGAAAGTTTTCTAAAATTGTTGAAAACCATTGATAAAGAATGTAAAGAAATCAGAGTACGCCTAGGTAGCACAGAACCAGATCTACTTCAAAACGAAATAATTGACCTGGTTTCCAACTCAGCCATACTGATGCCCCATTTTCACCTTCCATTGCAGAGTGGCTGTAATACAACACTCCAACGCATGCACCGCCACTATACTACAAACCTGTTTCAACAAAAAATTGACTATATCAAAAAACAAATTCCGACAGCCTGTATTGCCATTGATGTCATTACAGGATTTCCCGGAGAAACAGAAAATGAATTTGAACAGACCATCCATTTTATAAAATCTCTTCCAATCAGCTATCTGCACGTTTTCCCCTACTCCGACCGTCCTCTGGCCAAAGCCAGTAAATATCCCGATCATGTTGATCCACATACCATCCGCCAGCGTGTTGCAAAATTACTCGAACTTGGTCAGGAAAAACAACAACTTTTCTTTCAGCAAAACCTCGAAACTATTCGCCCCGTACTGGCTGAAGGTACCCGCAAGAACGGACTACGCTACGGATTTACAGATAACTATATCAAATGCGCCGCTAACGAAAAACTTATAAATGAAAATGAGCTTTATACCCTGCAACTTAAAGAAATAGACGAAAATAAAGAGTTTGTCCGCTGTCAGATCCCAAAATAAAAAATTAAGTCTTTAAATAATTCATTGCACTTTTCCACTCCCGATTCAACGCCTTTACATAAACCGCCTCAGCTCTGCTTTTCATAAACTCGCTGAAATGAAATTCCCTGTTTACATATCTGCCCCAAGCCATTTGATTCTTTAATAATAAAGCCCAGAATTCCTTTCTGACTTTCCTGATTCCTGCAAGCCTGTCAATCCACTCAGAATAAACCTGAAGGTATTTTGTTGAGACACCTCTCATCTGCTTCCTTACATATTTATCCATTTCATTATGCAATTTATCTGCCTGCCTTACATCAAATTTGTTATACTGCCTTTCTGGCCTGAATAAAGTAAAACCAAGCAAGCTACTCCTCGAAAACTCTGCAACCTGTAATTTCCATGGAGCAATTACAATGGCTTCACCTCTCAACTTTTCAGTCAATTCGCTCGAAAAATCCGTGTGGCTCAATGCCCCGATACTCAATAATGTTAGCTCCGAATTATTGCTGTAATCAGCAACAGCCAATACATTGGCACCAATTGAAACATCATCGGTTACCTGAATGTCTGTCCTTAATCCTTTTCTGCTGAAAGAAACAACTTTTGTGTTGAAATCCGTAATTCCTTCATATTTGATTTTCGAGGGATTCATGGCATTTAATATCTTATGTCGCCACTGAAAAGCTGTTGCTGTTGTAACCCCCACTGTATCAGCCATTTTACGCAATGTTTGATAACCTCCACTCATTACATCGAGAAATTTAAAAAATTGCTCCTGCTTTTTAAGAGCATGTAATGGGGTTCCTGTCGTCTCCGAAAAAGTCCGTTGACATTTTACACAAACATACCTTGCTTTTCCGGAAGGACTGAACCCATTATTACTGAACTTCCGGCTTTTACAAAATGGACATGAAATGTCGGGCTTATCCTTACATAAACAATTACTAATCTGACCTTTATGAGCAGATTGCAACTGCTTAAGCAAGAGTCTTCTGGAATCTGGTGGAAGGGCGATAAACTCGGAAACTGAAATCATTTTTTTTATGCAAAGATGTGAAATTAAAATCACACTTTCGTATAAAAATTTATTTTTATATTTTTTTTACCTATTTTTGCACAAACCCTCATCATGTCATCTCTAAACAATCTAATCAACCCTATTATTCTGGCTGCTCAAAAAGTCGGTCATTTTCAAGTCGATTCGATATTAAAAATACAGAAGGCCGATATTATATCAAAAGGACTCAATGATTTTGTTTCATTTGTCGATAAAGAATCCGAAGCCATACTCATTGATGATCTATCTCAGATTATTCCAGGCAGTTCTTTTCTTGCTGAAGAAAGCGGTGAGAAGATTACTGGAAGTGAGTGGACATGGATTGTCGATCCTTTGGATGGAACTACCAATTATATTCATGGCATTCCTTTATATAGTATCAGCATTGCACTGCTAAAAGACGGAAATCTTTTTGCAGGAGTTATTCACGAACCAAATCTCAATGAGACTTTTCATGCCATAAAAGGCGAAGGAGCTTTTTTGAATGGAAGTCCTATTAAGGTAACAAATACCATGGCCATGAAGGATTCGCTTTGGGCTACAGGTTTTCCATATCATGATTTTGAAAAGATTAATGAATACATGGAATTCATCCAATATTCCATCAGGCACACTCACGGTTTAAGGCGTCTTGGAAGTGCTGCCATTGATTTGGTTTATACTGCAGCTGGACGTTTGGATGGATTTTTTGAATTTGGATTAAAGCCCTGGGATGTTGCTGCTGGAGCTTTGATTGTTCAGGAAGCCGGTGGAATTGTTACGGATTTTAATGGAAATAATCAATTTCTTTTCAATCAGGAAATTATTGCCTGCAATCCGGTTTTATATAATGAATTCTTTAAGAAGTTCAGAGAAATCTATTTTTGATTCTTGGAACAATTTATTGATTGTAATTCCTGTAGAATATTCAAATTACAGATTAACTCTCCTAATTCAAACACCTGATCTGAAATCAAAAATCTGATATCGGTTATTTTATTTCACTTGACTTTCCACAACTGAAAATCCTTCATTTTATATATTGAGATATATGTATTTCTATATCCATCTGCAGGTGAAAAATTAAAATTCAGTTCTGTGGCAAGCATATTTAGCTGATGCTTATCAATACATTGATAAAATTTAGGACCATAGTTATTAAGTGCTGACAGAAAATACAGGCCCAGATCATAGCCGGCATATGCCAATCGTTCGGGATCGGCTTTATATCGCTTTTGAAATCTTTTAGCAAAGTCGCGGACTTCTTCATCTTCGTAATTAATAAACGAGCTGCTGAAAAAATGAGTATTCTGAAATTCTAAAAATTCCAGATCTAGAACTTCATAACTCAACCAGGATGGAAGTCCATACATTGAAATCTCATATTTTTCTTTATATTCATTCAGCGAACGGATAATATTTTCAACATACAACTCCCCGCTGGCGAGTACAATAAGAATATTTTCGCGTTTCCCTCCAACAAAATATGTTGTAGCTCCTTTCAGTCCTGATTCCGAGAGGTTAACCAGTTTCCATGAAGGATATTGATGATGGCGTAAAAATGAATCCAGCATCATTGCTGCTTTTTCTTCGAAGCCTCCTGATTGATAGGCTATAATTACATTTGATTCTTTTCGTTCCAATGAATAAAAATCGGCCAGACCTTTCATCTGGTATTCAACACTTGTTATAGGATTAAAAAAGTATGGATTGATTTCTTTAAGTTCTGTCTGTCCGGATAGAAAACAATTGACCATTGGAATCTTATGTTTATAACTAAACTGACTTATTGTGTCAAGATATTTTCCCAAAAAAGGACCAATAATCAGGTGCATGGTTTGCATCGATGGATTATTCAAAACTTTTGAAAGTTTTGCTTCCGTATCATCCAGGTCATATACATACAGATTTACATTCATCCCGCTTGCTTTCAAGGTATCCAATGCAAATTTCATCCCTTCATAAAACTGGATATAACTAAATGCTATATTCTGATACCACTCATTTTCATCATGATGGTTACTATCAAATTCCTTAAAACTGCTGCGATCCAGATATAATGGAATCAACAGTGCCACATTATATTCTTTCAATTTCTCCGGTTGTTCACAATTGCAGGTAGTATCATGTTTTATTTCTTCTTCTGCATCGCTTTTACTGCCAACAACAATTTGTTGACCAATTGAAAGACTTTCATTAATTCCTGGATTAAGATTTTTTATTTCATTGATTGTCAATAAATATTTCTTCGCTATTCCATATAATGTTTCTCCGCCTGAAACGGTGTGGTAAAGCGCCGAATCTACTGCCACTGGTTTAGCAATAACCGGAACCCTGATGGTTTGGCCAACGCTTATATTATCACTGATTCCCGGATTCATCTTCCGGATTATCTCTATGGTTGTGCTATGTTTCTGAGCAATAGCCGACAATGATTCACCTCGTTGCACAACATACTCCGATCCTTCAATATTTCCTGCAGTGGTATTGATAACGTCGCTTGTATTGACTTTTTTATCATGAACTGGTACTCGCAAAAGATACCCAGTCTGCAATGAGTTATCTTTGATATGATTAACTGTTTTTATTTCTTCGATTGTGCAGGCATATGCCTTCGAAATAGAATACAAGGTCTGGCCTTTCTGGACTTCATGAATGTAAAACGGTTTGCCATCGATAAGCTGAATTTCGGTGGATTTTGTTACTGCAACCTGTGCAAATGCACAATCAGATACCAATACGGCAAAAATCAAAAAGAAAATAATACTCCATTTTCGCATAGCGGCCGCAATTTACAAACTTTATACCAATATAAAAACCTCTTTATTCCCATTCAATCGTAGCCGGTGGCTTCGAACTTATATCATATACAACCCGATTGATTCCCCTCACTTTATTGATTATTTCTGAAGATACCGACGATAAAAATTCATGCGGCAAATGTGCCCAATCTGCCGTCATGCCATCAACCGAGGTTACAGCGCGTATCGCCAATACATTTTCATACGTGCGTTCATCTCCCATTACACCGACCGAACTCACCGGAAGCAATACTGCAAAGGCCTGCCATACTTCTGAATAAAGACCTGTCTCGTGCAGCTTCGAAATGAAAATGTCATCTGCTTCCTGAAGCACACGAATTCGTTCTTGGTTCACTTCCCCTAGTACTCGAATGCCCAGTCCCGGACCCGGAAATGGATGTCGCGACAACATTTTGTCTGGAATACCAAGTGTCTTTCCAACTCTTCTCACTTCATCCTTAAACAGCAATCGGAGTGGCTCAACTATTTTCAACTTCATTTTATCAGGAAGCCCACCGACATTGTGATGACTCTTGATTGTCTGTGAAGGACCGTTGACCGAAACACTTTCTATTACATCGGGATAGATTGTTCCTTGTCCCAGCCACGATGCCCCTTTGATTTTTGCAGCTTCTTCCTCAAAAATATCAATAAAAGTTTTCCCTATAATTTTCCTTTTCTTTTCAGGATCCGAAACTCCGGCCATATTGCTCAGAAACCGGTCACCGGCGTGAACCCCCGTTACGTTCAATCCAAGTGTTTTATATATATCTATAACCTGTTCAAACTCGTTTTTACGCAACAATCCGTTATCGATGAAAATGCCATGCAAACGGTTTCCAACGGCCTGATGAAGCAACGTGGCCGCAACAGTGCTGTCAACACCCCCCGACAATCCCATAATCACACTTTCTTGTCCAATTTTCTCTTTTAACTCAGCTACCGTACTTTGTACAAACGATTCAGGTGTCCAATCGCGTTTACAACCACAAATATCAAGAAAATTCGACAGCAGTTTCTGCCCATCGCTGCTGTGATAAACTTCCGGATGAAACTGAATTCCAAAAGTAGTCTCGCCTTCAATCTGGTATCCGGCAATTTTGACATCATTGGTGCTACATATGATTTTGAATTTCCCGGGAGCTGTCATTATCGTGTCTCCATGCGACATCCATACCTGTGATCCTTTTGAAATACCTTTAAGCAATGGGTTTTCTTCAATTGATATCAGATTGGCGCGACCATATTCACGACTCTTGCTTGGATAAACTTCGCCTCCCGACACTGCAGCCAAGTACTGAGCTCCATAACAAACCCCCAACACCGGAATCTTGCCTCTGACATGTGAAAGATCGGGATTGGGAGAACCTTGATCACGTACTGAAAAAGGACTTCCACTTAAAATAATCCCGCAAAGGTCATGGTCTTCGTCAAGTGGAGCCGACCATGGTCTGATTTCGCAAAAAACATTTAACTCGCGTACCCTGCGGGCTATTAATTGAGTGTACTGAGACCCGAAATCGAGAATGAGAATTTTTCTTTCTGATGTCATAAAATGAATATCTATGGCAAAGATAGATATTTTGCTGTTAGATTGCGGTGTTTTAACTTCATAAAAAAGTTTTCAACTTTTAAACTTTTGGCAGTTTATTGACCTCTAATTAATTAATATTGGGTATTCTTAAATCCGCCAAGTTATCAACAATGAAAAAACGCGTCAGCTTTTTTCTGATCCTTGTTGTTTTGCTTTGCTGTCGCACTTATGCGCAGCAAATGGCTATGCCCGATCCCGTAAAAGAAACCAGCTCCAGTATTTATAAAGATATTGAAAGCATTGATCTTAAAATTCGCAACAATCCCTCTGATGAAAATCTGCTCAATGAAAGAGCCAATCTTTACTTGAAAATCAATGAATTCGAAAATGCTCTCAATGATATCGAACGTGGACTGTCCATTAATCCTAAAAACGATAAACTCTATTATTCCCAAACCCTGGTTTATTACAAAAAGAAAAGATACGACAGTGCCCTCGAATCGGCTAATGAGGCTTTGAATATTGCTAAAACAGAGAAAAATTACTTTTTGCGTAGCAATATTTATTATGCCCGCGGCGAAATCAGAGAAGCGATACTCGATTTGAATAAAATCCTGGAACTCAATCCCAGAGCCGATTATATATATCTTCAAAAAGCTTTCTGGTGCAATGATCTTAATATGTATTATGAGGAAATAAAAAATTATATTTATTATATCGAAATCTCATCCGATAAAATCAATGTGGATCAAGTTAAAAAAAGACTTGGTAAAATAAAAAAAGCCGACAGATACTACGCAAATCTGATTAAAGCTGCTAAAAAAGATGTGCGCAAAAATGGCTACCCTTGGCAATATCAGGTCTGGGAATAAAATGCATCGGATCCGGGATATAAAAACCTGGTTTTTGCTTCTTCTTCTCCAAAAATAAAATAAACACATCGGGCTTCGGCCCGCAAAATGTCTTTTGAATACAACTGAACTTCAATTGTTGCCAGCGACCTATTCACCTCTTTTAATCGGGCCCGGCAACGTATTATGCCATCCGAAACCAACACCGGCTTTCGGTATTTTACACTCATCTCTCGAGTTACCCCAGCTGTTTTCAACTTAACAAAAACAACCCAACTCGCAATCTCATCCATCATTGTTGCCTGAATACCTCCATGCAAAATATTCGTCCATCCTGTGTAGTTTTCATCGGGCTCCCATTCCAAAACAATTTCGTCGCCATCCTCAATAAACGACAAATGCAAACCTATCGGATTGTCGGGCGAACAGCCAAAACAATTATAATCTTTTACTGTACTATATGGATTTTTAAGGTGTTTCTTCATATTGCAAATTCTTGGGTTATTCATTTTTTTAACACGTCAAAGATAAAAAAAAGACTGCCTCCAAAAGACAGTCTCTTTGTAAAATGTAATTTCGCTTTAATTAAAAAGCAAATCCAAATGTAAGACCAAAGCGAAGACCAAAACCATCAAATGGACCAGTGCCAAATTCATAATCCGGATCATCAGAATCATCGCTTGCCTTTGCTGCACCAGCGTTGAATGAAGGTCCAAGGAAAACGTCAATCGTAAAATGCTCACCCAGCAACCACTGGTGACCAGCAATAACACCACCTCCAAAAGTTTGCAGTGTCCCTTTTGCAGTCCTGTCAACAAGCTGCATCGATGTTGTATCAGTATCCTGATAATCAGCTTTTAAAGTGTAATTCTGATACCTTAAAAAAGGTGAAACATAGAACCCACTCAAGGCCTCATCAAAATAAATCCGATACTCCGGTGTTAAAGCAAATCCGGTAAATGACACTTTGTTGTCTCCGGCACCCCACTTGTAGTTGAGATAAAACAAACCGAGCTGTGCAGTGTGCATATCATCCAATGCTCTTTCATACGATACATTGTACGTGCCGATTGCCAAACTCAAAATGTTTAATTTAACCGCATTTGATTGTGCAACACCTTAATTAACAATGCCAAGCATTAAAGTTGCAACAACAATTAAGAAAAGTTTTTTCATAGTTTGATTTTTTAGATGCGCAAATTTAACAATTATAATGCCAATATCTATATTTTGAAATGACTTTTTACACATATTTACATATTTCTTATATAAAATCAAATGGTTTGAACTATTTTTTTTATAAAACAAAAATTAAATCTCTGTAATTATACCTGAAAAACAGATCAAATTCGGATTATACATTTCATTGCTCTAAACCTGACAGAGGTATGACATCCGACTGCTGAAAATGAGTCTGAGTTTTTAGCATAATCAATAAAATGCAATAATCTGACTTAATACTGCCTTTCAGAACCTGTTTGCCAGTTTAACTGCAATTGGCAGGCAGGCACAAATCAGCAGTCCGGCTGACACTGATTTACCGGATATCCACTGACCCGCCTGCAAGTTTAACTGCAACAGGCAGTCGAGCAGTTAATACTAATATGATTGATACATCAATGCAATCTGTTTTGGAAGACTCCGCACTTAACCACTGGGACACCCATGTTTTTTCTACATTTTTTGAGGAGGGGTATTCAATGTGACAACTATAAACAAGTAATTTTTATTATGATTTTTTTCGACCCGCCAGCTGGTGGATCAAGCAATAATAAAACACAATGTCTTTTTTGCCGAGACA
>Ga0116152_10003080_pt1 | contig 13444 bp, 8 predicted proteins | sample AD_UKC119_MetaG_FD_89894 | JGI IMG/M metagenome (GOLD analysis project Ga0116152, IMG submission 89894) | Active sludge microbial communities of municipal wastewater-treating anaerobic digesters from Hong Kong - AD_UKC119_MetaG | ecosystem: Engineered > Bioreactor > Anaerobic > Digestate...
AGAAAAAAAGAGTGTCAAAATACACTCTTATTTTTTTACGGCTGTATGCGCAGTCGCTTATAAATGGCGGAGAGGGCGGGATTCGTAAGGAGCGAAGCGACGGAATAGCAAAAAAACGAGCAGAGCGAAGTTTTAAACGGAATGGGCAAAGCAATTTAGGATTTACTCTGAATAGCGAAAATAAGTTTTTAAGCGAAGTTTTTGAGCGTCACGTAATTTCGCTGCGCGACCTCGGAGCAAAGTTTGCAAGGCGAAGTCAAGAAAGCGAAAAAAACGCGTATGGTTACGCGTCTTTTTTTTGTGGCTAAAAACGAGCCTTGCACATGTGTTAGCACTAACAAATTGATACAATCCGTACCCCTAGCCGATTTCCGTACCTTTAAGGCACTTTCCGTACCCCAAAAATACAAAGACTAATCACCAAGTTTAATTCCACAATATGGGCATATTGTTTTTAGCTTCCAGCCTGTTGTTTCATGCTCAAGTTCAAATGCAGTTGTTGCTTTCTCCCCCATAATGGTTTCTATTTTGCTCAATTTATAATAAGTACTCATATCAGACAATCCCTTAACAACTTCTTCATGGTCAAGGAACTTCTCATTGATATACTTAACCCACACAATTGGCTTCTTATGATTAGGATCACAATGGTTACAGAATGTTACTGAAATGTTATGTGAGCAGTCGTAACAGGTATAATTCATTGCATCGTTCCTTCTAATATTCTTACCACCACATAAAGGACAACTAGTTAGTTCTTTCTGGAAGTTAGTATTCTTTATTAAATGATAGTTAAATATCTTTTCAATTTTCAAGAAATTACTTCTTAATTGAACTGGTGTAACAATAGAAATACCTGTTTTGTAATTTCCCCATTTAGTGAGATTATTTTTATCTTCGTCAGGAGAAAAATTATTACCAAATCCATAGAATCTTCTATAAACTTTATTTGAATAAGAATTATCTTCAGAGCACCTATTCATATTAATTGAAACAAGAGTATACTTTCCTCTTGTTGTAGTGTGTTTTGAATTATCTACTAAACTGTTTAAAATCTTTTCAGTCAATTCATCAACAGCACTTCTACTCATTGATTCAAAGTCTATAAACTTTGGATAGAAGTAAAAATCATCTACGTCCTTAGAATTATTAATATTTAATGAACATTTAATATAATCCTTAGATATGTTTAATTTTATGACGCTTACATCTCTTTTAAATATTAAGGTATCAGAAATAATAGTTTTAGTAGTTCTATCAAAAGTAATCATCTTTTTAGTTGTTTCTGAAAATTCTAAATCATGAAGCACAGACATAATGCAAATCACATTATATAAATGATAATATGCATCTAACTCACCTTCTTCAAACTCAACATCTAATTCAAGTTTTTCATCTTGGTTATTTTGATTTAAATATTTCCAAAGTTTGTATGCCTGGTTGTAATTATATTCAAACATCAAAATATTTGTCTTTTGAATTGGATCAACTACTTTTCCTTTTTTGTGTAATATACGATAAAACTCCGAACGCTTCAAAAGACGAATCTTCTTCTCAATGTTTTTAATAGAGTCTAGTTCATTCTCAACTTTAATCCTATAATCTACACCTTCATGATATCCATACATGCTTTTAGAAATTTTGTTATAGAACTTGAATGAATCAGTATTATATTGATACTCTTTATTAATAGCATTTAAAGCAGAATTATCATCTAAGGTTTTTACTTGGTCTTGATAAAACTGTCTTGCCTGTGCCAATAATCTTGATATTCTATCAATTAACGAGCATATGAATCTATTCTCATATAGATCTATTGTTTCTTCATTTATATCAGAAACTATATTCTTTGGCTTAACAGCTAAAACTGTTCTTGCATACCAGTCATTACTATCTTGACTAAGTTTAGCAATGGCTTTATGGTTAATCCTTTTTGCGGTTTCAACGGGAACTTTTTCTTCTAATGACTTAATGAAAGATCTTGGTTTATCAACGATTTTTAACAAGCAAGGAATAATCTTTCTTATTTCTTCAATACTAGAATCGTCAATAACCTTAGTTCCATCATCATCTGATACTTCTAGAGACAGTTGACCTGAACCAATCGAATTGATAAGGTCGTCAAAAGATAAGGATTCATCGAAAATCCTATTTTCTGCTATTTTTAATTTTAGGAATTTTTCCTCATCTTTTCTTGTTATATCTGTCTTCATCTTACCACCTAAATTTTCTCCACCATTCTATCGATAGCCTTTAATGTAATTGGCATATTAAACTTATGTTGTTTTATTTCATCTTTGAAAAGGTCTAAGTTTTCTTTTGTATTTTCATCATAAAGACCTTCAAGTTTTCTTAATACCTTTCTAGAGAACATAATATCAATTGCTTCATCAACAGTTCCACCGCAAGCAATATAAACTGGCACAAATTTCTCGAGCTGATTAGCGATACGGTTACCAAAAGTAATTTGGAATAAATCTTTAACTGTATTATCTAAATACTTAATCATATCCTTATATCTTGCTTCATTAGATTTATCGCTAAATCTTGATGCTTGATGTAATAGAGCTTGAAAATCTGTATTATTCATTTGAATAGGAAGTGATGAATCTACTTTTTCATACTCACCCTTCTTATCAAAATTTAATACAACAGATCTATCATAAACTTTATCAGTAATTATGAATGTTGAATCATCCTTATTTGCTGTCCCAATAAACCAAGTATTATCACTAATTTGTAACTTTCCTTCATGGATTAATTTAGGCCATGAATTTGGATTCTTATTTATACTTGCATAATCAGATATTAACTCTATTCTCCAATCTTCTGTATTTGGTTTTTCTAGAACTGAAAGCAAGTCAGCAAAATAGTATTCAATACGTGACAAATTCATTTCATCAAGAACAATAATATAAATATTATTAGGATCATGTGTTGCCTTATATAAAGCTTTTAAGAATTCAGTTTCCTTATATTGCTTTTTAAAGTCGTTATAGAAACCAAGTAAATCGTTTCTATCTTTCCAAGAAGATTGCACTGGAACTTCAATTGTTTCAGATCCCATAAAATCTTCAAAAGCTCTAGGTAAACTTGATTTGCCAGTACCTGACAAACCCTCTAGAATCATAATTCTTGATGACGCAAATCCTGCAATAAAAGTACGAATAGTTTTTTCTTCATAGTAAAGAGGATTTGTAGATCTATTTGCCAAATATCCTCTAAATCTATCGCAAAGAACTTTTAAATTCATATTTCCATTTCTTAAAATTGATGGATAATCCTTACAAGTCATTTCATCAATCAAAGATAAACTTGCAAATACTTTTTCAGTACTATTATTGTATAACTCAATATTTCTATCTAATTCTCTTTGAAGTTCACCTTTTTGCAACTCTAAGATTTTAATGAATTTACGATATGATTCTATTTCATCTTTATCAACTTTCAACTCTATATTTTCTGCTTCAAGTCTTAGTTTTTCTTGCTTTGCAATTTCAAGTTGATTGTTGATTCCCTCATATTTAACAGTATTAGCTCTTAAATTATCAAGTTCTTCTTTAGAAGGACAACTACTTAAAAGAGATTCTAATTCAGCGACTCTTTTCTCTAATTCTGCGTTCTTTTTGATTGCTTTAGAAGGATCATCGCCATATAAAAGGATTTGAGCATTAAGTCTTTTAGCTTTATCCTGAAGCTCGATATATAACTTATTAATAGTATCTAAATCGCCTTGAAGTGTTGTGATTTTTGTTTGATAGCCTAAAATTTCGCTTCTCTTTACTCCATTAGCTGTTAATTCTTCTTCATAATATTTTTTATCTCCTTCTAAGGCAGCCACATCTGTTTCTTTCTTTTTTAAAGCTTTTCTACAATCATCAAGTTCTTTTTCAAGTTGTTCTTTTTCACTTGATATAGCTTTTAATTCATTTTGAATACTATCCAATACTTCTTTTTTATAAAGTATTTTTGAAGATTCAATTTCAGCTAATTTCTTTGTTAACTCTTCTTCTGCTTCATCAAGTTGTTTCGTTCTTTCTTCTAGTTTAAAAACTTCTTCTTTAGCATCTTCTTTGGCTTTTTTAACAATTTCATTTGCTTGTTTATTTGAATCATCAATTTGGTCTTTCATTTCTTTTTCTTTTTGTTTAACAGCTTTATCAACTTCTTTTTGAATAGAATCTTCAGCTTTTTCTTTAAGACCATCAGCCTCTTCTAATTTTTCTGAATAATATTTATCAGCTTTTTCTTTTTGTTCATTGAAATATGCATCAGCTTTTTCTTTTTGCTCATTAACATATGTCTCCATTTCAAAAAGAGATTCTTGTAATAAAGCCGCTCCTTCTTCTGTCGTTAGAATTTCAGAAACAACCTTTACAGTAGGCTTTTCTTGTTGAGTTGAAACATGTTGAACAGAGTTGTTAAATTGTTGATTCTTTTGTTGATTCTTTTGTTGATTCTTTTGTTTATTTTTGTTACTCATATGTTAATCTCCTTTAAACTAACTCAAATAGGACTTTTAATGCCTTTGTTAATTTATTTAGTTTTTCTTCGTTAACTACGACATTGTCATCATCATGTGCAACGGCATTTCTTAATGAATACAAGTTAAATAAGTTGTCAAGGAACGAGTCATACATATTTGAAGAATTGATAAGGTTAGTTCTCATTATGATATCAGTTAAATCTGCTTTAAATGACATATAATCCTTTCCATCTCTTCTACCATATTTTTTCTTCCAGTCATCAAAGATGTTCTTGCTCTTTAAGAATTGATAATCAACAGAAGTGTGTTGACACTTATTATCAATTTGATTACAGAAAGAAATAAAATCAGTTTGAGCTCTTTCTATCGCTGTAGTCTTTCCTGAATATTGAATTCTATTTACTACACCATCCAGAAGTTTACCCATGTATAGATAACAAATAATATTGCCTTCACTAAATCTAGCATCTAATTCAACGACATTTTTACGCATTTTATCATCGCCAAATGAGTCGATAAGTCTATATATTGTTTGGCAGTATTTTAAGGTTGAGGCAAAATCTCTACGATGTGATTCTATGTATGATTGTATTTTTCGTTCTTCAATACAATAAGCTTGTTCCATTGCTTTTAATTTTTTGTCCATTTCTTCTGAAATGTTTCTACCTTTTAATAAGCATTTTGCAAACCATCCATCAGTAATTTTCCCAAATGGGCTTCTGACTGTTAGTTGATTATCTTTAATATAAATTGGTACAAGTACATTAATTTCAACTTTAGTATCTTGAACTGGAATAACATCCATATGCTTCAAAGACTTTTTTTCTTCTTTTTCTTCAACGAATACTTCCTCAACAGAATTATCTAAGAATGTTTGTTCATCTTCATCATAGAACTCGTCTTCTAATTCAACTTCAGCATCAGTAGAAACAGTATTAAATTTTTTTAACTTCATATACTGATCGTATGCTTTCTTTATAGCTCTACTAGATGGATCTTTTACTTTGCAACGAGCAAACTTTTTATTTTCATCTGCATCCGTTCTAATTCTATAATCTTCAATATTAGAAGTATCTCCAAAGAAAGGTAAAATCTCACCTGTTACTGCATCTTGATAAACCATTCTTGTTTCACAATTTTCAGCAAAAAGATTCTCATATGTATCTAAGAAAGAGAAAGTATCTTCTTTAATCTTTCCACCAATAATGAAATCTTTTTCTGCATTACTAACTATTTTTTCTAAAGTTTGATAATCGATAATATTTGAGAATTTATCAGTAATAAGTTTTTGTGCTTCTAACTTAACATCTTCATTATAGTTTTCTTTTGAAAAATTCTTTGTCTCATTAACAAAAACAACTAGTGATAAGTATAACCAAACGAAAATATCTCCACCGATTTGATTAGGTATTACCGCACTGAAGCGATAAAAAGGACAGATAAATTCTCCTACTCTTTGTCCTTCTAGTGGATTTAAAATTTCATTATTGTCCATAATAGCCCTCCGTTTTTACGTAATCTATAAAATGCTTAAAATGTTCTGTTTTTCTATAAGTATCAGCATCTGCTACAACGATTAATAGTTTTCTTGCACGTGATAATGCAACATTTATACGACTTGCAGAATGATGAATAAATCCTAAACTCTTCTCAGGCAATGTTGCCGTATTACTTCTTACACCTGATAAAATTACAATATCAAATTCTTTACCTTGATATGAGTCAACGGTATTACAAGAAATACTTTCAAGAACTGATCTAGGGAAGTTTTCTTCCAATTTTTGCTTAATATATTTTACTTGTCCCTTATAGAAAGAAATAATACCTATATCAAGATTTCTTCCAGGATTTTTAATAATTAACTCTTTGATTAACTCTATAATGCGTAATGCTTCAGCTTCTCTTGCAATAGATTGATCTACCCTAATTTCAGGTCCATCAAACATTTTTACGTTTAACCAAACAACATTCTTCTTATTGAATACATTATAGTCATTGATATTATTAAATGTTCTTTCACCATTTTTAATAGTGCCATCATAAAATTCATTAGAAATAAATGTACCAATAACTGGATTCATACGATGTTGTTCATCAATTTGTATAGTTCTCTTGAATTTAATTCTTCCTTCTTTGTATGCTTTTTCCAAGTTTTCAAATATGATTTGGAATAATGACTTGGTTAATAAATTCTCGTCAAAATTTGAGTATCTACTTTTTTCTGATTTAAATTTGTTAACATAGTTAGATTCAATATAGTGTGGCAGTTGTTTGTGGTCACCAATTAAGATAACTTTTGTTCCCATCATCATTGGTATCATAATATCTAGTGGATTTGCTCTTGCAGCTTCATCAATAATGACATAATCATACTTTTGTACGTCCACAATATCACCACTCTTTTCTGCTTGAGCACATGTACTTCCAATAACTGAAGTGTATGTTTTAACAGCCTCTCCAGCAGCATCAATATCATTTAACCTATACATTAAAGTTTCTACAATTTCAAAAAAATCTCTTGGTTTTTCTTTAGATGCTTCAGATAACTTTTTAGAAATAGTTTTTACAATCGCTGCTGAATCTAATACTTTACCATCAAATTCATTTACTTCTCTTGGAATAAATCTATCCTTAAGTGTCTCAACGTATTCTACATAACGATTAAAGATCTTTTCAATTTCAGTTTCATTTCCACTTACTAAGATTTCAAATTCTTTTTGAGGTAACATTAATTCATTGTATTCATTTCTTTCAAGTAAACTCTGTAGGTCTCTTAATTGACGAACACCATCATCATAATATCCTTCAAGATTAGTTCTTTGAGCTTCTATTTTCCTAATTATATTTCTTGTAGAGAAATCTAGATTTTCAACATCTTCAATTGATGAAGGTGCCTTAATACATTGATATAAATCAGCAAATTCATTTGTCATCTTATCGTAATAACCTAATGAGATGATTTTTGCTTTCAGATTATCAATGACTGTTGAAATATAATTTTTAGAATAATTATTGTCTCTTATATCTTGCAAAATATATATGCACTCTGTAATTAAAACAGCCTTACTATCTCGCTTTTTAATATCACGTAATATTTCATTACATACAAGAGAGAAATTCTTCTGGAACTCTTTTACATTCTTTTCAAAGTGTTGAGTGTCTTCGTCAAAAGTATCTGCATCAAATTTCTTACTTGAAACAAATGGTGGTATGAATTTATTCTCAGACAGCTTATCAACAACATTAAACAATGCTTCATGTTGTTCTGAACTGACTAAGATTTTGTAATTTTTATTCATTCGATTTATTCTAGTAATAACACCTTTAATTAGAGTTGTTTTACCAGTTCCAGGAGGTCCCTGAATTATAGCAATATCTGGAGTATTTAATGCTATTGACATTGCTTCTCTATAAGTTTCTTTTAATTTAACATTTGGATTTCCGAACATTTTCTTAAGAACATCTGAATTTACTGGATCGTATTTTGTTCCAAGTTGATCATCGACAACATTTGATGCACTTAATTTCATTATAATATTTGCAGATTCATTTGTTTTAGAATCAATTTTGGCTACTACTTTTCTTCTTCTTTTCTGTTCAACTTGAATACTATGGTTAGAAACATATAATATTCCATTGGCATCTTTCAAAGCATTAAAGAAACCAAACTTTGGAATTTCAAATATTAATTTATCTTCAAAATAGCCATCATTATTACAAGTCCCAATATATATAGCAGCATTCTTCTTTGTTGCCTTTTCAGCAAGAATCTCATTGATACTTGTAGGTAATATTCTTAAACCCTCATTACTAAATGATGACATAAATTCAAATTCAATATTACGAATCTTATCCTCTGAGACTTTATCTGTTAAATTAAATATTAGTTGATCTCCTTCAACTTCTATATTTTCATATTTAATAAATCCAAAATCATTGAGATTATTTTCATAGATTTGTTTTTCAAAATCCATATATTCATCCCAAGCTTTAAATATTTCATTTGTTTGAACGCTTTGTAAAGGAAGTCCATTCCCTTGCATACCAATTGAATCATTCCAAAGAACAAAGTCAATATCACCAAATATTTGCATTAGTTCAAATGAAAATTCTTTGTTATATGTTTTATAAAATCGATCAATAACATAAATTCCTGGTCTTTCCATTCGGACATTAGCACGATACCTTTTACCGAACATTTGGAATGAATCAGGATTTTTCTTATCTTTATGAATAAATATACTTCTGTTTTTAATGAATAAATCTCTTAATAAAGGAACTATTTCTTCTGTAGAATTCAATTGAAAGTCATTATAACCTTCACCACAAATTTGTTTTTCAGCTTCTCTCAATAAGTGAATTCTAATTTTCTGTGATTCTAATAGTAATTTTTGAGTTTCTGAATATGTATAAAGAATTAGAATAACCAAATCCCCACATTTTTCTAAGCGATAAATTGACTCGTTTAATTCACCTAATTCGTCACTAAAACTCTTAACAATTAATTCATCAATGTCACCAACAGGAACTAGTTCAATTTTTTCATTACCATTAACTAAATTAAGAGATCCATCCATTTTCTCTATTGTATAGTCATGTATATCCTTTTTTAATTCTGATTGAGGTTTAAAATTACCCGTAACATTATTACCTACAAACAAATTATTATTAATCATAATTAAACCTCCTCTCGCTGAACAAATATGACTGTTTTATCGTCTTTATTACTTTCAACAGGCCAATTGTTTAGCGTGTTTATTATATCTTCCTCAAAAGCATTGCTATTTGTAGATACTTGCTTATGAATATCATCCATAAATGCTTTTCCATTTTCTTTCTCAATATCTTCTGAAAAGCCATCAGTAGAGATAAGCATATTTAAAACTTCATTTTCTTCAATTTGATTTATTGTGAATTTGTTTTTTAAATCAAATGATAATATGCTGTCTGTTTGATTAGAAAAAGTATTAGTTGTAGTTAAGCTTATTAATTCATTAACGGTATTCATGGCAATCCAACCATCTCCGACACCACCGTAACGAACATTTCCATTTTTTATATGGATGAACTTTATGGTTGTATCATAAAGATTTAAATTCCCATTTACTGCTTTTTTCCAGCGTTTCAATAATTCTAAAGGAATATCTTCATATGAAATTTCTTCTCTAATTATCTCGATAAGAAGCTTAACTATTTTCGAAGAACCTTCTTTTGAAAAAGTCGCACTTCCTAGTCCATCTGCAACAGTAATAATCATCTGTTCATCATCGAAATAATAATCATAACTGTCTTGATTTTCTAATTTGCCATCACCAATAACAGTACATGCAATTATGGAATATTTATTGCTTCCTATTTTTATATTATCTTTTCTGAAATCCATAATTACACCTTAATAAATTTACAGAAAATCTGCAAAAATCCCTTCCCTTGTCTCTTACTGTCAAAAATAATGCCATATCTATCATATTGAATATTTTCCTTGCCACTACCCAATGAAATATGCGTTTTAGTCTTACTTTCAACAAGATATGGATTTTCAAATGAGTCATGTAATATTTCAACTTTTAAAGAAGATTCATTCTCTGATAAAGTAATTCTAGCGTATTGTTTACTTCTTTCAGTATTTGACTCAAAATGACGCAAATATAGATATTTAGCTTTTTTATCACCTGGTTCAAGAATTATTCTTGATACCTCAAAGAAGTTAGAAGGATCATTTCCGTCTAAATCTTTTAAATTTTCGAGGTCAATTGAAAGTTTTGGATAATCTCCAATAGAATTAATAAGTTCATCTCTATTCATGTTTTGAATAACATTGTACATTATAAGAACAATCTTTGGTCCCAGTTCTTCTTCGCAATTTAAGCATTCATTTTTACCTTCAAATGAATAGATCCTACTAAATCCACAATTTGGACATTCAACAATTAAATCAAAAGCATTTTGAAATGCCTCCAAAAATTCTTCGTCAGTAGGTCTTAAAGATGGATTTAGTTTCCCATCAACAAATGTTTTATAGAATAATTCTCTTATTTTTGGAGTAGTAATTTTATTGAAGCTTGGAACTAAATTCATGCTTGATTTATTACTAGTTCCTTCTTTCAATATATAATCAGTCTTAATTTCAAGAGCTTTTTCTTCTAATTCAGGCTCACCATTTTCTACTTCATCACCAATAAACGGATGTTGAAGAGCTAATAACTGGAACGCAATTACTGCAGCAGCAAAGATATCACTCTCTGGAGTTATTCGGCCACAATTTGATAGAATTTTAGGATCTACATTATAAGTCTTTGTTAAATTAATATCAGGTTTTCTATAAACTTCAGGAGCCATGTAACCAGGAGTTCCTAAAACTCCTAAATATGAATCCATTCTATTTCTTGTATTATCAGTATCAATAAATACTATTTGATTCTGTTTTTGATGGACCATGATATTATTTGGTGATAAATCTGTAAAGACAAGTCCTGCAAAATGTAATTCTCTTAAAGCATTAAAAAGATTGATAATAATCTGGTATCTCTTCTTTAAAGTGAATTCTTTTTTATACCAATCTTCAAAATTATTCATATCTTCTGGAACATCAAGATATTTTATCAAGCTATCATGTTCGTTAGCCTTTAACATAATATATCCTAAATGGTCATCTAAAAGTGTCTTTGGAACAGTAAGAACCTGACTAATGGATTTGTTTCTTGAGCCAAGATTATATAGCCATTTTAAATGATTATAGGTATCATCTCTTTGAACCTTTGACATCCTATCATCGTTTATTATTTTAATGACATGTTTAGAATATCCTTCTACGTTAAAGATACTTCCCTCAAGACCACCACCAAGCCTGGTGCCGAGAGTGTACTCTTTTCCGTTAATTAATACTTTTTCGCCTTCTTTAACCATTAGAATTCTATTTCATCCTTATCAAACATATATGTATCTTCAACGACAGCTTGGTTTGGATTTGAACTTACAGAACGCACACTAACTGACATAGTAACCCATTCGAAGAATTTAGCAATTGTGTTATTGTCTTTTGCAGATATAACTGGTATTTCATTATTATTAATAAAAGACTTAAGAATATTGATATCAACATCATTACCAATGCCCATAGCTAGCTTTGTGGTTTTTGAAGCTCTAGTACCTGAATGAATCTTACTTAATGACTCCCACGCCATAATTTCTTCTACGCTTTTGCCAGAAGCATTGTAATCTGTAGGATTTCCATCACTAATTAATACGATTGTTGGAGTATAAGCTCTGGATGAAACAATATTTTTATCTTCTATCATTTCAGCAACTTTTTCAAAAGCCATCCCCATAGGAGTATTACCAGACGCTGTTAAAGTATATGCATCCTGGTCATTAATCTTAGAAAGAGGTTTGATAATATTTACTTGACTTCCACCAAAAGTCATTAAACACAATTCAATAATTCCTTTTGGATTCTCTATTTTTTTGAAATTGTTAATCATTTCTTTTAATGCAACATTAACGGTTTCAATTTTTTCTCCGCTCATGCTTCCACTAACATCTAGTAAAATAAAAACTGGTAAAGCTCTTCCTTCTTTTTTTATGTAATTATTAATTAACATGTTATTTTTCCTCCCTTGAATTAATCATTTGTTTTAATACTTCAATATCTAAATTGCTTGAATCATTTAGATTATTTTTGATATATTCCACAATATCACTATCATTAACTTTTATTTGCTTCCTCTCAAATATGTTTCTGTTTTTTTCTTTGATTTGATCATAGTAATCTTGAAGAATGTCAATTGAGTCATTGTTATAATCACTAAAAACTTTTGATAAATGAGAGAATAAAGCTTTGTCTTTTTCCGATAAATCAAATTCGGATAAATCTAAAAAACCATTAGTAAAATTAAAATATATGTAAATTGCTTTAACTAAGTCTTTGTCTTTGTTATTGATAAACAAATTCATGAATTCAATAAGAGGTTTATCTAAAGTTCCAGATTCTAATATGTCTTTTACATTTTTTAATATAGTATCTTGTCTTTGATCAGTAAGAGTTTTTTCTGCTCCTGCTTTTGCATCGGCAAGCATTACTCTTTTTACATAGTCATATCTTTGAGCAAATTCAACCGAGTTAATTTCCTCACCTGAAAACAAATACCCAAATATTTTTTGGTAGCCCTCATTAGGAATTGCATGACCACTTTCAAAGTAATCAATGTAAGTGTCAAGTGTAGGTCTAGATACGCCTAACTCACTGGCTAATTTAGAAATTCTAATGTCTAATGCTTTTAAATTCTTTTTAATTTCCATAAGCGTACTCCTTATCTTTGCAAATAGTATATCACCACTTTACAACTTTGTAAAGTACTTTAACTAACTTTTTCTAGTTATGTTAAATTATTTTGTAAATTTATCATTTTTGTAAAGTCAAATTGCTTTTTACTATGCAAAAAAGTAAAATGCCCAGAATTATCTAGGCATTATCTTTACATTCACTTCTTTTCCATTTCTGAATAAAAATGTAACCGTTCCATCTTTGTTTACTGTTGCTCTATCAATTAAGTAGCACCAGATGTCTTCATCAAACTCTTCAATAATCAGCGGTCTTTCTTCTAATTCTTTTACAAATGCTTCTAGGTACTTGGCTTTAGCTTTTTTCTCGGCTATTTCAAATTCCTTATTATTCAACTTTTCACGTATTGAATTGTGTTCAGCATCATACTCATTGTATCTTTCTTGGAACTCATCCTGGTTCATAGCTTCATTTGCATTCTTTGAAATAAGATTCTCAACCAGAACTATTATATCCTGACCTCTTTTCTTTAAAGTGTCTATTTCTTTTTCAATTGCTGATGTATCGCATAAAAGCTGAATCATTTCTTTAGTGTCTTCAACTAGTTGAGTTCTGTTACTCATAAACTTTGAGTATGCTTCAAGGAACATTTTTTTTATTTCATCTTCTGTCAATGA